>ERZ778018.263-NODE-263-length-96512-cov-9.472791_pt1 | contig 96512 bp, 78 predicted proteins | sample MGYA00375748_ERZ778018 | MGnify/ENA primary metagenome ERZ778018 (study PRJEB29350, sample SAMN05509839) | bioreactor metagenome | biome: bioreactor; material: wastewater | place: South Africa: University of Cape Town | collected 2014-04-22 ... | reverse complement strand
TATTGCACCAAGATCGCCTCGCGGCTGGTCAGGACCTATACCGACCGGCACGGGCTGAAGGATCTCGCGCGCGAGCTCATCGGGGTCGAATTGTCCAAGCAGCAGCAATCCTCCGACTGGGCCGCCGAGACGCTGAGCGAGGCGCAGCTCGCCTATGCCGCTTCCGACGTATTGCACCTGCACGCGCTGAAGGCCCGGCTCGACACCATGCTGCGGCGCGAGGACCGCATGGCGCTGGCCGAAGCCTGCTTCGCCTTCCTGCCGACGCGCGCCAAACTCGACCTCGCGGGCTGGTCGGAAACGGATATTTTCGCGCATAGCTGACACGCGGCCGGCACCGATGCGCCGCTGCGCACTTGGTAAGGCGGGGCAGGCGCCCTAAGTTGGTCATCTTTATTGCGTTTTTGGCCGCGGCGCGCGGCGGAAAGGACAAGGCCCTGGCCCAGGCGGCGATTGACGGCAGGGAATTCGAACGGGCGGAGGCCGATAACCGCCGCCAGAAGGAATTTTCGCGCGCCGCGCGCCACTCCCGGCTGGTGCGCATCCTGCGCGTCGTCATTCCCATCGGCTGCGTGCTGGCGGTGATCGGGCCGCTCGTCTGGATCTTCTACAACCCGCTCAGGCTGATCAGGGCCGATGTCAGCGTCGGCGCCGTGACGATCTCCGGCTCCAAGATCACCATGCAGGCCCCCAAGCTGACCGGGTTCAAACGCGATAACCGCGCCTATGTCGTCAATGCCAGCTCGGCCGTGCAGGACCCGCGCAAGCCGAACCTCGTCGAATTGCACGACCTGGTCTCGAACATCGAACTGGCCGACAATGGCTGGGCCAAGCTCCAGGCGGCGTTCGGCGTTTACGATAGCCAGACCGAAAAGCTGCAGCTCGAGAAGGAGGTGCACCTGCGCACCAATTCGGGCTACGATGTGCGCACCGTCGCCGCCAGGATCGACTTCAAGAGCGGCCATGTCGTGAGCCAGAATCCGGTCAAGGTGACGATGGAAACCGGGACGATCGACGCCAACAGCATGGAAATCCTTGATAACGGCAAGGAAATCATTTTTGACGGCAATGTCGTCTCGGTGTTCCGCGCCCGCGAGGGCGGTGCGGCAACAGCGGGCCAGAGCAATACCCAGGAGAGCAGCAAGCCATGACGCGCATTCTTTCGGCCCTCGTCGCGCTCGCGCTGTGCGCCGTCCTTGCTGCCCCATTGCCGGGCATGGCCCAGGGCAAGAAGCAGACGCCGGCGGCGCGCACCGGCCCGCTGGCCGGTTTCGGCAGCAATTCCAAGGAGCCGATCCGCATCGAGGCCGCGCGGCTGCAGATTTTCGACAAGGAGCAGCGCGCCGTCTATACTGGCGATGTCGTTGCCGTGCAGGGCAAGAGCACGCTGCGCTGCAGCAAGCTGACGATTTTCTACGACCAGAAGAACGAGAATGGCGCGGCCCAGCCGGCGGCGGCATCGCAGTCTCCGGACAATTCCATCAAGAAGCTGGTCTGCGACGGCCCGGTTTCGGTGGTGTCGTGCTCGCAGACCGCGACCGGCGATCACGGCGTGTATGATGCCGCGACCGATCTCGTCGTGCTGACCGGCAATGTCGTGCTCGCTGACGGCCCCAACGTGCAGAACGGCAACAAGCTGGTCTACAACCTGAAGGACGGCACGGCGACCGTCACCGACGACCGGCCGAAGATCGGCGGGCGCGTCGGCGGCATTTTCGTGCCCGGCAGCGATGCCGCCAAGAAGCAGGGCGCCCAGCCCGGCAAGGCGGCGGCCAAACCCGTCAAGGGTCCGGACGGCTGTTCCTGAACGCGCAAGCCGCCGCCGTAATCCCACCCCGATCGAGAGGATACTCGTGAAGCTGAACTTCTGGTCGCGCGACGATACCGGTGGCCCCGCCCCGGCCGAGCTTCGGCCGGACGATCGCGACGCGCAGGCGCAACTGTTCGACACGAGCGCGCCACGCGACGATATCGAGGATGCCGAACTCGAGTTCGACCTGCCATCCGAGCACATGCCGCGGCGCGAGATGGCGCCGGTCGAGGTCGGCCCCGGCATCCTGGCGGCACGGATGATCTGCAAGGCCTATCGCGGCCGGCAGGTGGTCAGGGAGGTCAGCCTCAACGTGCGGCGCGGCGAGGCCGTCGGCCTGCTCGGCGCCAACGGCGCCGGCAAGACCACCGCCTTCTATATGATCACCGGCCTGGTCAAGGCCGATCGCGGCGCCATCCTGTTCGACGGACATGACATCACGCATCTGCCGATGTATCGCCGGGCCCGCCTCGGCATCGGCTACCTGCCGCAGGAGGCCTCGATCTTCCGCGGCCTCACGGTCGAGCAGAACATCCTCGCCGTGCTGGAGGTGACCGAGCCCAACCGTCGCAAGCGCTATGACGAGCTCGACCGGCTGCTGGAGGAATTCCACATCGCCAGCCTGCGCAAGGCGCCCGCCATCGCGCTGTCGGGCGGCGAGCGGCGCCGGTGCGAGATCGCCCGGGCACTGGCCGGCCGGCCGTCCTTCATGCTGCTCGACGAGCCGTTCGCCGGCATCGATCCGATCGCGGTCGGCGACATCCAGGCGCTGGTGCGCCACCTGACGGCGCGCGGCATCGGCGTGCTGATCACCGATCACAACGTGCGCGAGACGCTCGGCCTGATCGATCGCGCCTATATCATGCATCTCGGCCAGGTGCTGATGGAAGGCTCCCCCGCCGATATCGTCTCCAATCCGGAGGTGAGGCGGACCTATCTCGGCGCCGGCTTCCGGCTCTGAGCCGCGACAGGTGAAGGCCCTATCGCAACCGAACCGAGGGCTGTCCGGCATCGTTCAGTTTGTGTAAGCAAAAATCGTGCTAAAGCACGCCCCGTGCCAGTCCCGGCACGGAGGAAGCGCGTTCAGATCATGGCCCTCGGCGCGAGACTCGAATTCCGGCAGAACCAGTCGCTGGTGATGACGCCGCAATTGCTGCAGGCGATCAAGCTGCTGCAATTGTCGACGGTCGAACTCACCGCCTATGTCGAGACGGAACTCGAGCGCAACCCGCTGCTCGAACGCGCGGACGCTCCCGGCGAAGCGGTGCGCGAGCCCGAGCCGGCAAGCGAGGCCGCGGGCGAGACGCCGCGCGAGGCCGACTGGGCCAGCGACATGCTGGCAACCGACCGGCAGGCGATCGAGCGCGATCTCGGCACCACGCTCGAAAACGCCTTCCCGGATGACGAGCCGATGCGCAAGGCGCCGGACCCGGTGCCGGAACAGCCGAGCTTCCAGGCGTTCGACGGCGGCATGCGCGGCGGCTCCTTCGACCCGAGCGACGAAAACAGCCTCGAAGCGCGCGTCTCGTCCGACATGTCGCTGCACGAGCATCTGGAAAGGCAACTGGCGATGAGCGTGGCCGCGCCGGGCGCGCGCCTGATCGGCCAGGCGCTGATCGCGGCGATCGAGGAGACCGGCTATCTCGGCGAAGCCACCGCCGAGATCGCCGCGCGCCTCGGCGTGCCCGAGCCGGAGGTGCTTGCCGTGCTCGACGTCATCCAGGGCTTCGAGCCGAGCGGCATCGGCGCACGCAACCTCGCCGAATGCCTGAGCATCCAGTTGCGCGAACGCGACCGGCTCGATCCGGCCATGGCGACGCTCGTCGCGCATCTCGACCTGCTGGCCAAGCGCGATTTCGCCGCGCTCAAGCGGCTGTGCCGCGTCGATGACGAGGATATCGCCGAGATGGTCGGCGAGATCCGGCGGCTCGAGCCGAAGCCCGGCCTTGCCTTCGGCCGCCCGCATATCCAGGCCGTGATCCCCGACGTGATCGTGCGCCTTGCCCCGGACCAGAGCTGGCTGGTCGAACTCAACAGCGCCGCCCTGCCGCGCGTCATTGCCAACCGCGCCTATTTCACGCGCGTCAGCCGGCAGGTCGATCCCGCCGGCAAGGCGTTCATCGAGACGGCCTGGACCGATGCCAACTGGCTGGTGCGCAGCCTCGAGCAGCGCTCGCGCACCATCCTGAAGGTGGCGAGCGAGATCGTGCGCCAGCAGGACGGCTTCTTCGCCTACGGCGTGGCGCATCTGCGTCCGCTCAACCTCAAGGCGATCGCCGACCTGGTCAAGATGCACGAATCGACCGTGTCGCGCGTCACCTCGAACAAGTTCATGGCGACACCGCGCGGCATGTTCGAGATGAAATATTTCTTCACCGCCGCGATCGCCAGCACGCTCGGCGGCGAGGCCCATTCGGCCGAGGCGGTGCGCTTCCGCATCAGGCAATTGATCGAGGGCGAGAGCCCGTCGGACATCCTGTCGGACGATGCCATCGTCGCGCGGCTCAAGGCCACCGGCATCGAGATCGCGCGCCGCACGGTGGCGAAATACCGCGAAAGCCTGCGCATTCCCAGTTCCGCCGCGCGCCGGCGCGAGAAACGCACGCTCGGCTGAAGTCCCCCCGATGCGAAGCCTATCCCCGGCCCGGAAAAACCTGTGTTGCAGTGCGGAACGCATTGCTGCGCTGTTCGTTGACTTCGCACAGGGACGTCCCTAGCCTCATCAACAGGCCGCCGCGCAGGCGGTGCGCCGCAACAGAGGAGATGGCAAGGCCATGGCTCTCCGTGTTTCCGGAAAGAATCTCGACATCGGTCCCGCTTTGCGCATGCGCGCGGAAGACGAGGTACTGCAAGCCGTCAGCAAATACTATGACGGCAGCTATAACGGACATCTGACAGTCGAGAAGGAAGGGACGGGGTTTCAAACCGAGTGCACACTGCATCTTTCGAGCGGCCGTTCGGTGAATGTCTCGGGCGCGGCGCATGATGCCTATGCCAGCCTCGCCGTGGTCGTCGAACGCGTGGCCAAGCAATTGCGGCGCTACAAGCGCGAGAAGCAGGGCAAGCAGCAGGCCGCCGCCGGCGTGGCGGCAACCAGCATCCAGGTCGCCAATGGCGCGGCTGCGGCGGTGCCGATGCTGGCCCGCGACGGCGAAGCCGGGTTCGCGGCAGCCTCCGCCATCGTCGCCGAGCATCTTGACAATCTGCCGCGCCATAGCGTACCCGCAGCGGCCGATTACATGGAAGGCCGCCAGTTGCAGAGCTTCGTTTTTCGCAACGAGGGCACCGGCAGAGTCAATATCCTGCGGCTACGGGAAGACGGGAGTATCGGCTGGATCGATGTTCCTGCCGGCCCGCAAACGGTGTAGAAGCAGCGCTGTCGAAGAAGAGCGCCATGAGCCGCCGGCCTTGTCACGCCGGCGGTGGGGGTTATTTACGAGTGCCTGATTTTCTGCGAGCGCCCGATCTTTTACGAGCGCCTTGGACTGCGACATGAGCGCGCTGGACTTTCTACAAGCCGGGGCGATTCTGCCTGCGGTGAAGGCGACGGCCAAGAAGCAGCTCCTGCAGGAGCTGGCGCAGGCGGCCGCGCCGCTGACCGGGCTCGACGAGCGCGCGATCTTCGATTCGCTGCTGCAACGGGAACGGCTCGGCTCGACCGGCATCGGCAACGGCGTGGCGATCCCGCACGGCAAGCTTGCCGGCGTCAAGACGCTGTTCGGCCTGTTCGCCCGGCTCGACAAGCCGATCGAGTTCGAGGCGCTCGACGGCGATCCGGTCGATCTCGTATTCGTGCTGCTGGCGCCGGAAGGCGCAGGCGCCGACCATTTGCGCGCGCTGGCGCGCGTGGCGCGGATTTTCCGAGACCCCGAAACGGTGCAGAAGCTGCGCGTCACCCGTGATGCCGCCGCGCTGCATACGCTGCTCACCGAAGGCAAGCCCTCGCAGGCGGCCTGAGGGTGCTTCGGCGCCACGCGGGAGATCGGCAAGCGCCATGCTGACCCATCCCCTGCTGCTCGACCTGACGTTTTCGCTACCCGGCACCGGCAATGCCAAAGCCGCGCTCGGGCGCCTGTTGCGGCCGGCGCGCGCGCGCAGCGAAACCCTGCTCATCACCTATTTCGACACGCAAGCCCTGGCGCTCGGCCGGGCCGGCATGACACTGGGCGTGCCGCGCGACGGGCGCCGTTTCGTGCAGATGCTGGCGCGCGAGGGCGGCGGAACGGCACCGCTGGCGCGCTGGCGCAACGAGGCGGTGATTGCCGGGCCGGAGCCGGAACTCGGACGCCTGCCGGTCTATCCGCGCCGGCTGGCGGCCGCGATGCGCAAGGGCGTCAGCCCCGTGTTCACGATCGAGGCCGAACGCCGCAGCTGGGATCTCGGCGGCGACGCCATGCTGGTGCTCGTGCTCACCGAGGGCAGCATCGTCGCCGACGGCCGGGGCGCGCCGTTGCGCCATGTCGAGATCCGGTTCGCCGAGGGCGCACTCGATGCGGCGCTTGCGCTTGGCCGGCGCCTCAGCGCGCGGCTGCCGCTCGCGCTGATCGCCGCCAGCCCGGCGATGCGCGGGCTGGCGCTGCGCGCGCCCGCCGTCGCCCGGCAGGCGCAGAGCGGCGAGCCGACGCTGTGGGCCGGCATGAGCGTGCATGCCGCCTTCCGGCTGATCGCGCAGGATTGCCTGCTCCGGTTCCTGCACGAGGCGACACGGTTTCACGACAGCCAGCCGGCGGAAGCCGTGCACCGCATGCGCGTCGCCATGCGCCGGTTCCGCACGCTGGTACGTTTCCACCGCTCCTTGATGACGCCCGAGGACGCGTTGCTGCTGCGCCGGCACGTCGCCCAGGTCTTCGCGCGGCTCGGCGAGGCGCGCGGCTGGGATATCGTGCTCTCGCATGCCGACATGCTGGCGAAAGCCGGTCCGGATCCGCAGGCGCTGGCGCCGGTCCAGGCGGCGCGTGCGGCGGCCTATGCGCGCGTTGCCCGGCTCCTCGCCGCGCCCGGCCTGCGCCAGGGGCTGCTGGCGCTGTTCGGCTGGCTCGCCCGCTTCGACGGCCGGAATGATGCGGCCGGCGCCGTGGCGCCGGCAACGCTGGCAAGCCACGCCGCCCGCCTGCTGAGCGGGCAGAGAAAGCGGCTGCGCGCCTATGGCGACATCGCCCGCTTCGATGCGGAGCAGCTGCACGCGGTGCGCATCGAGGTCAAGCGCATGCGCTATGCCTGCGAATTCTACGGCAGCCTGTTTCCGCTCGAACGCACCAGCTTTCGGGCCTATCTGGCGCGTCTCAGCGCGGTGCAACTGGTGCTCGGTCGCTTCAACGATCTCGTCACCGTGCAGGAGATCGTCGCGACCTTCGGGCAGCAGCGCGTGCGGCATGCGCGCAAGAGCCGGGCGGCGGCGGCGAAACTGACGCGGCAACTGCGCCAGGACAGCGCCGCCGCGCTCCGGCACTGTCTGAAGGCGAAACGCTTCTGGTGACGAAGCGCTTCTGGTAACGAAGCCCTTCTGGTAACGAGGCCTTGCGCGGCATTTTGCTGCAAGACCGGGCGTGAGGCCGCCAGTTTCGTATCGCAGTGCACATATGATGCTTGACGCCTGTCACGCCGGCGGCAAGAGTCACGCGTGAAGATTATCGACCTACCGGGCAGGAGGAACGCCCCATGACGGCAGTCGCCAAGGCGGCCGCGCACACGCGCGCAAAGGCACATTTCAACTGGGAAGACCCGTTCCTGCTCGAAGAGCAGTTGAGCGAGGACGAGCGGCTGATCCGCGACATGGCCCGCGGCTATGCGCAGGACAAGCTGATGCCGCGCGTCAAGGACGCCTACGCGAGCGAAAAGACCGACCGCGCCATCTTCCACGAGATGGGCGAACTCGGCCTGCTCGGCCCGACCGTGCCGGAGGAATATGGCGGGGCTGGCGTCAACTACGTCTCGTACGGGCTGGTGGCGCGCGAGATCGAGCGCGTCGATTCGGGCTACCGCTCGATGAATTCGGTGCAATCCTCGCTGGTGATGTACCCGATCTACGCCTATGGCGACGAGAACCAGCGCAAGAAATACCTGCCGAAACTGGCAAGCGGCGAATGGGTCGGCTGTTTCGGCCTGACCGAGCCCGATGCCGGCTCCGACCCCGGCGGCATGAAGACGCGCGCCGAGAAGGTCGCTGATGGCTACAAGCTCAACGGCTCGAAGATGTGGATCTCCAATTCGCCGATCGCCGACGTGTTCGTCGTGTGGGCGAAATCGGCGGCGCATGACAACGAAATCCGCGGCTTCGTGCTCGAAAAGGGCATGAAGGGCCTTTCCGCGCCGAAGATCGCCGGCAAGCTCTCGCTTCGCGCCTCGATCACCGGCGAAGTGGTGATGGACAACGTCATCGTGCCGGAAGAGAACCTGTTGCCCAACGTTTCCGGGCTCAAGGGGCCGTTCGGCTGCCTGAACCGGGCGCGCTACGGCATTTCCTGGGGTGCGCTCGGCGCGGCCGAGTTCTGCATGCATGCCGCCCGCAGCTACACGCTCGAGCGCAAGCAGTTCGGCAAGCCGCTCGCTCAGACGCAGCTGATCCAGAAGAAGCTCGCCGACATGGAGACCGAGATCGCGCTCGGCCTGCAAGGCAGCTTGCGCATCGGCCGCCTGATGGACGAGGGCAAGCTCGCGCCCGAGGCGATCTCGATCATGAAGCGCAACAATTGCGGCAAGGCGCTCGATATCGCTCGGCAAGCGCGCGACATGCACGGCGGCAACGGCATCTCGGAGGAATATCACGTGATGCGCGTGGCGGCGAATCTCGAGACGGTCAACACCTATGAGGGTACGCATGACGTGCATGCGCTGATCCTCGGCCGGGCGATCACCGGGCTGCAGGCGTTCTTCTAATGATGCGCTCGTCTTGCCCCGGCCTCGAGCCGGGGCCCATGCCGCTGCGCCAATGGGTCCCGGGTCAGGCCCGGGACAAGGTAGTGCACTCATGACGTCGCCTCTTCACGGCCTGCGTGTCCTCGAACTCGCCCGCATCCTTGCCGGGCCATGGTCGGGGCAATTGCTCGCCGATCTCGGCGCCGATGTCGTCAAGGTCGAGGCGCCTGCGGGTGACGATACCCGCACATGGGGGCCGCCCTTCGTTCCCGCGGCCGATGGCGGCCATCTCGATGCCGCCTATTTCCATTCGACCAATCGCGGCAAGCGTTCGATCACGGCGGATTTCACGACGCCGGAGGGCCAGGACCTGGTGCGCAGGCTTGCCCGCCACGCCGATGTCGTGATCGAGAATTTCAAGGTCGGCGGCCTGAAGAAATACGGGCTCGACTACGAAGGGCTGAAGGCGGTCAACCCGCGCCTGATCTATTGCTCGATCACCGGCTTCGGCCAGAACGGCCCCTACGCGCACCGGGCCGGCTACGACATCATGATCCAAGGCCTCGGCGGTATCATGTCGGTGACCGGCGCCCCCGATGGCGAGCCGCAGAAGGTCGGCATCGCCTATGCCGACATCTTCACCGGCACCTATGCCACGGTGGCGATCCTCGCCAGCCTGCGCCAGCGCGAGGCGACCGGCCACGGGTGCTATATCGACATGGCGCTGCTCGACGTGCAGACCGGCCTGCTGCAGGCGCAGGCGATGAACTACCTGGTCAGCGGCCAGGCGCCGAAGCGCTACGGCAACGCCCACCCCAACCTGGTGCCCTACCAGGCGATGCCGACCAAGGACGGTTTCATCCTGCTCGCGGTCGGCAATGACGGGCAGTTCGCCAAATGCTGCGGCGTGCTCGGCATACCCGAACTCGTCACCGATGCGCGTTTCGCCAGCAACCCGCAGCGCATCGTCAATCGCGAGGCGCTGATGCCGTTGATGACGGCGCGCACCAGCGGCTTCACCAAGGCGGAACTCCTGGCGGCGCTGGAAGCGGTCGGCGTGCCGGCCGGGCCGATCAATACCATTCCCGAGGTGTTCGAGGACCGCCAGGTCATCCACCGCGGCATGCGCAACGACCGGCCGGACGCCAAGGCCAAGGGCGGCAGCATTCCGGCGGTGCGCTCGCCGATCGTCATCGACGGCCAGCCGCAAATGGCCGGGCGCGCCTCGCCCGCCAAGGGCGCCGACGCCGCCGACATCCTCAACGATCCGAACTGGGGCGGCTGATCCTATTCAACTCGGCCTCATCCTGAGCATGTCAAAGGATGTTGGGTCTAGCACATGAACTGGAGCATCCTTCGACAAGCTCAGGATGAGGCCAGCTGTAGAACTGGAGCAATTTCGATGAAGACCCGTAGCGCCGCGCAGATCCTGGTCGACCAACTGGTCGTTCAGGGCGTCAAGGATGTTTTCTGCGTGCCGGGCGAAAGCTATCTCGCCGTGCTCGACGCGCTGCATGACGCTTCGATCGCCGTTACCGTGTGCCGCCAGGAGGGCGGCGCGGCGATGATGGCCGAAGCGGTCGGCAAACTGACCGGGCGGCCGGGCGTGGTGATGGTGACGCGCGGTCCCGGCGCCACCAATGCCTCGGCCGGCATCCATATCGCGGCGCAGGATTCGACGCCGCTGATCATGTTCGTCGGCCAGGTGGCGCGCGACATGCTCGAGCGCGAGGCGTTCCAGGAGGTCGATTACAAGGCGGTGTTCGGCACGATCGCCAAATGGGTGGTCGAGATCACCGATGCGGCGCGCATGCCGGAACTGATCAGCCGCGCCTTCCACGTCGCGATGCAGGGCCGGCCGGGGCCGGTCATCGTATCGCTGCCGGAGGACATGCTGGTCGAGGCGGCCGCGGTGGCTGACGCCGCCTTCGTCACGCCGGTCGAAACCTATCCGGGGCCGGCGCAGCTCGAGGAGCTCGGCAAGCTGCTCGCCGAAGCCCACCGGCCAATCGCGCTGGTCGGCGGCTCGCGCTGGTCGGCGGAGGCCGTGGCGCAGTTCGCCCGCTTCGCCGAGCGCTTCCGCCTGCCGGTCGCCAATACCTTCCGGCGTCAGATGCTGTTTGCCGCCGATCACCCGTGCTTCGCCGGCGATCTCGGCATCGGCCCCAATCCGAAGCTGCTCGCCCGCGTCAAGGCGGCCGATCTCGTGCTGCTGGTCGGCGGCCGCCTCAGCGAGATGGCAAGCCAGAGCTACACGCTGTTCGGCATTCCCGAGCCGGGCCGCAAGCTGGTGCATGTGCACCCCTCGCCTGAGGAACTCGGCCGCGTCTATCATCCGACCCTCGGCATCAATGCCGCGCCGACCGGGTTCGCCGCATCCCTTGACGGGCTCGCCGCGCCGAACGCCGTCGCCTGGGAGGGCGAGGCGGACGCGGCGCATGCCGAGTACATGGCGTGGAGCACGCCGACGGTGAAGACGCCCGGCCAGGTGCAGATGGCCGAGGTGATGGTCTGGCTCGAAGGCCAGTTGCCGCCCGATGCCATCCTCACCAACGGCGCCGGCAACTATGCCGGCTGGCTGCATCGCTTCCATCGCTTCCAGCGTTTCGGCACGCAGCTTGCGCCGACCTCCGGCTCGATGGGTTACGGCCTGCCGGCAGCCGTCGGCGCCAAGCGGCACGACCCGTCAAAAACCGTGGTGTGCTTCGCTGGCGACGGCTGCTTCATGATGCATGGCCAGGAATTCGCCACCGCCGTGCAATACGACCTGCCGATCCTGGTGCTGCTGATCGATAACGGCATGTACGGCACCATCCGCATGCATCAGGAGCGCGAATATCCCGGCCGCGTCTCGGCGACGCAGCTGCGCAATCCGGATTTCGCGGCCTATGCGCGCGCTTTCGGTGGTCATGGCGAGACGGTGACGGAAACGGCCGCGTTCATGCCGGCCTTCGAGCGGGCGCGTGCCAGCGGCAAGCCGGCCATCGTGCATATCAAGCTCGATCCGGAGGTCATCACCACCGCGACGACGCTCTCCGCCATCCGCGAGAAGGCGCTGGCGGCCGCCAAATAGGCCTCAAGGCCGAGCCCTCCAGGATTGCCGCATTATGCGGCAGCCTGACCGGCTGTTGGGCAGGCCTGGAGCAAAAATCGGATTATACCGAGCCAACCGCCTCGGTATAATCTGCTGAATTTGCTCGCGAATTACGGGTGGAGCAAGTTCGCAACAGACGAACTTGCTCGAGCGCGCCACCCCTGCCGTAGCCTGCGCATGAGCCCGCGCTTCCCGGCACGGCGTTTGCTTCGCCGGGTGCAACCGGTGAAGCAGGGGAGCTTGAGCATGAGGCCCTATCTTGTCAGGGCGTTGACGCCGCACGAGGCGGCGGCGCGGTGCGAAGCGCTGGCCGACATCCTGATCGATGCGGTCGAGGGTGGCGCCTCGGTGAATTTCGTGCAGCCGATGACACGAGCCAAGGCCGAGGCCTGGTGGCAGGGCGCACTGGCAAGCCAGGCGCGCGGCGAGCGCGCGATCTTCGCGGCGGAGCGCGACAGCCGGATCGACGGCACGGTGCAACTGATCCTGGCGGCGCAGGAGAACCAGAGCTTTCGCGCCGATATCGGCAAGATGCTGGTGCATCGCCGCGCCAGGCGGCAGGGGCTCGGCGCGGCCCTGCTCTCGGCGGCCGAGGCGGAAGCGCGCCAGCGCGGACGCACGCTGCTGACGCTCGATACGATTTCCGGCAGCGCCGCCGAACGGCTCTACCTGCGCTGCGGCTGGCAGCGCTTCGGCGTCGTGCCGGGCTACGCGACCAGGGCCGACGGGCAGCGGCGGGAAGATTGCAGCTTCTTCTACAAGGCGCTGTGACGGCGGCGCGGGATTTTGCCATCACCCTTTGCGGATCATGCCGCAAATGGCCTATGACAGCGCGGCAACCGAGGCCAAGCAAAGAGCCGAACATGACTATCGCGACATCGTCCCCGGCCGATATTCTCGCCCGCACGGAAGCACGCGCGCGGCGCGTCGAGACGCCGTGCGGTGCCGGCCGCATGGTGTGGCGCATCTGGGGCGAAGGCCCGCCGCTGATCCTGCTGCATGGCGGCTACGGCTCATGGCGGCACTGGATCCACACGATCCCCGATTTCGAGGGCCGCTACCGGCTGATCCTGCCCGACACGCCGGGGCTCGGCGATTCGGACGATGCGCCTGAAGCGACGCCGGAGGGCATCGCCGCCGTGATCGATGCCGGGCTCGAAACGCTGCTGCAGCCCGGCGAGAAGCCCGACCTCGTCGGCTTCTCCTTCGGCGCCATGATCGCCGGTCATGTCGCGGCGCGCCGCAGCCGCCCGCTGCGCTCGCTGACGCTTGTCGGCTCCGGCGCGCTCGGCGCAAAGCGCAGCAACATCATGCTGCTCAGGCCGGAACCCGGCATGAGCGCGGCCGAGTTGCGCGAGATGAGCCGCGCCAATCTCGGCGCCTTGATGATCGCCGATCCGGCACGGATCGACGCGCTCGCCATTGCCATCCAGCAGGCCAATGTCGCGACCGCGCGCGTCAAGAGCCGGCGTTTCGCGACTTCCGGCTCGCTGATGGAAGCCTTGCGACACAGCCGCCCCGAGCAGTTCAACGCGATCTGGGGCGAGCGGGACGCCATTGCCGCCGGCAATTTCGCGGCGCTGGAGGCGCTGCTGCGCGCGCAACATCCGGATGTGCGGTTCGCGGTGATCCCCGATGCCGGCCATTGGGTCGCCTATGAGGCGCCAGCGGCCTTCAACCGGCTGCTCGCGTCCCTGCTCGCACGCGGATCGGCATAGCGGCCCTTACAGGAAGCCGATCGAGATCCACGGCACGGCGGCGACGACGATAAGGCCGATGAGCAGCGCCAGCATATAGCCCCAGATCGGGCGCATGCCTTCATCGGGCGGTACGCGGCCAATGGCGCAGGCCGCGTAATAGCCGACGCCGAAGGGCGGCGCGAACAGGCCGAGCCCCATGGCGAGGATGACAACCATGGCGTAATGCACCTCGTGGATGCCGACAGCCTGGGCGATCGGGAAGGTCAGCGGCCCGAACAGCACGATGGCCGGGATGCCCTCGAGCACGCTGCCGAGGATGATGAAGGCGACGATCGACACCGCCATGAAGGTGAAGGCACCGCCGGGCAGGCCGATCATGGCGTTCTTCAAGGTATTGGCGAAGCCGGACTGCGTCAGGCCCCAGGCCATGGCGGAGGCTGCGCCGATGATGAACAGGATCGCGCCGGAAAGCGCCGCCGTCTCGATCAGCATCGGCAGGATGCGGTGCCACTTGAACTCGCGGTAGACGATGAGGCCGACGATCACCGCGTAGACGATGCCGATGGTCGAGACTTCCGTCGCGGTAGCGACACCCTCGACCACGGCGGCGCGGATGATGAAGGGCAGCGCGATCGCCGGCAGGGCGACGATGCAGGAGCGGGCGATCTCATGGCGCGTGGCCCGCACCACGCCCGAGAGGTCGTCATGGCTGTAGCGCCGGCGCACCACCAGGCACAGCACGATGCCGAGCACGAAGCCGGGCAGCAGGCCGCCGGTGAACAGCGCCGCGATCGAGACGCCGGTGACCGAGCCGATGGTGATCAGCACGATCGAGGGCGGGATGGTTTCGGTCTGGGCGCCGGTCGCCGACAGGAGCGCCACCAATTCGCCGGGCTTGGCGCCGCGCTTGGTCATCTCGGGGAACAGGGCGGGAGCGATCGCCGCCATATCCGCCGCCTTGGAGCCGGAAATGCCCGAAACCAGATACATCGCGCCGATCAGCACATAGGACAGGCCGCCCTTCACATGGCCGACGAGATTGGCGAGGAACTGCACCATGGCGCGCGCCATGCCGGTCATCTCGATCAGCAGGCCGAGAAACACGAAAAGCGGCACGGCGAGCAGGATGAGATGGCTCATGCCCTCGTCCATGCGCCCGACCACGACCATGGTCGGCACGCGCGTGGTCAGCGCGATATAGCCGAAGGTCGCGAGCGCGAAGGAAAAGCCGATCGGCACGCCGGCGAGCACGCCGGCGGCAACGAGCGCGACGAAGAAGATCAGCAGGTTGTAGTTGCCGAGCGCCTTGAAGGACGGGCCGATCAGCCAGAACAGGCCGAGCAACGCTACGGTCAGCGCCAGGGCGCCAAGCGCATGCGCGCGTTTCGTGTGGGCGCCCAGTTGCAGCACCGCGAACACCATCATCAGCGCGATGCCGGTCGGGAAGGCGGAGGCGCGCCAGGAGCCCGAAATGCCGAGCGCCGAGGTGACGATGTAGGATTCCTCCATGGCGTATTCGATGGCCGGATCGGCGATCAGCACCATGAAGGCAAGCGCGGCGGCAAGCGCGAGCGCATCGAGGAACGCCCGCTTTTCCGGCTGGCACATGCCGACGAGCGCCGTCATGCGCATATGCTCGTTGCGGCGCACGGCGATGACCGCGCCGAGCATGGCAAGCCAGATGAACAGGGTCGAGGCGAGTTCGTCGGACCAGGTCAGCGGTTCATGGAAGACGTAGCGCGAGACGACGCCGGCAAACAGGACGATGACCTCGACGACGACCAGCACGCTGGCCGCCAGTTCGACGATGGCGCCGAGGCCGCGCTCGAGCGGCGGCACCCAGCGAAGCCCGGCCGGCACGCGCGCCACCGGGTCAGCCTGTCCTGCTGCCTGCATGGTCAGCTGAGTTTGCCGACGGATGCTTCCAGCGTGGACCACGCCTTGTCGCCGAACTTCTGCTTCCACTCGCTGTAGAAATTCGCCGAACGCAGCTTGTCGCGGAAATCGGCCGCCTTGACGTCGTTGAACTTCATGCCCTTGGCGATGAGCTGTTCGCGCAGCACCTTGTCGAGCGCCTCCACATCGGCGCGCTCGGCGACGGCGGCCGCGTTGATGTGCTTGGTGATCACGGCGCGGATATCCTCCGGCAGCGCTTCCCAGTTGCGGCGGTTGGCGAGGAACCAGAAGCCGTCCCACATATGGTTGGTGGTCGAGCAGTAGGTCTGCACCTCGTAGAGCTTGGCGGTATCGATGATGGCGTAGGGATTTTCCTGGGCATCGACGACTTTCGACTGCAACGACGAATAGACCTCGTTGAAGTTGATCGTCGTCGGCGCGGCGCCGAACGCCTTGAACATCGAGGTCCACAGCGGCGCCGCCGGCACGCGGATCTTCAGCCCGTCGAAATCGGCCGGCGTCTGGATCGGCTTGGTGCTGGTCGTGGTCTGGCGGAAGCCGTTGTCCCAGATCTTCTCGAAGGCGATGATCTGCCGGCTCTTGGCGATTTCGTCACGCACGTATTTGCCAAGTTCGCCGTCCATCGCCTTCCAGACGGTATCGTAGCCGTCAAAGGCGAAACCGACGCCGTTAATGGCGGCGGCCGGCACCAGGGTCGAGAGGATCAGGCCGGACAGCGTGAAGAAATCCACGGCGCCGGAACGGATCTGGCCGAGCGTATCGGTGTCGGAACCGAGCTGGCTCAACGGGAAGATCTGCAGCTCGAAACGGCCCTTGGTGTCGTCCTTGATCTTCTGCGCCGCTTCATGCGCCCGCTTGTTGAGCGGATGGGTCGGGGCGAGATTGTTGGCATATTTATAGGTGAACTCGGCCGCGCGGGCGCGCCGGATCGCAAAAGGCGAGATGGCGGCCGCGCCGAGACCGGCCGTGACGTGACGTCGCGATACAAGAGCCATGAGACGTTCCCCTCCAGAGGTTTTCAATCATTTTGCCCAACGTAGCGCGCCACCCGGCCGCTGTCCGCAGGGAATTTCTGCGACTTTCCGCCAGCATGCATTGCCGGCGACTGCGATCCACAATATGGATCATGCTTTACTATAAGCCTGTTGTTTTTGACGGTTGGCGGCAGGCTTGGCGATTGTCAATCGAAAATCGCATCGATACGATGTAAATCCGCGCCTTCGCGATCCACATGATGGAATGCATGACCAACGCCGCCACCGTCAGCGAGGCCGCCGCCGGCACCCAGAGTATCGGGCGCGCCGCGGCGATCCTGCGCTTCCTGGCCGCCAGCCCGGGCCACGGCACCGCGCTCGGCGCGGTGGTGAGCGAGACCGGCCTGTCGAAGCCGACCAGCCGCCGCATCCTGCTGGCGCTGATCGCGGCCGGGCTCGTCGAGCAGGATCCCGTCAGCCGGCGCTATTTTCTCGGGCCGGAGGCATGCGTGCTCGGCAGCGCCGCCGCCCATCGCTTCGGCCTGCACCGGCTCGCCTTCGAGGGCGTGCTGCGGCTGGCGCGCGAGACCGGCGACGCGGCGTTTTTCCAGATCCGCCGCAATTTCTTCGCCGTGTGCCTGCAACGCGAGGATGGCGACTATCCGCTGCGCTCGCATGTGCTGGCGGCCGGCGACCGCCACCCGCTCGGCGTCGGCGCCGCCGGCATCGCCCTGGTCGCGGCGCTGCCCGAGGACGATGCCAGGGCGGTGCTGGCGGACAATGCCGAGATCATCGGCGCGCGCTATCCAATGCTGACGCGCGCCATGATCGACGACACCGTGGCCGAGGCACGCGCCAAGGGCTACAGCCTGAACCGCGGGCTGCTGTTCCCCGGCTCGTGGGGGCTCGGCATGGCGGTGCGCGGACCGCACGGCCGGCATGATGGCTGCCTGTCGCTCGCGGCCGTCGAGAGCCGGATGCAGCCCGAGCGCGAAGCCGAACTCGCCGCGCTCCTCGCCGGGGAAGTGCGCCGCCTCGAGCAGCGCCTGCGCGAACCGATCCACAACCCATGAGCGCCATCAACCGGATTCGGCCCGTTAAAGTTCAAGTCCGTTCCAACCGAGGACAAGCCCAGTGACCAGTTCGACCATCCCCGCCAGCGCCGCGCCAACCGCCTCCTCGGCGCCGCCCGGCGGCGTCGCGCCCGTCTCGCGCCGGGTGATGAACCTCGCCCATATGCTGACGCAGAACGCGCGGCGCTTCCCCGACCGGCCCGGCCTGATCTGGGGCGAGCGGCAATGGCGCTGGGCCGAGATCGACGCCGCCGTCTCGGCACTGGCGGCGGGGCTCGCGGCACGCGGCATCGGCAAGGGCGACCGCGTGCTGGTGCATTCGAAGAACTCGGCCGAGATGTTCTGGTCGATGTTCGCCACCTTCCGCCTCGGCGCGGTCTGGGTGCCGACGAATTTCCGGCTGATGCCGGAGGAAGTCGTCTACCTCGCCACCTCCTCGGGCGCGAAAGCCTTCCTGTGTCAGGCCGATTTTCCCGACCACGCCAGGGCGGTGATGGCGGGTGCGCCCGACATCGCCGTCCTGCTGCGCTTCGGCGAGGCAGATTTCGGCGAGACCTCGGTCGGCGCAGTGATCGCCGAGAACCAGGGCAAGGCGGTCGCCAACGCCGCCGTCGAGTATGACGATCCGTGCTGGTTCTTCTTCACCTCCGGCACCACCGGGCGCTCCAAGGCGGCGGTGCTGACGCATGGCCAGATGGCCTATGTCGTGACCAACCACCTGTGCGACCTCGTGCCCGGCACGACGGAAGAAGATGCCTCGCTCGTCGTGGCGCCGCTCAGCCACGGCGCCGGCGTGCACCAGCTCAACCAGGTCGTGCGCGGCGCGACCACCATCCTGCTGCCGACCGAGCGGTTCGACATCGAGGAAGCCTACCGGCTGATCGAGACGCACCGCATCACCAATATCTTCACCGTGCCGACGATCCTGAAGATGCTGGCCGAGCATCCGGCTGTCGACCAGTACGATCATTCCTCGCTGCGCTACATCATCTATGCCGGCGCGCCGATGTATCGCGAGGACCAGAAGACGGCGCTGAAAAAGCTCGGCAAGGTCATCGTGCAATATTTCGGCCTCGGCGAGGTCACCGGCAACATCACCGTGCTGCCGCCGGCCCTGCACGACCCGGAGGATGGCGGCAACACCAGGATCGGCACCTGCGGCTTCGAGCGCACCGGCATGCAGATCGCGATCCAGGACGACAGTGGCCGCGAACTCGCGCCCAACGAGACCGGCGAAATCTGCGTCATCGGGCCAGCAGTGTTCGCCGGCTACTACCAGAACCCGGAGGCGAACGCGAAATCGTTCCGCGACGGCTGGTTCCGCACCGGCGATCTCGGCCATATGGACAGCGAAGGCTTCCTCTACATCACGGGCCGGGCCTCCGACATGTTCATCTCGGGCGGCTCCAACATCTATCCGCGCGAGATCGAGGAGAAGATCCTGACCCATCCGGGCGTCGCCGAGGTCGCGGTGGTCGGCGTACCCGATGCGATGTGGGGGGAGGTCGGCATCGCGGTCTGCGTGGCGCGCGAGCCGGGCGCGCTCGACGAGAAAGCGCTGGCCGCGTTCCTGGCGCCGAAAATCCCGCGCTACAAGATGCCGAAGCGCTTCTTCTTCTGGGAGGCGCTGCCGAAATCCGGCTATGGCAAGATCCCCAAGCGCATGGTCAGGGACGAGCTGGAGGCGCGCGGCCTGCTCGGCGACACCGCCGGAAAGGTCAAGTCATGAGCCTGCCGACGCGCATCGACCAGCCCGGACCGGCCGCGGCCGAACGCATCCTTGCCGTGGAGGCGCGCGGGCGCGCCTTCGACATGGTGCTGCAGGCCGGCCTGCCTCTGCTGGAGGCCGTGCGCCGTGGCTTCGCGGCGGAAGGGTTCACCAGCGGCGTGGTCGAATTCGGGCAACTGGCGCTGGCGCCCTTCGCCTATGTCATGCCGGCGCTGTCGGAAACGGGCGAGCACGCCGCCTTCTACAGCGCGCAATTTCGCCCCGCCGGCGTAACCCTGCTCGAAAGCGGCGCCATGACCTTCGGCCAGCGCGACGGCCAGCCGTTCTTTCACACCCACGCGCTGTGGCGCGAGGCCGACGGCAAGCGCTGCGGCGGCCATATCCTGCCCGAGGAGACCATTGTCGCCAGCGAGGCGCGCGTCAGCGCCTTCGGGCTCGACGGCGCCGGATTCGAGGGCCGCGTCGACCCCGAAACCAATTTCAAGCTGTTCGAGCCGGTACCGCGCCCGCCCACCGGCGCGAAGACCGACGCGCGCGCCTTCGCGCTCCGGCTGCGGCCGAACCAGGATTTCGCCGGCTGCCTCGAAACCTTCTGCGCTCAACACGGCATCGCGCGCGCGACATTGCGCGGCGGCGTCGGCTCGACGATCGGCGCCCGCTTCGAGCACGGTATCGTGATCGGAAACTTCGCCACGGAAATCTACTTGCGCAACGCGCATATCGCGCCCGGCCCCGATGGCGGCCATGTCGCCACGCTCGATATCGGCCTGGTCGATTATACCGGCCAGATGGCCGAGGGGCGCCTGATACGCGGGCAAAATCCGGTGCTGATGACGATGGAACTGGTGCTGGTCGCGGAGTAAGCCGCCGCGACCGCCACCCATCTCCCGCACGCCCCACGTGCGCAAACTTACCGCGCTTCGCGCCGCCGCCATCTAAATTTCATCTTGCCGCGCTAACCAGGCCATTATTCGCACAAGAATGGCCCGTAGCGTCCGATCGAACCAAGGGAGCGGAGCGATGCCTGCCCATGTACAGCCACACCTTTCCGCAGACGCCCTGATGGCCGGCGCCATGATCCCCGTCCGGCTGTCCTCCGACCAGGCGATCCTGCGCGCCAGCTATCAACTGCATCTGCGGCAGGGTCCGGCCTTTCTGCGCCGCGTGCTGCTGTGGGATATCCAGGCGGCCATCGATATCGGCGCCGAAAAGCTGATCGACGACCTGCACGCGGTGCTGCACCAGTTCCAGATCGATTATAGCGGCGCCTTCGGCGCGCCGTGCTCGGACGCGGGCAAGCCGCCCTGCGACGCGTGAACCAAACATCGGACGGCCCGCAAGCGGGTTCCGTCCGATGCTTCTTGCGACCAACCCTTTAGAAAGCATCTTCCCAGCGCCGGCTCAGCAAGGTCGCCGAATTGATCAGGCCGACCATCGAATAGGCTTGCGGGAAGTTGCCCCATAGCGCGCCGGTCTTGAAATCGACGTCCTCGGCCAGCAGGCCGAACGAGTTGCGCAACGACAGGGCGCGCGTGAACAGGTCGCGCGCCTCCTGCTTGCGGCCGATGGCATTGAGCGCATCGACATACCAGAAGGTGCAGATCAGGAAGGCGGTCTCGGGCTGGCCGAAATCGTCGCGCACCTTGTAGCGATAGAGCAGCCCGTCATGCTGCAATTCGCGCCCGACCGCCTCGATGGTGGCGACGATGCGCGGATCGCTGGCGGGCAGGAAATCGAGTTCGTGCAGCAGCAGCAGCGTGGCATCGAGATCCTTGCCGTCGAAGGTCGAGGCGAAGCTGTTGATGTCGGCGTTCCAGGTCCGCGCCAGAATGGTGGCGTGCAGGCGCTCGGCCTCGTCGCGCCAGTACCGGCGCCGGTCGTCGAGGCCGAGCGCCCCGGCGATCTTGGCGAGGCGATCGCAGGCCGCCCAGCACATCGCGCTCGAAAACGTGTGCACGCTCGCCATGGTGCGCAACTCCCACGGGCCGGCATCGGGCTGGTCGAACACCGCCGCAGCGCGCTCGCCGAGCCGCTCCAGCTCCTCGAACAGCCGCAGATTGGCGGGCCGGATCATGCGCCGGTCGAAGAAGGTGTGCGTGACGGCAAGGATCACGCTGCCATAGACGTCGTTCTGTTTCTGGAGATAGGCGGCATTGCCGACGCGCACCGGCCCCATACCCTGATAGCCGGCTAAATTGGCAGCGACGCGCTCGTCGAGAATAGCGGCGCGGTTGATGCCGTAGAGCGGCTGCAACTCGGCGGTGCCGCTGTCGGCGACGAGGTTGTTGATATAGGTGATGTAGTCTTCCATGGTGCGCGTCACGCCGAGCCGGTTCAGGGCGTGAATGACGAAATAGGCGTCGCGCAGCCAGCAATAGCGGTAATCCCAGTTGCGCTCGGTACCCGGCGCCTCGGGGATCGACGAGGTCAGCGCCGCGACGATGGCGCCCGATTCCTCGAAATTACACAATTTCAGGCTGATGGCGGCGCGGATGACGGCATCCTGCCACTCGAACGGGATCGACAGCGAGCGTACCCAGCCGCGCCAGTGATCGATGGTGCGCTCGAGGAACTCGCGCGAACTGGTCTCGACGCTGGCGCGCAGCGCCTCGTCCGAGCCGAAGAAGAACGAGGTCGGCCGGTCGAGCAGGAAGGGCGTGCTCTCCAGCACATAGGTCACGGAGATATCGGTGGTGAGTCTCAGCGCCTGTTCGCTGCCGACGAAGCGGATATGATTGCTGCCGCGCGTCAGTTCCGGCTTCTCCTCGCCCCAGCCGAAGCGCGGCCTGAGCTTGACGCTGATGCGCGGCCGGCCATGCACCGGCCGCACGCGGCGGATCAGCATCGGCGGCCGGAACATGCGGCCGTATTGCTCGAAACGCGGCGCGAAATCGGTGATCTCCAGCACGTTGCCATCCTTGTCGGACAAGGTGGAGACCAGCACCGGCGTGTTCTCGATATAGGCCTGCTCGCAATGCGTCATGTTCTCGAGCGTGATGGCGAACACGCCGTCGCCGGCATCCTCCCCGGCGCGTGCCTCGTCGAGAAGGCTGTAGAGCACCGGTTCGCCGGCGAAATGCGGGAAACACGACCAGACGATATCAGCCTGGCGGTCGATGATCGCCGAAAGGGCGCAATTGCCGATAACGGCGACGTCGAGAGAAGTCATGAAGCAAAATCCTGTTCGGGAGAGATCGCGCGTCCCGCCGCCCAGTCGCGCAGCGTGGTGAGCACGTTGGCCGGCCCGGCAAGCCGGTAGCCGGCAATGGTTTCACCCGCGCCGACCTTGACGCTGACGCCACCGGCGGCGTTGACGGCGCGAAAGCCGTGTTCGTCGGTGAGGTCGTCGCCAATAAACAGCGGACGACGGCCAAGATAGGGCGCGGTGCGCATCAAGGTCTCGATCGCCTGGCCCTTGTCGGCGGCGGCGGCGACGATCTCGCACACGGATTTGCCGAACTGGAGCCGGAACCCCGCGCCAAGCTGCTGCACGGCGGCCTGCATCAGGCCCATGGCCGCATCGGCCTTTTCCGGCGCCTGGCGCCAATGCGCCGCGATCGCCACGCCCTTGTCCTCGAGCAGCAGGCCGGGCTCGGCGGCGAAGCGCTCGGCGAGGCCCGGCAGCACGAGTTGCAGGTCCGCGCCGTGATCGCGCGGCGCGCCGAGCGGCGCGCCCGCAACGCGCATTTCCATGCCGTGCAGCCCGGCCGCGTCGAAGCGCGAGGGCGCGAAGAAGCGGTCGAGATCGGTGATCTTGCGGCCGCTGACCAGCGCCAGCGCGCCGCCACAGCGCTCTCCCAGCCGCACCATCACGGCGGCGAGGTCTGCGGCGACGACGACCTCCTCGGGCCGGCGGGCGATTTCCGTCAGAGTGCCGTCGAAATCGAGGAACATGGCCCAGTTTTCTTCGGCATGAGGGGCGGGCGGCGCGCGGCCGCCGATGGTGCTCATATGCTGTACCCGCCGGGCTCGGAGCTTTCCGTCAGGGAAAGCAGATGCTGGCGCTTGCGCAACTGGCTGGCGTTGACCAGCATGCGGCCGGCCCAGCGATAGACGTTGCGCGAACTGACCTGCTCGCGCATCAGCCGCATGCGCTCGCGCTGCTCGGCCACCGGCATGTCGAGGGCGCGCTGGATCGCCTCGCCCATGGCATGGGGGTCATAGGGGTTGCCGATGATCGCCTCCGAGAGTTCGCGCGCAGCACCGGCGAAATTCGACAGGATGAGCACGCCTTCCTCGTCGTCGCGCGCGGCGATGAATTCCTTGGCGACGAGGTTCATGCCGTCATGCAGGCTGGAGACGAGGCAGATATCGGCAGCGCGAAACAGCTCGAACACCTCGTCCGGGCCATGATGACGCACGACGAGCCGGATCGGCTGCCAGTCCGGCGTGCCGTATTTGGCGTTGACCTCGCGCGTCAGCCGCTCGGCCTCCTCCTGCAAATGGCGGTAGGCCGGCAATTTGCTGCGCGAGGGCGCCGCCGCCTGCACGAACACGAAGCGGCCGAGCCATTCGGGATGGTTGGCGAGGAACGAATCGATCGCCTGCATACGGTCGACGATGCCCTTGGTGTAATCGAAGCGCTCGATGCCGACCGCGAGCTTGACGTCGGGGGCGAGGCGGAGGCGCCGGCGCACATTGGCGCGGCAATCGGGCACCGGCGCCTGGCGGGCGAGCGCCGCCGGCGGCCACTCGATCGAGATCGGATAGGGCCTGATGAAGGTTTCCTCGCCGCGCAGGGTGACAGAGGCGGCCTCGCGGTCGATGCGGCTTTCGACGAAGCGGTCGACGGTCTCGAGGAAGTTGTTGCAGTGGAACTGGGTGTGGAAGCCGAGGATCGACGAGCCGAGCAGGCCGTCGATGATCTCCTCCTTCCACGGGAAGATGCCGAACGTCTCGGAATTCGGCCACGGGATATGCCAGAAGGTGATGATGGTCGCATTGGGCAGGCGCTCGCGCACCATGCGCGGCAGCAGACCGAAATGATAATCCTGGATCAGCACGATCGGGGCATCGCTCTCTGCTTCCCTGGCGACGGCATCGGCAAAACGCTCGTTGACGGTCTTGTAGGCCTGCCAATCCGATTCGCGGAAATTCGGCTGCACGAAGGCGATATGGCACAACGGCCACAGCCCCTCATTGGCGAGGCCGTAATAATAGCCGTCCTGCTCCTCGTCGGTGAGCCAGACGCGCCGGAGCGTGTAGGACGGGTCGCTCGGCGGCACCAGCAGGCGATCGTCCTTGTCGACCGTCTCGCGATCGGCATCGCCGCTGCCATGCGCGATCCAGGTGCCGCCACAGGCGCGCATCACCGGCTCGAGCGCCGAGACGAGGCCACTGGCCGGGATCTGCAGATCGACGCCGTCCTCGGCGTGGTTGTGGATATAGGGCTCGCGGTTGGAGACCACGAGCACCTCGGCGCCGGGCAGGTTCTCCGTCATGACCTGGCGCAGGGTGTCGGTGGTCCAGCTCACGCGCTCGCCGTCGATGGCGTTGCCGCTCAGCGCCATCTGGCGCAGCACGTCGCGCAGTTCCTCGCCGAGCGGCCCGAGAGTCTTCATCGTGCGCTCGACATCATGGCCCGATTGCACATTGACGATCGATTGCCGGAGGCCGCGCACCCAGCCGCCGATCGAGAGCACGATCACCGCGGTGGCGAGCGCGCCGCTGACCAGGATGATGATGCCGAGGATGATGGCGAGATAGGTTTCCGCGCGCGCCACGCGCTTCTGCGCATAGGTGAGATCGTGCAGCAGCACGAGATTGCCCGTGGCGCCGCCGGCGCCGGTGACCGGGAACACCGCGACATGGATGTGGCGGCCGTCAATATCCTCGGTGAAGGGGCCCTGGCGCTGGGCGCGCTCCGCCTCGGCGCAGGAAAAGTCCTTCGGCATGGTCTTCGACAGGTAGCGCATGCTGCCCGAGGCGTCGCAATAGCCGATGGCGAGCATGCGGTCATCCTGCGAGACGCGCTCGAACAGGCCGACCACATTGCCGGGCGCGCCGGACTGGAGCGCAAGGTTCAGGCTGTCATGGATGGAGTTGAAGATCAGACGCGAGCGCAGCTCGACATCGCGGCGCGCCCATTGTCCGAGAAAGGTGCTCGCCAGGAGAACCACCACCAGGGCCGCGCAGGCAACCGTCAGCAGAAAGGCTCCCCCGTAGATGACCAGTTTCCGCACAATTCCTCCTCGTTTCGCGTGGCTCCGCCGCTGCGGCGCGTGAAAGCCCGCCTGCCGCGCGGCAGGTGTCACGGGCGGCACGGGGTTCGGGATGCTGGACGGCCGCCATGATGGCGATAGCGGCGCGGCGAAAGAATGTCCGGCCTCGGCCCGGCAGGCCGGGAGCACGCGCAACAACGCGCGGCGCGCCGAAAGGTTCCCGCGGCTCCTCGAGCGGAGCCAATGCGCTTATGCCGTGACTGAGCCGGTGCTGGCAAGTTTTTCGCACAAATCCGCGACGATTTCATAGGAACGCAGCCGCGCCGCGTGATCGAAAATCTGGCTGGCGACGATCAGTTCATCGGCCTGGGTCAGCGCGAGAAAGGCCTCGATGCCGCGGCCGACCGTCTGCGGCGACCCCACGATGGCATGCGCGAGAGAGCGCCCGACATTGATCTTCTCCTGCGGCGACCAGAAGCTCTCCATGTCGTCAACCGGCGGCGGCAAGGGGCCGGGCGTGCCGCGCCTGAGCTGGATGAATTGCTGCTGCTGCGAGGAGAACAGCCGACGCGCTTCCACATCGCTATCGGCGGCGAACACGCCGACGCCGACCATGGCGTGAGGTTTGGCCAATTGCTCGGAGGGCCGGAATTGCGTGCGGTAGAGTTCCAGCGCCTCCATCAGGTGATCGGGCGCGAAATGCGCCGCGAAAGCGAACGGCAGGCCGAGATAGGCGGCAAGCTGGGCGCCGAACAGGCTCGAGCCGAGGATATAGAGCGGCACGTTGCTGCCGGCGCCGGGCACGGCGCGCACGACCTGATTCGGCTGCACGGGGCCGAGCAGCGCCTGCAACTCGACGACGTCGCGCGGAAACGTATCCTCGGCCTGGAACTGCTCGCGGCGCAGCGCCCTGACCGTGCGCTGGTCGGTGCCGGGCGCCCGGCCGAGGCCGAGATCGATGCGGCCGGGATAGAGCGCCTCGAGCGTGCCGAACTGCTCGGCGATGACGAGCGGCGCATGATTGGGCAGCATGATGCCGCCGGCGCCGACGCGGATCGTGCTGGTCGCGGCCGCGACATGGGAGATCACCAGCGCGGTCGCGGCGCTGGCGATGCCGGGCATGTTGTGATGCTCGGCGAGCCAGTAGCGGTGATAGCCCCACGCTTCGGCATGCCGGGCAAGGTCGCGCGAATTGGCGAATGCGGCGGCCGCATCGCCGCCCTGCACGATCGGGGAAAGGTCTAGAACCGAAAAACGGACCACCGGCTGCTCCTGCTGCCATGAATGCGGGATCGAAACATGTGCGCGATTAGATCGTGCGCAGGCCGACAAGGTCAAATCGCTGGGCGCGACGGCGCATTCCGGCGGCGCATTCCCTTGCGGGGCCGGCGATTTCCCGTCATATGCGGGGAAGCCGTCATCAAGACAATCGACGACCGATGCATATAGGCGCGCATCGGCGCGCGCCGGGGAAGCTGCCATGGAATTTACACCGAACCGTTTCAAGCAGCGCCTCCTCGCGGGCGAACTCCAGATCGGCATCTGGGCGAGCCTGTGCAGCCCCGTCGCGGCGGATGTGCTGCGCGACAGCGGTTTCGACTGGATGCTGATCGACACCGAGCATTCGCCGAACGAGCCGCCGGACGTGCTCGACCATCTGCGCACCATCGAGGGCGGCACGGCGGAAGCGGTGGTGCGGCCGGCCTGGAACGACATGGTGCTGATGAAGCGCATTCTCGATCTCGGCGCGCGCACGCTGCTCGTCCCCTATGTGCAGAATGCCGAGCAGGCGAAAGCCGCCGTCAGCGCGATGCGCTATGCGCCGCATGGCGTGCGCGGCGTCACCGGCGGCGGCCGCGCCTCGCGCTACGGCCGCATGAAGGACTATTTCCAGCGCGCCAATGACGATGTCTGCCTGCTGGTGCAGGTCGAGACCGGCGAGGCGTTGGCCAATCTGGAAGACATCGCCGCGGTCGATGGCGTCGACGGCGTGTTCATCGGCCCGGCCGATCTCGCCGCCTCGCTCGGCCATATCGGCAACGCGCAGCATCCGGAGGTGCAGGCCGCGCTGCGCGACGGCGTCGAGCGCCTGAAGCGCCTCGGCAAGCCGGCCGGCATCCTGACGCCGAACGAGGACGAGGCGAAGCGCTATATCGAATGGGGTTTTCGTTTCGTCGCGGTCGGCATCGACCTCGTGCTGCTGCTGCGCGCCGCCGACGCGCTCGCCAAGCGCTTCAAGGCTTAGGCGGGCGCTGGCATTCACCCGGCGATGCCCGCTTTCCTGCTCGATACGCTTGCGGCCACTGTGCCTTGGCCGGCTCAGACGCTGGCCCTGATCGCGCTGGCGGTGCTGTTCTCGGCGATCCTGCGCGGTTTCACCGGCTTCGGCTTCGCCATCGCCTCGGCGCCGCTGCTCACCCTGTTCATGACGCCGGCCCATGCCGTGCCGATCATCATCTGCCTGCAACTCTTCGCCGGGCTGACCGAATTCAAGGCGCTGTCCGGCGTGGCGCATTGGCCCTCCGTCCGCCGCCTGATTACGGGAGCGCTGATCGGCACGCCGCTCGGCACGGCGGCGCTTTATGCGGTGCCGCCCGACCCGGCGCGCATCTGCATCGCGCTGCTCGCCGGTTTCGCCGTGGTGATGATCGCCAGCGGGTTGCGCTTCCCGCGCATGCCGGGGCGCCCGGCGACGGTCGGCATCGGCCTGACCGCCGGGCTTGCCAACGGGCTCGCCGCCATGCCGGGGCCGCCGGTGGTCGCCTTCTACATGGCGCTGCATTTCTCGCCCGACATGGTGCGCGCCTCGCTGATCGTGTTCTTCACCATGTGCTCGGCGCTGGCGCTCGCCGGTGCGGCGCTGTTCGACCTGATCAGATGGCAGGACATGGTGTTTTCCGTCGTGCTGATGCCGCTGATGTGGTTCGGCACCTGGCTCGGCCATGAATTGCTGAAGCGCAGCGGCGGCCATTGGTACCGGCCCGTCTCGATTATCGTGCTGGCGCTGATCGCGCTCGCCGCCGGCTGGAAGGGGCTGAGCGCCTATCTGTGACAGCGCGGGAATTGCGGCGAGCCGCCGCGAACTGTAACAAGGCTAGGCTTCCCCGTGTCCGGAACCGTGCCGCCGATGTCTTCCCTGTGGTTCGAAAGCGCCCTCACCCCTGCCGGCTGGCGGCGCCATGTCCGCCTGACGCTCGCCGATGGCCGGATCGCGACGGTCGCGCCGGACGCAGCCCCGCAGCCCGGTGACGAGCGCCACGCCATCGCCCTGCCCGGGCTCGGCAATGTGCACAGCCATTCGTTCCAGCGCGCCATGGCCGGGCTGACCGAGCGCTCCGGCGCGGCGCGCGACGATTTCTGGACCTGGCGCCAGCGCATGTATGCCTTCCTCGACCGGCTCGACCCGGACGATGTCGAGGCGATCGCCGAGCAGACCTTCATGGAGATGATCGAGGCCGGTTTTACCCGGGTCGGCGAGTTCCACTACCTGCACCATGCGCCTGACGGGCGGCCCTATGCCAATATCGCCGCGCTCGCCGAGCGCATCGCCGCCGCCGCCGAGACGACCGGCATCGCCCTCACCCTGCTGCCGGTATTCTATGCGCATGGCGATTTCGGTGGCCGGCCGCCGGTTGCCGGGCAGCGCCGCTTCATCACCGACCTTTCGAGCTTCGGCCGGCTCGTCGAGGGCTGCCGGCGCGCCATTGCCGGGCTCGACGGCGCCGTGCTCGGCACCGCGCCGCACAGCCTGCGCGCCGTGGTGCCGGACGAGTTGGCCGCCTTGCAGGCGGCCTATCCGGATGGGCCGTTCCACATCCATGTCTCGGAGCAGACCAAGGAGGTCGACGATTGCCTCGCCTGGAGCGGGCAGCGCCCGGTCGCCTGGCTGATGGACCATGCCGGGGTCGACCAGCGCTGGTGCCTGATCCACGCGACCCATGCCGATGCCAGCGAACGGGCCGCCATCGCGGCGCGCCAGGCGGTGGTCGGGCTGTGCCCGATGACCGAGGCGAGCCTTGGCGACGGCATTTTCGACGCGGTCGATTTCCAGCAGCGTGGCGGGCGCTGGGGCATCGGCTCGGATTCCGACATCCTGATCAGCGCTGCGGAGGAATTGCGCCTGCAGGAATATGCCCAGCGCCTGTCGCGGCGCGGCCGCAACCTGCTCACCGGCGCGCCCGACCGCTCGACCGGGCGCAGCCTGTTCGAGACAGCGCTCGCCGGTGGCGCGCAGGCGCTTGGCCAATCGGCCGTCGGGCTTATGGCAGGCGCGCCGGCCGATCTGTTCACGCTCGATGCCACGCATCCGGCGCTGGTCGGCCGCACGGGCGACGAGTTGCTCGACAGCTGGATGTTCGCGGCGCGCAGCACGCCGGTCGATACGGTGTGGCGGGCCGGGCGCAAGCAGGTCAGCGCCGGCCGTCATGTGCGGCGCGAGGCGATCGAAACGCGGTTCTGCCGCACGATGAAGAAGTTGCTCGCATGACGCTCGCCTTGAAGAACCGCTCGCATGACGCTCGCCTGGGAGAAATTACTGGCATGAAGCCCGCGTCCATCAATCCGCGCGTCGTCGACACCGGCAGCCCGCCCATTCCGGCGGCGCAAGGCTGGCTTGCGCGCTACGATGGCGCGCATGGCGCCGCCCTCAACCTGTCGCAGGCGGTGCCGAGCGCGCCGCCGCATGACGCCATCCTTGCGCGGCTCGCCGCGACAGCCGCGAATGGCGCCAGCGCCGGCTACGGCCCGATCACCGGCGACCCGGCACTGCGCGCCGCCCATGCCGACAGCCTGTCGGCGGCCTATGGCGCCACGATCTGCTCCGAGGAGACCGCGATCACCGCCGGCTGCAACCAGGCTTTCGTGGTGGCGATGATGGCGCTTGCCGGCGCGGGCGACGCGGTGATCCTGCCGGCGCCATGGTATTTCAACCACAAGATGACGCTCGACATGCTCGGCATCGAGGCGCGCATCCTGCCATGCCCAGCCGCGCGCGGCTTCGTGCCGGATGTCGCCGCCGCCGAGGCGCTGATCGACGCCAACACGCGCGCCATCGTGCTGGTCAGCCCCAACAATCCGACCGGCGCGATCTATCCGCCCGAGACGATCGCCGCCTTCCACGCGCTCGCGCGCCGGCGCGGGCTGTGGCTGGTGCTGGACGAGACCTATCGCGATTTCCTGCCCGAGGGCAGCGGCGCGCCGCACGCGCTGTACGGCGCGGCCGACTGGCGCGACAACCTGATTCAGCTCTACAGTTTCTCGAAAGCCTATTGCATTCCGGGCTATCGGCTCGGCGCCATCACGGCCGGTGCGGGCGTCATCGCGGAAATCGCGAAAATCCTCGACTGCGTGCAGATCTGCCCGTCGCGCATCGCGCAACCGGCGATCGCCTGGGCGATCGACGGGCTGGCGGACTGGCGCGCGGAAAACCGCGACGAGATCAGCCGGCGCGCGGCGGCGCTCACCGTGGCGCTTGCCGGCTGCCCCGGCTGGCGGGCCGATTCGGTCGGCGCCTATTTCGCCTATCTCAGCCACCCGTTCACGGGCGTGCCGACGGCGCGCGTCGCCGAAAGCCTGGCGGCGCAACGCGGCGTGCTCACGCTGCCGGGCGACTATTTTCACATGAGCGATACCGGGCATCTGCGCGTCGCCTTCGCCAATGTCGACGCCGAGGCGATCGGTACGCTGGCGGCGAGGCTCCGGGGGTTTGCGCCGGACTGAGGCATATTTGAATCAAAGGCGATTTGTATCGCTACGTCGGCTCGGGTCTATTGCACGTATTGCCAATGGGGGAGCGACAATGACCGAGCAATTCGAAAAGCAACATTTCCAATACACTGGCTGGTCGAAGGGCCTGTTTTCCGAGCTTGTCAGCGTCAAGGGGCCGGGCCGGCTGCTCTTTCTCTCAGGGATTGGCGCCGAGGATGCCGGCGACAAGCCCGGCGTGATCCATCATCCGGGCGACGTCTACCAGCAGACCCGCCTCGCCTACGAGAAGGCGGCGGCGCTGCTTGCCAAACACGGCGCGTCGCTGGCCGATGTCGTCAAGATCAGCGCCTACCTGCTCGATGCGCGCGAGGCGCCCCATTATCACCGCGCGCGCGCCGAGGCCTTCGCGGGCGTGCCCGGCCTGCCGGCCCACACCTTCCTGTTCATCAACGCGCTCGCATGGCCCGGCATGCTGGTGGAGGTCGATCTCACCGCGGTCGTCGCCGACGCGTGAGCCACCTCCACCGGCTGGAGCAGCTTATGCCTTGAGCTGCTTCTCGGCCTCGTCAAGCGAGCGCTTGGTGATGGCGAGCAGGTCGTCGACCTGTTTCTCGGTGATGATCAGCGGCGGGCAGAAGGCGATGGCGTCGCCCATGTTGCGGCACAGCGCGCCGTTCTGCGTCAGGATGCCGGCGACCAGCGCGCCGAGCTTGCCGACCGGCTCAAGCGCCTTCTTCGCCTGTTTGTCGACGACCAGTTCCAGCGCCGCGATCAGGCCGATGCCACGCACCTCGCCGACGAGGGGATGGCCGGCCAGAGCGCGCAGGCCCTTCTGCATGCGTTCGCCGACGCGGCGGGCATTGCCGACGAGATCGCGCTCCTCGATGATCTTGAGGTTCTCGTTGGCGACGGCGGCCGCGACCGGATGGCCGGCGGCGGTGAAGCCATGGCCGAGCACGCCGAGGCGGTTGCTCTCGTCGGCGATCGGCTCGAACATCTTGTCATTGATGACCAGCGCCGAGATCGGCATGTAGGACGAGGAAAGCTGCTTCGACAGCACCAGGATATCCGGCGTGATGCCGAAGGTCTCGCAGGCGAACATCGTGCCGACGCGGCCGAAACCGCAGATGACCTCGTCGGCGACGAGCAGCACGTCGTATTTCTTCAAGACCGCCTGGATCTTGGCCCAGTAGGTCGCCGGCGGCACGATGACACCGCCCGCGCCCATGACCGGCTCGCCGAAGAAGGCGGCGACCGTCTCAGGCCCTTCCTTGAGGATCAGGTCCTCGAGGTCCTGCGCCATGCGGGTGGCAAAGGCCTCCTCGCTCTCGCCGGGCTTGCCGTCGCGCCAGAAATGCGGGCGCGAGGTGTGGATGAAATTGGCGATCGGCAGGTCGAACGAGCGGTGATTGGTCGGCAGGCCGGTGATGCTGCCGGACGCGATGGTGATGCCGTGATAGCCGTTGATGCGGCCGATGATCTTCTTCTTCTCGGGCTTGCCGAGCGCGTTCGAGCGATACCAGATCAGCTTGACGGCGGTGTCGTTGGCTTCCGAGCCCGAATTGGTGAACATCACCTTGCTCATCGGGAACGGCACCATCGCGATCAGCTTCTCGGCCAGATCGATCGAAGGCCCGTGCGAGCGATGCGAGAAGGTGTGCATGTAGGGCAGCTTGGTCATCTGGTCGGCGGCGGCCTTGACCAGACGCGGCTCGTTGAAGCCGACGGCGACGCTCCACAGCCCGGCCATCGCCTCGATGTATTTCTTGCCGTGCACGTCCTCGACATAGATGCCTTCGCCGCGCTCGATGACCAGCGGTCCGATCTCGAGATGCCGGCGGGCATTGGTGTTGCTGTGAAGCTGGTAGGCCTTGTCGCGCGCCTCGATGGAATTGGGCAACTGGTCCATGCTGGTCTCCCCTGGAATCAGCGGTTGCGGCCGTTTGGAACGCCCCAAGCCACAGCCCGGAGGGAGCACACGTCCGAATAACCCCTTATAGTCGGAATTTGGGCGCGAAACATGGCCCCGGCCCATCATATTTGCCGCATGGCAGGCGTCAGCGGAATTGATGAGCGGCCCGGGATGGCGGAATGCTTGCGCGCCGGGCGGCGCAGGTGGTTGGATGGGGTCGGGCCGCATCTGGCCGGCAGAGGATCACCATGAGCGAGAACAGAACCGTCGCAATCATCGGCTGCGGCCTGGTCGGGCGTGCCTGGGCGACGATTTTCGCCCGCGCCGGCTGGCAGGTGCGCCTCAGCGACCCGGATGCGGCGACGCTTGCGGCGGCACCCGGCCTGATCGGCGAAGAATTGCACGGCCTTGCCAGGCATGGGCTGGCGAAGGAGCCCGAGCAGGCGGCGGGCCGCGTCCGGGCCGCCGGCTCGCTCGCCGAGGCGGTCCGGGACGCGGCCTTCGTGCAGGAGAGCGGCCCCGAGCGCCTCGAGATCAAGCAGGCGCTGTTCGCCGAACTCGACCGCGCCGCGCCGAAGGATGCGATCCTGGCGTCCTCGACCTCGGCGATCACCGCCTCGCGTTTCACCGAAACGCTGGCCGGCCGCGCGCGCTGCCTGATCGGCCACCCGGTCAACCCGCCGCATCTCGTGCCGATCGTCGAGTTGTGCGGCGCGCCATGGACGGCGCCCGAGACGATCGAGCGGGCGCGCGCCATCTATACGAGCATCGGGCAGGTGCCGATCGCCGTGCTGAAGGAGGCCGACGGCTTCATCCTCAACCGGCTGCAGGCGGCGCTGATGGCGGAAGCGTTCCGGCTTGTCGGCGAGGGCTATGTCTCGGCCGAGGATCTCGACAAGACGGTCAAGGACGGGCTTGGCCTGCGCTGGTCGTTCATGGGGCCGTTCGAGACCATCGAGCTGAACGCGCCGGGCGGCGTCGCCGATTACTGCCAGCGCTATACCGGGTTCTTCAAGCAGGTCGCCTCCCAGACGCGCGGCCCGGACGTGTTCGAGAGCCCGAATATCGAGCGCGTCATCGCCGCCTGGCCGCACGAGGCGACGCCGAACCGCATTGCCCGCCGCACCGCCTGGCGCAACGAGCGGCTCGCGGCGCTGGCCGCCCACAAGCGCGGCGCGCCGCAAGCGGATTGACGAAACCGCGGCTCTCCGCGACAACCGGCCGCGCCAGCATGATGGACCCCGCATGAACCAGCCCCGCCGATACGCCAACGTCACCGTGGTCGATCACCCGCTTGTGCAGCACAAGCTGACGCTGATGCGCGACAAGGAGCGCTCGACCAAGAGCTTCCGGCAGTTGCTGAACGAGATCGGCATGCTGCTGTGCTACGAGGTGACGCGCGACCTCGAGATGACGACCTGCGAGATCGAGACGCCGATCTGCCCCATGCAGGCACCGATCCTCGCCGGCAAGAAGCTGACCTTCGCGCCGATCCTGCGCGCCGGCGTCGGCTTCCTCGACGGCATGCTGGAACTGGTGCCTTCCGCCCGCGTCGCGCATATCGGCCTCTACCGCGACCCCGGCACGCTGCAGGCGGTCGAGTATTACTTCAAGGCGCCCTCCGACGTCGCCGAACGCCAGATCATCGTCATGGACCCGATGCTCGCCACCGCCAACTCGGCGGTGGCGGCGATCGACCTGCTCAAGCAGCGCGGCGCGCGCGACCTGCGCTTCGTGTGCCTGCTGGCGGCGCCCGAAGGCGTCGCGCATTTCACCGCCAGCCACCCCGACGTGCCGATCTGGACCGCCGCCATCGACGAGAAGCTGAACGAGCACGGCTATATCGTGCCCGGGCTCGGCGATGCCGGCGACCGCATGTTCGGCACGCGCTGAATTCGACCGCCTCGTGAAACAACCAGCCGGACCATTGCCATGACCGATGCCATGCCCGATGCCAGCAGTATCGCGGTTGACTGGGGAACGACCCGGCTGCGCGCCTATCTCATCGATGCCGAAGGCGCGATCCTCGACCGCCACGAGGGCGCGGACGGCATCATGAGCGTGCCGGTCGGCGGCTTTCCCGCCATGCTCGCCCGCTATATCGATGGCTGGCTCGCGGCCGACCCGACGCTGCCGGTGGTGATGGCCGGCATGGTCGGCAGCCGCAACGGCTGGGCGGAAGCGCCCTATGCGCCATGCCCGGCCGCGGCGCGCGATCTCGCCGGGCGCATGATCACGGTGGTGCGTGCCGATGGCGGCGCGGCGACGATCATTCCCGGCGTCGCCGGCGTGTTCGACGGCGCCGGCGACGTGATGCGCGGTGAGGAAACGCTGGTCGTCGGGCTCGACCTCGAGGACGGGCTCGCCTGCCTGCCGGGCACCCACGCCAAATGGGTGCTGCTGCGCGGCGGGCGCATCGAGCGCTTCTCCACCTTCATGACCGGCGAAATCTACGCGGCGCTGAGCGAGCACACCATCCTCGGCCGCCTCGCCACCGAGCCGGCCGACACGGCCGGCTTCGCGCGCGGCCTGCACGCGAGCCGCTCGGCCGGCGGCCCGCTGCATGCCGCCTTCGCCGCGCGCGCCAACGTGCTGCTCGAAACCATGGCCCCGGCCATGGTCAAGCCATATCTCTCCGGCCTGCTCGTTGGCGGCGAGGTCGCCGGCGCGCTGGCCCTTTACGGCGACCTGGAAGCGGTGCATGTCGTGGCCACCAGCGGACAGGCGGCGCTCTACAGCCAGGCGCTCGCGGCAGCGAATGTCGAAGCGATCATCGTCGATCCGGAAGCCGCCCTTCTGAAGGGCATGGCGCGTATCGCCAGCCAGGGGAAGCCGCATATGGGGAGCCGATCATGATGTTGACCGCCGCGTTTCACAGCTATCTCGCCGAGATGCCGCTGATCGCCATCCTGCGCGGGCTCGACCCCGGCTCGGCGCCGGCGGTCGGCGAGGCGCTGGTCGCGGCCGGCATCCGGCTGATCGAGGTGCCGCTGAATTCGCCGCAGCCGCTCGAGAGCATCGCCATCCTCAACCGGCTCTATGCCGGCCGGGCACTGGTCGGCGCCGGCACGGTGCTGACGGAGGCGCAGGCCGACAATGTCGCCGATGCCGGCGGCCAGCTCGTGGTGGCGCCGAATTGCGAGCCGGGCGTGATCCAGCAGGCGGTCAGGCGCGGCTGCCTCGCCATCCCCGGCATCCTGTCGCCGAGCGAAGCGTTTCGCGCCCTCGAGGCCGGCGCGGTGGCGCTGAAGATCTTCCCGGCCGAAATGGCGCCGCCTTCCGTCGTCAAGGCGATGCTCGCCGTGCTGCCGCCCGAGACGATGCTGCTGCCGGTCGGCGGCATTTCGGCCGCCAATATCGGCGCCTACCGGGCGGCGGGCGCCAAGGGTTTCGGCATTGGCGGCTCGCTCTACAAGCCGGGCGACAGCGCCGCAACCATCGCCGCCAAGGCCGGGGCGCTGGTCGCGGCCGTCAGGGCCGGATAGGCAAGCGTTCACCACGATGCGAAGCGCAAGCCGGCAGGCCGGCGCCTCTTAAGCACGCATTGACCATGCCCATGCCAGCCTCGCGCCATCCTGGTTTTCGAGGCCGCCCGTCATGACCAGCCCGTTGAACTTCGCCCTCGGTACGGCGGCACTGTGCTGCCTGGCGGCGGCCGTGCTGAGCGATCGACTGGCGACGCTGCTGCCGGCCCCCGGTGGCGCGGGCAGCGCGCAGATCGCGGCTCCTGACAACCGGGCTGGCGCAAGCGACACCACCGCGAACGCCGCCACGCTGAGCGCCGACCGGCACGGCCATTTCCGCGCCCCGGTGCGGATCAACGGCGTGATGGTCGATGCCATGGTCGATACCGGCGCCTCGATGGTGGCGCTGTCCTACGAGGATGCGCGCCATATCGGCCTCAACCCGCCGGCAAGCGCGCCGCAGGCCCGCGCCAATACCGCGAACGGGCAGGTATCCTATACGGTGGTGCGGCTCAACGAGATCAGCATCGACGGCATCACCGTACGCGATGTCGAGGGCGCCGTGATGCCGAAGGGCGCCCTGAAAGGCACCCTGCTCGGCATGAGTTTCCTGCGCAAACTGTCACGGTTCGAGATCCATGATGGCCGGCTGGCCCTGACGCAGTAGGGGTAAAACCTTCTCCCGTTCACGGGAGAAGGTGGCGGCAAAGCCGCCGGATGAGGGCGGTTCATCGACAAGCCCCTCACCCGCCTGCCGGCACCCTCTCCCGCACGCGGGAGAGGGCTCGCTGCTCCTATCCCGCCGGCACATAAAGCTTGCCGCCGGTCTCGAGGAACTCCCGCGATTTCTCCGCCATGCCGGCGGCGCGTTGCGTCTCGATGGCGGCCGCCGCCTGATCGAGCGCGGCGCGTTCGTTGGCGCCCATGGCGAGCACCTCGGCGCGCAAATCCTGCGTGATCTTCATCGAGCAGAATTTCGGCCCGCACATCGAGCAGAAATGCGCGACCTTATGCGCCTCCTTGGGCAAGGTCTCGTCATGGAAGGCCCGTGCCGTATCGGGATCGAGCGCCAGGTTGAACTGGTCCTCCCAGCGGAAATCGAAGCGGGCGCGCGACAGCGCATCGTCGCGCAGCTTGGCCGCCGGGTGGCCCTTGGCGAGGTCGGCTGCGTGGGCCGCGATCTTGTAGGTGATGACGCCGGTCTTGACGTCGTCACGGTCGGGCAAGCCGAGATGCTCCTTCGGCGTGACGTAACAGAGCATGGCACAGCCGAACCAGCCGATCATCGCCGCGCCTATCCCTGACGTGATGTGGTCGTAGCCCGGCGCGATATCGGTGGTCAGGGGTCCAAGCGTGTAGAACGGCGCCTCGCCGCATTCCTCGAGCTGCTTGTCCATGTTGATCTTGATCTTGTGCATCGGCACATGGCCTGGGCCCTCGATCATCACCTGGCAGCCCTTGGCCCAGGCGATTTTCGTCAACTCGCCGAGCGTTTCCAGTTCGGCGAACTGGGCGCGGTCATTGGCATCGGCGATCGAGCCGGGGCGCAACCCGTCGCCGAGTGAGAACGACACGTCATAGGCGCGGCAAATGTCGCAAATCTCCTCGAAACGCTCGTAGAGGAAGCTTTCCTTGTGATGCGCCAGGCACCAGCGCGCCATGATCGAGCCGCCGCGCGACACGATGCCGGTGACCCGGTTCGCGGTCAGCGGCACATAGGGCAGCCGGACGCCGGCATGGATGGTGAAATAATCGACGCCCTGCTCGGCCTGTTCGACCAGCGTATCCTTGAACACCTCCCAGGTGAGCGCGATCGGGTCGCCGCCGACCTTTTCCAGCGCCTGGTAGATCGGCACGGTGCCGATCGGCACCGGCGCGTTGCGCAGGATCCATGAGCGGATGTTGTGGATGTTGCGGCCGGTCGAGAGATCCATGACGGTGTCGGCGCCCCAGCGCGTCGCCCACACCATCTTCTCGACCTCTTCGGCTGCGCCCGAGGTCACGGCCGAATTGCCGATATTGCCGTTGATCTTGACGAGGAAATTGCGACCGATCGCCATCGGCTCCAGTTCGGTGTGGTTGATGTTGGCCGGGATGATGGCGCGGCCGCGCGCCACTTCCGCGCGCACGAATTCCGGCGTAACGAAGTCCGGGATCGATGCGCCGAAACTGTCGCCATCGGCCAGGCGTTCGGCAGCGCCCGCCAGCGCCGCCTCGCGGGCGAGGTTTTCGCGATGGGCGACGAACACCATCTCCTCGGTGATGATGCCGGCGCGGGCGAATTCGAGCTGGGTGATCAGCTTGCCCTGCGGCGCGCGGCGAATGATGCGCGCGGCCGGGCATGGCGCGACCAGCCGGTCGCCGCTGGCGTTGCCGTTATCCTCCGGCCGCACCGCGCGCGGCGTGATCGGCGCGGCGCCACGTGCCACGACCCACGCTTCGCGCAGTTGCGGCAGGCCGGCCTTGAGGTCAATCGCCGCGTCGCTTTCGGTATAGGGACCGGAGGTATCGTAGACCCTCACCGGGGCCTCGGCCGGATCGCTGAGCGCGATCTCGCGGAACGGCACCCGCATGGCCGGATGGCTCATCGGGGCGGCATAGACTTTGCGCGAGCCAATGATCGGCCCGGTGGTGACGCTGTCGGGCGCCTGTTTGATGCTGTTGGGTTTGGTGTGCACGTTCATCGCCGTTCTCCGCTCGAGGCATGCGGGATAGGCGTCGAAACAAGTCCTGGGGCGTGACAAGGCCCCCGTTCCCGTCCCTACGCCGGTATAACCCGGATCAGGTTCAAGGGTCATCGCGCCAATCGCGAAATCTCAGCCCGGAACGGGCCCCCCTCGGAACTCGCCTGAAGATGGACGGATATTGCGACTTGTCAATGGGTGGGGCCTGCTTGCCACAGCGCGCGCCGAACCGCGTGGCGGCATCGTGACGGCATTCAAACGATCCGTTTACCCTGTATGGTGGCAAAGCGTTCACCACATCGGGCTAGAAGCAGGGTCCCATCAGTCAAGGGTTTGTGATGCCTATCAGTACGCGGTTGCCATTCCTGACCATGCTCGCCTTGGCCACGGTGCTGCCGGCGGCCGCCGCCCGGGCGGCGGATGCGACGCCGTTTCCGGCGCCGGCCGATACCGGCTGGCTGGTGACGGTGAACGCCAAGGCGTTCCTGTCGCCGCGCTATATCGGCGCCAAGACCTACAGCGTGATCGGCTTCCCGACCCTGTCGTTCCGCCGCGCCGGCACGCCGCAGATCTGGTCGTCGCCGGATGATTCGATCAACTATGCCGTGGTCGAGACGCCGCGCTTCTCGTTCGGCCCGGTGATCAATTATCGCGGCGGGCGCTATGCCGATGCCGGCCATGAGCTTAACGGCGTGCACAAGAGCCGCTGGACGCTGGAGCCCGGCATCTACGGCGATTTCTGGGTGGTGCCGGACATGCTGCGCCTGCATGCCGAAATCCGGCGCGGCTTTCGCAAGGAGGACGGGTTCGTCGGCAGTCTCGGCGCCGATGTCGTCGGGCGCTACGACCGCTTCACCTTCGGCATCGGGCCGCGCATCAAGCTCGGCAACGATCATTTCATCGACAGCCAGTTCGGCATCACGCCCGAGGATGCGCTGCGCAACGGCGTGTTCGCGCCGTTCAAGGCGCAAGGCGGCATCTATGCCGTCGGCGCTTACGGCTCGGTGGTCTACAAGCAGTCGGAGCAGTGGTCCTACACGCTGCATGGCGGCTACGACCGCCTGACGCAGGATGCCGCGCGCAGCCCGATCACCCGCACCAGCGGCTCGCGCAACCAGTACACGCTCGGCGCCGGCGTCTCCTACACCTTCGGCTGGACCGGCTGGACGCCGTCCTGGCGCTGAAGCCCGGTGGCGATGCGATCGGCAACCAGCGCCTGAAGGCGCCAGAGATTGCGATCGCGGATGCCGTATTCGGCAAGATGCACGATGGTCTTGTGCAGATATTCGGCGCATGAGCCGCCATGCCCGCAGGCGCAGGCGAGCAGCGCCGCCTCCTGCTCGGGCGGCAGGCGGCCGATATAGTTCACGCTCCTGCGGTCCATGACGAAGGCGATGGCGCGGCGCGGGCCGCCGGCCGTGACCGCCTCGACCCAGCGCACCATGTTGTTCGATGGGCGCATCGACATTTCCCGCTTCAAGAGCAGGATCAGGCTGTCGCGCTTGTCGGCCGCCGGAATGCGGCAGGCGACGCCGTTGCAGCTCCCGCCGCGGTCGAGCGCCATCATCAGGCCGGGCTGCGCCTTGGTGGCGCGCCAGCGCGTGATCTTCATGCAGAACACGCGGTGCCAGCCGTGCAGCGCGGCGCGCACGCTCTCGGCGACCGGGCAGGCCGGGCGCCAGATCAGCGAGCCGCAGGCGAAGACCCACAGATCGGCCTCGGGCGGCTCGTCGGCAAGCAGGGCATCGGCGAGTTCGGCGAATTCCGCCTCGGCGCGATAGGTCAGCGCCGGATCGAGGCCGGGATCGGGCATCGGCTGCGTGACGCGCGCCACCAGCTCAGCGGTGAGGGCGAGAGCCCGCCCATTATAGCGGCGGGCCCCCGTCATGACGCGGACCCGGCCGCTTTCGCCAGCGCGTCGGCGGCGAGGAAGCGGGCGATATCGTCGGTCACCCAGTCGATATGGCCATCCATCGGCTGGCGCTGCTCCCAGGTTTCGCGCGGATCGGCGGCCGGATCGGGCGGCACGATCAGCACGGTCGTCATGCCGCTGGCATGCGGCACGGCGAGATTCTTGACGAGGTCCTCGAACATCGCCGAGCGCGCCGGATCGATCGCATGGCGGTCGAAGAAGCGCCGATAGGCGGATTCATCCGGCTTGGGTACGAATTCGGCGGCGACAATGTCGAAGATGCCGTCGAAATGCTCGGCGATGCCAAGCTGCTCGATGGTGCGCTCGGCATGGCGCACCGAGCCGTTGGTCATGATCAGCTTGCGGCCAGGCAAGGCGCCGATCGCCGCCGACAGCGCCGGATGCGGCGCCAGCGACGAGCGGTCGATATCATGCGCGAAATCGAGAAAGGGCGCCGGATCGATGCCGTATTCGGTCATCAGGCCGCACAGGGTCGTGCCGTAGCGCTCGTAGTAATATTTCTGCAGCGCCCGGCTCGAGATGCCGTCAATGCCGAACATCCGGGCCAGGAACAGCGTGATGCGCTGGTCGATCTGCGGCCAGAGCGCCGAGCCGAACGGATAAAGCGTGTTGTCGAGATCGAAAATCCAGGTGTCGACCCGGTCGAAGCTGCGCCCCTCCCGCAAGCCCTGCGGGGGCACCAATGTCATCTGATTGTCCACATAAGTAACGTGATGCTCATGGCGCGAGAAAGCAAGTGCCGGGCCACACCGCCACCGCCCATCATGTTTCGAGACAGCCGTCTTGTCCTGGGCTTGACCCGGGACCCAGCCCGTTCTGGCACTCGCAGCGGTTCCCTGGGCCCCGGCTCAAGGCCGGGGCAAAACCGTCGCGCAGGCCTCAGCCGCGGATCAGCGTGCCGGCGCCATGGTCGGTCAGCAGTTCGAGCAGCACGGCATGGGGCACCTTGCCGTCCATGATCACCACCGCCTCGACGCCGCGCTCGATGGCATAGATGCAGGTCTCGATCTTCGGGATCATGCCGCCGGTCACGGTGCCGTCGGCGATCAGCGCGCGCGCCTCGTCGACGCTGAGTTCCTGGATGAGCTGCTTGTCCTTGTCGAGCACGCCGGGCACATCGGTCAGGAGCAGCAGGCGCTTGGCCTTGAGCGCGCCGGCAATGGCGCCGGCGAAAGTGTCGGCATTGACGTTGTAGGTCGCGCCGTCGCGGCCGGCCGCGACCGGGGCCAGCACCGGGATCAGCTCGGCCTTGAGCACGGCGTCGAGAATGTCGCGGTTGACGTGTTTGGGGTCGCCGACGAAGCCGAGATCAACGACCTGCTCGATCTGCGAATCCGGATCGGTCATGGTGCGCGTCACCTTCTCGGCGACGACCATGTTGCCATCCTTGCCGCACAGGCCGACCGCCTTGCCGCCCTCGGCCGAGATCCAGCCGACGATCTGCTTGTTGATCGAACCGGCGAGCACCATCTCGACAATCTCGACGGTGGCAGCGTCGGTGACGCGCAGGCCGGCCTTGAACTCCGACTTGATGCCGAGCTTGTCGAGCATGCGGCCGATCTGCGGCCCGCCGCCATGCACGACGATCGGCTTCACGCCGGCCTGTTCGAGCAGCACGATATCCTCGGCGAAATCCTCCGCCGCCGCCTTGTTGCCCATGGCGTGGCCGCCATATTTAACGACGACGATCTCCTGATCGTAGCGCTGCATATGCGGCAGCGCCTGGCTCAGCACCTCGGCCTGGGTATGGACATCGGGCAGGTTCATGTCGCTCATCGGCCGGGACTCCTTCGCTCTCGCGGGGGCATAGCCGATGCGGCCCTGGCAGGAAAGCCCCTTCAGCGGCGCGGCGGCAAAGCGGCGGTGGCGGCGAGCGCCAGCCAGCCGGCGAGCATCAGGCCGCCGCCGAGCGGCGCGGCGAACGGGAACAGCGAGGCGCCGGCAAGGCCGCGCCGGGCGAGGTTGGCGGCAAACAGCGCCACGCCGAACGCCAGCAGCGACAGGACGAGCGCGCCCGCCCGCTCACGCAGCAGACCCTGGCGCCGGAGCGCCGTGCCGGCGAGCAGGACGGGCGCATGCACGAGCAGGAACTGCCCGGCCGTCGTGGCCTGCGGGCTCGCCAGATGAGTGCCGGCGGCCTGAAGCGCGACGCCGGCGGCGCCGAACAGACAGGCGATGACGAGATGGATGCGGGAGAGCGATGGCATCGGCGCCGCGCCTCAGGCGCGTTCGGCGAGCAGGCGCGCGATCGCGCCGCGCAACTCGGCGATGCCGATGCCCTTCTCGCTCGAGGTCGCGATCACCTGCGGGTACGCGGCTGGGCGTTTCGCCAGCCCCTCGCGGATGCCGGCGAGGCGCTGTTCGACCTCCGACGCCTTGAGCGCATCGAGCTTGGTCAGCACGACCTGATACGAGACGGCCGCCTTGTCGAGCCCGTCGAGCACGTCGCGGTCGAGATCCTTGAAGCCGTGCCTGGCATCGATCAGCACGAAGACGCGGGCGAGATTGGTGCGGCCGCGCAGGTAATCCTTGATCAGCCGCGTCCAGGTCGCGACCTTGTCCTTGCCGGCGGCGGCGAAACCATAGCCCGGCATGTCGACCAGGGTGAGCTGGCCGTCGGCATTGAAGAAGTTCAGCTCCTGCGTGCGTCCGGGGGTGCGCGAGGTGCGCGCCAACGCCTTGCGCCCGGTCAGCGCGTTGATCAGGCTCGACTTGCCGACATTGGAACGGCCGGCGAAAGCGATCTCGAGCCGGTCCATCGGCGGCAGGCCGTCAATATCCGCGGTCGCCCAGAAAAACGCCGTCTCGCGCGCGAACAGCAGCCGCCCGGCCTCGACATCCTCGGCACTCGCCTCCATGGCGGGTCAGTTCGCCGGTTTCGGCGCCCGCCGGAACACCTTGCGCAGATTGTCCCACAGCTCGACCTTCACGCCGCTGCGCTTCATGATCAGATATTGCTGCGTGACCGAGAGCGTGTTGTTCCAGGCCCAGTAGATCACCAGGCCGGCCGGGAAGGTGCCGAGCATGAAGGTGAAGATCACCGGCATCCAGGCGAAGATCTTCTTCTGGATCGGGTCCGGCGGCTCCGGGTTCATCTTCATCTGGAACCACATCGTGATGCCCATGATGATGGGCCAGACGCCGAGATGCAGATAGGAGATGTCGGGAAGCTGGTAGGGCAGCAGCCCGAACAGGTTGAAGATGGAGGTCGGATCTGGCGCGGCCAGGTCCTTGATCCAGCCGAAGAACGGCGCGTGCCGCATCTCGATGGTGACGAACAGCACCTTGTACAGCGCGAAGAACACCGGAATCTGGATGACGATCGGCAGACAACCGGCAAGCGGGTTGATGCGCTCCTTCTTGTAGAGCTCCATCAGGGCCTGCTGCTGGGCGGCCTTGTCGTCGGTGAAGCGTTCGCGGATGGCGGCCATCTGCGGCTGCACCGCCTTCATCTTGGCCATCGAGGCGTAGGACTTGTTGGCGAGCGGGAAGAACAGCGCCTTGACGATCACGGTGAGCAACAGGATCGTCACGCCGAAATTGCCGACGATCTTGAAGATTTCCGTCATCAGCCAGAACATCGGCTTGGTGATGAACCAGAACCAGCCCCAGTCGATCAACAGGTCGAAATTCTTGACGCCGAGCGTCTTGTTGTAATTGCTGACGACCGAGGCTTCCTTGGCGCCGGCGAACAGGCGCTCGTTCACGGTGACGCTGGCGCCCGGCGCGACGGTCTCAGGCCCGCGCAGCAGGTCGGTCTGGAAGATCGGCTGCTTGCCGCCGGCGGAGAAGCGCGCATCGAACGGCTTGCCCTGCTCGGGCAGGATGGCGGCGGCCCAGTATTTGTCGGTGATGCCGATCCAGCCGTCATTGCCCTTGAAGGATTGCGTCTTCTCCTTCTCGGCCTTGGCATAGGTGATTTCCTGCAGGCCGTGCTCGCCGATGACGCCGATCAGGCCCTCATGCAGGATGTAGTAGCCCATCGTGTGGGGCGTGCCGTGGCGCGACAGCAGCCCATACGGATACAGGGTGACGGGCGCGGCGCCCGTGTTGGCGACGGTGCTGTCGATGGTGAACAGGAAATTATCGTCGACCGCGATCTTGCGCGTGAACATCAGCCCCTGGCCGTTATCCCAGGTCAGGGTGACCGGGCTGCCCGGGCGCAGCGTGTCGGCGCTCGCCTTCCAGATGGTGTCGGCATTGGGCAACGCCACCTTGGCGTCGGGCTGCGCGATCCAGCCGAAATCGGCGTAATAGGCATCGGCCGCGCCTTCCGGCGAGAACAGCACGATATTGGCGCTCTTGGGGTCGACGGTCTCGTGGTAGTTGCGCAGCAGCAGGTCGTCGAGGCGGGCGCCCTTCAGGTCGATGGAGCCGATCAGGCTCGGCGTCTCGATCCTGACGCGCGGCGTGGCGCCGATCACCGTGGCGCGATCCTTGAAGGCAGCGGCCGGCTGCGCGGCGGGCGCGGCCAGGGTGACGCCGTTCGGCCCCTTCGCATCGGCGCTTGCCGCCGTCCCGGCGGGCGCGGGCGCGCTCTGCTCGGTGGTCTGCTGCTTGGCGGCGCGCTGGCGCTCGGCCTGCGGCATGCCGTAGAAATAATTCCAGCCGAAGATCACCGCCATGGACAGGGCGATGGCGAGGATGAGGTTCTTGCTGTTGCCTTCGCTCTGCATGATCTCGTTCAGAATCCGTATCTGGGGTGGCCGGGACCGGGCTCAGTGCAAGCGGCGCGGCGCCTGGCTCGTGTTATGCCGCCCTCGCGCCTCGCCTGGCCGGTTCGCCTTGCCGAAAGCCCGCGCGATCTCGCCGCACAGCTCCGAAAAACCGACCGACAGCGCGGCGCGCCGCGCGACGATAACATAATCGCGCCCTGGTGCCCCCAGCGCGCTGTCCTGCAGGCGGACCGCCTCCTTGAAGCGCCGCCGGATGCGATTGCGCTCGGTGGCGTGGCCGGCCTTCTTCGTCACCGTGAAGCCGGCGCGCGGCTCACCCTCGTCGCCGCGCTCTCGCGTTTGCAGCGAAAAAAGGCCGGTGTGGAGACGCCGACCCTTTGCCACATCGAGAAATTGCCGGCGCTTCTTCAAACGCTGCATGGCATGCCCTGCATCTCGCGGCAGCCAAGCGCCATGATTCAGGCCGAAAGCCGCTTGCGGCCCTTGGCGCGGCGTGCGGCGATGACCTTGCGGCCGCCGACAGTCGCCATGCGTGCGCGGTAGCCGTGGCGGCGCTTGCGCACGAGTTTGCTCGGTTGATATGTCCGCTTCACGGGTTTTCTCCGGTCAGGTCGGACCGCCGTCCACGCGGCCCAACGGGCGCGGGAAAAGCCTGAAAACAAACAGCGCCGCGACGGCGCTGCTGCGTCTCAGACGAACGGTCCACAAATTCGTGACCGGCTCTTGATACATCTTGGCCGCAAAGTCAATCGGGCATGGTCGCGGCGGGCCGGTTTATTCGCGACCAGCCGGCCCCCGGCGCCCGCAACAAACGTCCATAGACAAACCTTCATGGACAGATGCGCGCGGCCTTGTAAAACACGAGACAGGCTACCCGCCGTTTCCGGAGCGCGCGCTTTGAGCACCGACCTGACGCCCGATCTCTGCATCATCGGCGCCGGCCCTGCCGGACGGGCGGCGGCGCTTGGCGCGGTGGCGCTCGGCGCCTCGGTGGTGCTGGTGACGCAGCCCGGCGCCGCACCCGAAGATACCGGCTTCGTGCTGCGCGCGCTGGTGGCGCACACGGCCGCGCCCTTTGCCGAGGCGCGAGCCGCAACCCTGGCGGCGCTGGCGGCGATGCAGCCGAACCACGCCATGATCCGCTTCACCGCCGCCGGCATGCGCGTGATCGAAGCCGGCGGCCGTTTCGCGGATCGCGGCACTTTCAGTGCCGGCAATGACCGCATCCGGGCACGGCGCTTCCTGATCGCCAGCGGCGCCACGGCACCGATCCCTGCCCTCGACGGGCTCGCCGGCCTGCCGGTGCTGACACCCGACAGCATGTTGCGGCTGGATGCGCCGCCCGCCCGGCTGATCGTCATCGGCGGCGATGCCGAGGCGCTTGCCTTCGCGCAGGTTTTCCGGCGCTTCGGCAGCGAGGTGGTGCTGGCGGCCGAGCACGGGCTGCTGCCCGACGAAGAACCGGAACTGGCCGCGGTGCTGCGCCGGGCGCTCGTGGCCGACGGCGTGACGATCGAGGACGGCGCGCGCCTGACCGGCGCGGCGGCAAAATACGATGGACTGACCGCCACGCTGGCGCGCGACGGCGACGCGCGTCACATCGATGCGAGCCATCTGCTGTTCACCGGACCCGGCCGGCCTTTCACCGATGGGCTCGACCTCGCCGCCGCCGGCGTGGCCGAGGAAGCGGCCGGCATCGCCTGCGATGCGACGATGCGCACCACCAACGCGAAGATATTCGCCATCGGCCCGGTAGCAGGCCCGGCCGGTGGCGGCGAAGGCGATATCGGCCTGCTGCTGCGCAACATGCTGTTTCGCGGCCGCGCGCGGCGCAATCCGAACGAGACGGCGCGCATCGCGCTGACGCAGCCGGAATTCGCCGCCATCGGCCTGACCGAGCGACAGGCGCGTGCGCAAGGGGCCCGCATCGAGGTGTTGCGCTGGCCGTTCAGCGAGACGCCGCGCGCGGTTGCCGAGGGACAGACTGCCGGCATGGTCAAGCTGATCCTCGACCGCAAGGGGCTGATCGTCGGTGCCGGCATGGCGGGGCCGCAGGCGAGCGAGTTGCTCGCGCCCTTCGCGCTGGCGTTGCGGCAAGGGCTGCCCGCCGCAGCGTTTGCGGGCGCGTTTACCGGCGTGCCGACCCATGCCGCGGCGGGAACCAGCGCCGCCGCGCTGCATCTGTTGCAGCGGGCGCGCAGCCCATGGACGGGGCTGGCGCTTAAATTCAACCGCTGGCTGGGTTAGGCTCGTCACGCATGAGCCAGAATGAGGGGACCGACCTGACACCCACCGCCGGCGCGGGCCGCAAGCGCGGCGGCCCCGGCCTCTCGGCGCGCCTGCTGGCCTTGACGATCGCCTTCGTCATCCTGGCCGAGATCCTGATCTACGTGCCGGCCGTGGTGAATTTTCGCGACAACTGGCTGCTCGACCGCCTGAGCGCCGCGCGCACCGCCGCACTGGTGCTGGAAGCGGCCCCCGCCAACATGATCCCGGACGGGCTCGTCACCGAGTTGCTGCACAGCGTTGGCGCCATGGCGATCGCCATGAAGATCAAGGACACGCGCCGGCTGCTGGCGCTCGGGCCGAATCTGCCGATGGCGCAGGCCTCCTACGACCTGCGCGACATGGCGCCGCTCGCCGCGGCGGCCTCGAGCTTCGACACGCTGCTCAACGGCCAGGGGCGCGCCGTGCGGGTGATCGGCGACGCGCCGATGGGCGGGGATTTCGTCGAGATCCTCATCGACGAGACGCCGTTGCGCGCGGCGATGCTGCGCTTCTCGCGCAATATCCTGATGCTGTCGCTCGTCGTGCTGCTCGCTGCCGCCGCCCTGCTCTATCTGGCGCTGTCGGCGCTGATCGTGCGGCCGGTCAGGCGGCTCGCCGGCAATATCACGGCGTTCGCGGCCCAGCCCGACGACGAGACGCGCGTCATCGCGCCGAGCGGGCGCGGCGACGAGATCGGCCAGGCCGAGCAGGAACTGGCGCATATGCAGCGCACGCTGATCCGCCAGCTTGCCGAGCGCCGGCACCTGGCGCAGCTCGGCCTTGCCGTCAGCAAGATCAACCACGACCTGCGCAACATGCTCGCCTCGGCCCAGCTCGTCTCGGACCGGCTGGTTTCGGTCGCCGAGCCGACCGTGCAGCGCTTCGCGCCCAAGCTGATCGCCACGCTCGACCGGGCGATCAAGTTCTGCGAATCGACACTCGCCTATGGCCGCGCCCAGGAGCAGCCGCCGGTGCCGCGCGCCATCGACCTCACGGCGATCGCCGCCGAGGTCGAGAGCCTGCTGCCGCTTGGCGGGCGCATCACCTGGCGCACCGAGATCGCGCCGGATCTCAAGGCCGAGGCCGATCCCGATTACCTGTTCCGCGTGCTGCTCAATCTCGGGCGCAATGCCGTGCAGGCGCTCGAGCAGGAAGGCCCGGGCGTCGCCGGCGAGGCGCCATGCATCACACTGAGCGCTGCCCGCGCCAACGGCGCGCTGCTTCTCGCCGTCAGCGATAATGGTCCGGGCGTGGCGCCACGCCTGCGCGAGACGCTGTTCCAGGCCTTCCGCGGCAGCGGGCGGGCCGGCGGCACCGGGCTCGGGCTTGCCATCGCCGCCGATCTGGTGCGCGGCCATGGCGGCACGATCCGGCTGTGCGAGGGCCAGCCCGGCGCGCGGTTCGAAATCGTGCTGCCGCAACCGGCCATGCCGCGCGCGCGCGCGCCGGCCGGGCGCTGACCCGCCGGAGAAGAATCGGCGCCCGTCTTGTGCTTGCAGCCCAAATGCCCGATATAGGGCGCGGGAGGTTGGTGGTGGACGTTCCACTCGCCAACCGGGTCAGGTCCGGAAGGAAGCAGCCCCAACGAGCACGGGCGGGTTACTCGTCCAACCTCCCACCTCCATTTTCGACGCGTGAAGAGGCGGATGCGCGGGGAGCGATGGCCGAAAACACTGGCAATGCGCCTGACGGCGCCTACCGGGTCCTCGCCCGCAAATACCGGCCGCAGACCTTCGACGACCTGATCGGCCAGGAGCCGATGGTGCGCACGCTCTCGAACGCCTTCAAGGCGGGGCGCATCCATCAGGCCTATATCTTCACCGGCGTGCGCGGCATCGGCAAGACGACGACGGCGCGCATCCTGGCGCGCGGCCTCAATTACGAGCCCGAGGAAGGCGGCGGCGGACCGACCGTCGACATGCCGGTGCTCGGCCGCCATTGCCAGGAGATCATCGACAGCCGCCATGTCGACGTGATCGAGATGGACGCCGCCTCGAATACCGGCATCAACGACGTGCGCGAGATCATCGACGGCGCGCGCTACCGGCCGGTCTCGGCACGCTACAAGGTCTATATCATCGACGAGGTGCACATGCTGTCGACGCAGGCCTTCAACGGCCTGCTCAAGACGCTCGAGGAGCCACCCGAGCATGTGAAATTCCTGTTCGCCACCACCGAAATCCGCAAGGTGCCGATCACGGTGCTGTCGCGCTGCATCCGCTTCGACCTGCGCCGCATCGAGATGGGCCGCATGATCGGGCATTTGTCCGGCATCTGCGACAAGGAACGGGTGACGATCGAACCGGAAGCGCTCGCCGCGATCGCGCGCGCCTCCGAAGGCTCCGTGCGCGATGCGCTGTCGCTGCTCGACCAGGCGATCGCCCATGCCGGCGCCGGCAGCATCGCGGCCGAGGAAGTGCGCCTGATGCTCGGCCTCGCCGACCGGGCCCGCATCGTCGACCTGTTCGAAGCGGTGATGAAAGGCGACATGGCGCGCGCGCTTGGCGAGGTGAAAGAGCAGCACGATGCCGGCGCCGATCCGGCCGTGATCCTGACAGACCTCGCCGATTACGTGCATTTCGTCACCCGGCTCAAGCTGGTGCCGAGCGAAGCGCGCGACGGCAGCGTCAGCGAGACCGAGCTGACGCGCGGCGAAGCCTTCGCGGCGACGCTGCCGATGCCGGTGCTGACGCGCGCCTGGCAGATCCTGCTCAAGGGGTTGCAGGAGGTGAACGGCGCCGCCCGTCCGCTGCAGGCGGCCGAGATGGTGCTGGTGCGCCTGGCTTATGCCGCCGACCTGCCGACGCCCGGCGACGCGTTGCGCGCGCTGAAGGATGGCGGCGCCATGGCGCGCCCGGCCGTGCCGGCGCCCTCATCCGGCCCGCGCGGGTCCTCCGCCTCGGCCGGCCGGCCGGTGATCGCCAGCAGCAACGCGCAGCCGGCGATGGCGATCCACCGCGATGCCGCGCCCGGCCCCCACCTCACCAGCATTGCCGAGATGGCGGCGCTCGCCGGCGAAAAGCGCGACATCACCTTGAAAGTGGCGCTGGAGCGCGATGTGCGCCCGGTGCGGCTCGAGCCCGGCGTGCTCGAATTCGCGCTCGCGCCCGGCGGCGCGCCCGATCTCGCCAACCGCCTGTCGCGCGCCTTGCAGGACTGGACCGGCCAGCGCTGGATGGTGGCGCTGTCCAACCAGCCGGGCGACCCGACGCTGGCCGAGGTCGAGGCCGCAAAACAGGCCGAGGCGCTGCGCGGCGTGCGCGCCGACCCGACGGTGCGCGCCATCCTGGAGGCGTTTCCGGGCGCCGAAATCGTCGCGGTGCGCGACAACCGCCCGGCGGAGGCCGCAATCGACCACGATATCGACACGGCGCCGGAGGGCGCCGACGACCCGAGCTACACCGAAGACGATCTCTAGGGGACACTCATGCGCGACATCATGGGCCTGATGAAACAGGCGCAGCAGATGCAATCCAAGATGGCCGAGTTGCAGGCCGAACTCGAAACCACCGAGGTCGAGGGCCAGTCCGGCGCCGGCATGGTCACGGTGACGCTGAGCGCCAAGGGCACGCTGAAGCGCCTGACCATCGACCCGTCGCTGCTGAAGCCGGAAGAGGCCGAGATCGTCGAGGATCTGGTGGTCGCCGCCCATGCCGACGCGCGCGCCAAGGCCGACCGGTTGATGGAAGAGAAGATGAAGGCGCTGACCGGCGGCCTGCCGCTGCCGCCGGGCCTGAAGCTGTTCTGATGACCGAGGCGATTGCCGGACCGGAAATCGAACGCCTGATCCAACTTCTCGCCAAGCTGCCGGGCCTCGGCCCGCGCTCGGCGCGCCGCGCCGCGCTGCACCTGATCCGCAAGCGCGAGGCGCTGCTGGCGCCGCTCGCCGATGCGATGCAGGTCGCGGCCGAGCGCATCGTGGTATGCGAGGCGTGCGGCAATATCGACACGCGCCAGCCGTGCTCGATCTGCGCCGACCTGCGCCGCGACCAGACCACGCTGGTGGTGGTCGAGACCGTCGCCGACCTGTGGGCGCTCGAGCGCGCCGGCGCCATGAAGGCGCGCTACCACGTGCTTGGCGGCACGCTGTCGCCGCTCGACGGCATCGGCCCCAAGGACCTCAATCTCGATCGCCTTGCGGCGCGCGCGGCGGACGGCGTCAAGGAGGTCATCCTGGCGCTCAACGCCACCGTCGACGGCCAGACCACGGCGCATTACATCACCGACCTGCTCAGCCATCTCGGCATCACCGTGACGCGGCTCGCCCATGGCGTGCCGGTCGGCGGCGAACTCGACTATCTCGACGAGGGCACGCTGTCGGCGGCGATGCGCCAGCGCACCGGCATGGGGTGAGGGGCCGAAGGCACCACCGCTTGAGAAAAGATTTCCTTCTCCCCTTGCGGGAGAAGGTCCCGGCAGGGGGATGAGGGGTTAGGTCGTGCTGACACCCCTGATCCGGCGCTTCACGCCACCTTCTCCCGCAAGGGGAGAAGCCCAAGCCTACGCGGCTTTCCCGGCCTTGGCGTCGCGGATCGCCTGCCAGATGCGCTCCGGCGTCGCCGGCATGTCGATGTGGCGGATGCCGTAGACCGAGAGCGCATCGACGACGGCGTTCATCACCGAGGGCAGCGAGCCGGCGCAGCCCGCCTCGCCGCAGCCCTTGACGCCCAATTCGTTGGTGGTGGCGGGCGAAGGATGGTCGCCGGTGGCGAAGCTCGGCAGGTTGTCGGCACGCGGCACGCCGTAATCCATGTAGGAGCCGGTGATGAGCTGGCCGGTCTCGTCATAGACGGTGCGCTCGAGCAGTGCCTGGCCGATGCCTTGCGTCACACCGCCATGCATCTGGCCGGCGACGAGCAGCGGGTTCACCACCGTGCCGAAATCGCCGATCGCGGTGTATTTCACCACCGCGACCACACCGGTCTCGGGATCGATCTCGACCTCGGCGACATGGCAGCCATTGGGATAGGCCGAGGGCAGATTCGGATGCACCTCCGCCACGTCGAGCGTGTGCGGCACGTCATCGGGCAGGTCGAGCCCGTGCCGGAGACGCCGGGCGAGTTCGATCAGACCGATGCCGCGATCGGTGCCGGCAATGGTGAAGCGCCCGTCGGCGAAGGCGATGTCGCCGGCACCGGCCTCCAGCACATGGGCGGCGATGGCGCGGCCGTTCTCGATCACCTTGCGGCTGGCGGCGGCCAGCGCCGTGCCGCTCGCCATCAGCGATTTCGAGCCGCCGCTGCCGGTGCCGGCGATCAACTGGTCGCTGTCGCCCTGCAACAGCCTGATGCTCTCGAACGGCACGCCGAGCACCTGATGCACGACCTGCGCGAAGGCCGACCAGTGCCCCTGCCCGAAGTCGAGCGTGCCGGTGAGCATGGTCACCGTGCCGTCTTCCTCGAAGCGGATGCCGCCCATCTCGCCGGGCGGGGCCGCCGTGACCTCCAGGAAGCAGCCAAGGCCGAGGCCGCGCAGCTTGCCGGCTTTGGCGCTGGCGCGTTTGCGCGCCTTGAAGCCCTTCCAGTCGGCCTGTTCGAGCGCGGTATCGAGCACGCCCTCGAAATCGCCGCTGTCATAGACCTGGCCCGACACCGCCTTGTAGGGCAGTTTCGCACGCGGGATCATGTTGCGGCGGCGCAGCGTGACGCGGTCGATGCCCATCTCGACCGCCGCGGTATCGATGAGGCGCTCCATGAAATAATTGCCTTCGGGCCGCCCGGCGCCGCGATAGGCGCCGATCGGCACGGTGTTGGTCAGGATGCAATCGGTCGTCGCCTCCATCAGCGGCGTCAGATACAGGCTCGCCATGTTGCGCGGGATGTTGACCAGCGGCATGTTCGGCCCGACATGCGTGAGGTAGGCGCCGCGATTGCTGTAGCCGCGCAGCCGCACGGCGAGGAAGCGGCCGCGCTTGTCGAGCGCCAGTTCGCAGTCGAAATCATCGTCGCGGCCCTGCAAATCCGAGACGAAACTCTCCGAGCGGCGATCGGTCCATTTGACCGGCTTGCCGAGCACGCGCGCCGCATGCAGCAGGATGCCGTATTCGGGAAACACGGAAGCCTTCATGCCGAAGGCGCCGCCGACATTGCCGGTCAGCACGCGCACCTTGTCGACCGGCACTTTCAGGATTTCATTGGCGAGGCCCCGGCGCAGGCCGATCACGCCCTGGCTGCCGACATGCAGCGTGAAGCGCTGGCTCTTGCGATCATATTCGCCGATCGCGGCGCGCGGCTCCATGGCGTTGACGACGAGCCGGTTGCTGATCAGGCGCAATCTGGTGACATGGGCCGCCTTGGCGAAAGCCGCCGCGACCTTGTCACGATCGCCGAGGTGATGCTGGCCGCAGGTATTGCCGGGCACATCGGCGTGCACCTGCGGCGCGCCGTCAGCCAACGCCTCGCGCGCCTCGGTCACCGGGGGCAGGATATCGACATCGACCGCTACGGCTTCCGCCGCGTCCTGCGCGCGAACAGCGCTGTCGGCGATGACGCAGGCGACGATCTCGCCGACGAAATGCACCTTTTCGCCCGCCATGAGCGGGCGGGGCGGCGCGAGGTTCTGGCTGCCATCGACCGTCTTGTACGGCGTGTTGCACAGCATGGTGCCGTATTCGGCGAGGTCCGCGGCGGTGATCACCGCCTTGACGCCGGGCATGGCAAGCGCCGCTTCCGTCTCGATCGAGAGGATCACGCCATGGGCATGCTGGCTGCGCACCATGGCGCCATAGAGCTGGCCGGGCAGATTGATATCGTCGGTGTAGCGCCCCTTGCCCTGCACCAGCACGGGGTCCTCATGGCGCGGCACCGGCTGGCCGACGCCGAACCGGCCGCTATGAAGGGGGGCCTCATCGATACGAAGATTCATCCGTCTCTCCACTCATACCGGCCCACAGATGGCATAAAAACGCCGCCTGCGCAGGGGGTGTTCGTGTTTGCGCGCACATAGCGCACCCGCCGGCCGCGAAAGCGGCGGCTTGCGCCGCCCCGCCATGCGCTCTACCCCTTGTGCTGTCGGAGTGGGGACGGCGGCGTTACAACCAAGTCTGGAGACAAGCCATGCAACTCGGCGTAATCGGCCTCGGCCGCATGGGCGGCAACATCGTGCGGCGCCTGATGCGCAAGCGCCATGCCTGCGTGGTCTATGATCGCGATCCGGCGCCCGGCAAGGCGCTCGCCGCTGACGGCGCCGTGGTGGCGGCCGATCTCGCCGACCTGGTGAAGAAGCTCGACAAGCCGCGCGCGGTCTGGGTGATGCTGCCGGCCGGCAAGATCACGGAGGCGACCGTCGCGCAGCTTGGCCAGATGATGGAGCCCGGCGACACGATCATCGACGGCGGCAATTCCAACTGGAAGGACGATGTGCGCCGCGCCGCCGCCCTCAAGGAAAAAGGCCTGCATTATCTCGATGTCGGCACCAGCGGCGGCGTCTGGGGGCTGGAGCGCGGCTATTGCATGATGATCGGCGGCGACAAGGCCACCGTCGACCGGCTCGATCCGATCTTTTCGACGCTGGCGCCCGGCATCGGCGAGGTCGAGCGCACGCCCAATCGCGGCGGCCACGATCCGCGCGCCGAGCAGGGCTATATCCATGCCGGACCGAGCGGGGCCGGGCATTTCGTCAAGATGGTGCACAACGGCATCGAGTACGGCATGATGCAGGCGCTCGCCGAGGGTTTCGACATCATGCGCAACGCCGGCAGCGCCAACCTGCCCGAGGCGCACCGTTTCGACCTCGCCCTGCCCGATATCGCCGAGGTGTGGCGGCGCGGCTCCGTGGTGTCGTCCTGGCTGCTCGACCTGACGGCGAGCGCGCTCGCCAGCGACGGCAAGCTCGACGCCTATTCCGGCTATGTCGAGGATTCGGGCGAGGGTCGCTGGACGATCGAGGCGGCGATCGACGAGGCCGTGCCGGCCGACGTGCTCTCGGCCGCGCTCTATGCCCGCTTCCGCTCGCGGCAGGAGCACACTTTCGCCGAGAAGGTGCTGTCGGCGATGCGCATGGGTTTCGGCGGCCATGTCGAGCCGAAAAAACCCTGACCCAAAAAGTCCTGACCCCAAGAAACCCTGCCCTCATGCGAATTCCGGCTTGGCAGGAGCGGGCTTACCGCTTAACGCCGGCCGGAACCGAAGCTCGGAAGGCGCCATGACCCATTCCCCGCCGCACGGAATTGCCGGCCTCTCGGCCATCGTCGTGATGGGCGTTTCCGGCTCCGGCAAGACCACCATCGCCAAGATGATGGCGAGCCGGCTCGCCCTGCCGTTCCGCGATGCCGACAGTTTCCACCCGCCGGCCAACATCGCCAAGATGAGCGCCGGGCAGCCGCTCAACGATGCCGACCGCGCGCCGTGGCTGGCGGCGATCGCCGCCTGGATCGGCGGCTTCCGGCGCGAACATGCCTGCTGCGTCGTGACCTGCTCGGCGCTCAAGCGCAGCTATCGCGAGGCGATCCGCGCCGGCCATGACGACGTGCTGATCGTCTATCTCAAGGGCGACATGACGCTGATCCATGACCGCATGGCGGCGCGAAAGCACCATTTCATGCCGCTGGAACTGCTCGCGAGCCAGTTCGCCACGCTGGAGGAACCGGCGCCGGACGAGTATGCGCTCGTCGTCTCGATCGACGCCACGCCGACCGTGATCACCGAGCGCGCGCTCGAGGGTTTGCGCGCGCGGACGCCATGAAGCTCCGATGATGCTGCGCATCACACCGTGGCTGGCCATTGACGACGCGCTGATCACGGAAGATTTCGTGCGCGCCTCGGGGCCGGGCGGCCAGAATGTCAACAAGCTCTCGACCGCCGTGCAGTTGCGCTTTCCGGTCCATGGCAATCCGGACCTGCCGCCGGATGTCGCCGAACGCCTCGCGCGCCTCGCCGGGCGGCGGCTGACGCAGGAGGGCGTGATCGTCATCATGGCGCAACGGTTTCGCACGCAGGAGCGCAACCGCGCCGATGCGCGCGAGCGCCTGCTCAGGCTGATCGCCCAGGCCGCCGAACGGCCGCTGACGCGCCGCCCGACGCGGCCGACGCTCGGCTCCAAGGTACGGCGCCTCGAAGCCAAGAGCCGGCGCTCCGGCATCAAGAGCCTGCGCCGCGTCAAACCGGACGTCGATTAGGGCAGTTCCATCGGCCCGATCTCCATGCTATCAAGCGCGCGGTTTGCGGGTGTAGTTCAATGGTAGAACGGCAGCTTCCCAAGCTGCATACGAGGGTTCGATTCCCTTCACCCGCTCCAATATCCCGATGAACCGGGTGGATGCCGGTGGCGCGGCGGCTTACGCCAGCGCGTGAAGCAATCCGTACAGCGTCAGCAGCGACAGGAGCGTGGTTGCCACCACGGTCGCGGCCGAGATCTCGAGCAGATCGTCGGCCCGGCGCGCCAGCAGGAAGGCGTTGGCTCCGGTCGGCATGCCGGCGGTGATGACGGCGACCGCCAACGGCAAGGCCGGCAGCCCGGCCCAGCGCCCGATCACCCAGACGAGCGCCGGCATGGCCGCGAGCTTGAGCACGGTCGCGATCACCGTATCCATGCCGAGCGCGCCGGCTTTCGGGGCGGGCAGCGAGCCGCCGAGGCAGATCAGCGCCAATGGAATGCCGGCCGCGCCGAGCAGGCGCAGCAATTCGCGCAACGGACCCGGCAGTGGCAGTTGCAGCGCACGCCACAGGAAGGCGATGACGATCGACATGATGATCGGGTTGCGCAGCGTGCGGTTCAGCGCGCCGGTGACGATGGCCAGCGGGCGCCTTTGGCCGGTGGTGCCGATCTCCACCAGCGTGCCGGCCAGCGGCAGCATGATCGCCGAATGGAGCGCGATGATCGCCAGCAGCGGCGGCAGCGCCTCCGCGCCGAGCGCCGCGACGATGATCGGGATGCCCAGCATCACCGTGTTGCCGTAGGAGGCGTTGAGGCCGAGCATCGCCGCCCGTGGCAGCGGGAATTTCAACAGGCGCCCCAGCGTCAGGGCGCAGGCGAAGATCGTCAGGCAGGCGGCGAAATAAACGCTGGCAATGCCGACAAGGTCGAAAGTGGGGCCTTGCACGATGGCGCCGAACAGCAGCGCGGGCATGGCGAGGAAAAAGACAACGTCGGTCAGGCCGCGAAAGGCCAATGGCTCGAGCAGCCGGCGCTGGCGCGCGATGACGCCGATTGCGATCAGGGCGAACACCGGCAGGATGATGGTGAGAAGCGACATGGTGGCGTGAATAGAGCAATGGCGGCCGATCTTCATGCGAAAATGATCGCGCCCGACCGCGGCAGGTGAAACAATATCAAAAAGCCTGTCACGGCCGGCTGCTTCGCCGCTATGATCGGCTATGCACGCCTTTTCCTCCCGCTCAAACCTCCAAGGGACACAGCCTTCATGACCATGCCGCACGACAGTTCCGCCGCGATCGACCCCGTGAAACTCGACAGGCTGGCCGAGATCGCCGTCAAGGTCGGCTTGCGGCTGCAGGAGGGGCAGGACCTGTTCCTGACCGCGCCGGTCGCGGCGCTGCCGCTGGTCAGGCGCATCGTCGAGCATGCCTACAAGGCGGGCGCCGGCCTGGTCACGCCGCTTTTTTCCGACGAGCTGATCACGCTGGCGCGCTATCGCTTCGGCCATGATGCCGGCTTCGACCGTGCCGCCGGCTGGCTCTATGACGGCCTCGGCAAGGCGTTCGCGGCCAATACGGCGCGGTTGGCAATCGTCGGCGACAACCCGATGCTGCTGTCGGGCGAGGACCCGGCCAAGGTATCGCGCGCCAGCAAGGCCAACTCGGTCGCCTACCAGCCGGCGCTCGAGAAGATCACCGGTTTCGACATCAACTGGAACATCGTCGCCTATCCCGGCGCGTCATGGGCGAAGTTGGTGTTTCCGGGCGAGAACGAGGCCGGCGCCGTTGCCAAGCTGGCCGACGCGATCTTCGCCGCCTCGCGCGCCGATGTCGCCGACCCGATCGCGGCGTGGGAGGCCCATAACGCCGCCTTGCGCCAGCGCCGCAAATGGCTCAACGAGCAGCGCTTCCATGCGCTGCATTTCACCGGGCCCGGCACCGACCTCACCGTCGGGCTGGCGGATCAGCACGATTGGCAGGGCGGCGCCTCCTTCGCCAAGAACGGCATCACCTGCAACCCGAACATCCCGACCGAGGAGGTGTTCACCACGCCGCATGCAAGGCGCGTCGAGGGCCATGTCCGCAGCACCAAGCCGCTCTCCTATCAGGGCACGCTGATCGAGGACATCGCCGTGCGCTTCGAGGGCGGCCGCATCGTCGAGGCCAAGGCGTCGCGCGGCGAGGCGGTGCTGAACAAGGTGCTCGATACCGACGAGGGTTCGCGCCGCCTCGGCGAGGTGGCGCTGGTGCCGCATTCCTCGCCGATCTCGAAAAGCGGCATCCTGTTCTACAACACGCTGTTCGACGAGAACGCCTCGTGCCACATCGCGCTCGGCCAGTGCTATTCGAAATGCTTCGTCGACGGCCCGACTGTCACGCCCGAGCAGGTCGCCGCGCGCGGCGGCAACAAGAGCTTCATCCATATCGACTGGATGATCGGCTCCGACAAGATCGACATTGACGGCGTGCACGAAGACGGCCGGCGCGTGCCGGTGTTCCGCAAGGGCGAATGGGCGTAAGGCAGGCTATGCTTGGCAGCGCCCAGGCTGAGACATGGTGCATGCCACGGTTGGCGCTTTTCCGATCGGGATCGGCGGATCAAGTCCGCCGATGACGGCTGAGATATTTGGCGCCTTCTCCTCCACCGTCATGGGCCGGCTCGACCGGCCCATGACGATGCGAAGGGCGCAACGTTCCCTTGGGCCCCGGATCAAGTCCGGGGCGAGACTCCTGAACCAGAGTCCGTTTAAGATTTCGGCCCGAACGCCTTCGGCGCGGCGCTGACCACCGCCGCCGCGCCGTTGCCGACCTGCAGCACGGCGAGGCCGCGATCGTTGAGCCCGTCGGTGCGGAAGCGGAACACGCCGTCCTGCCCGGCAAAGCCGGACGGATTGGTCAGCGTCGCCTCGGTGAAGCGCTCCGAGCCGCGCGTGCGCACCAGGGCAGCGGCAAGCGCCACCGCGTCATAGGACAAGGTGGCGATGCGCGCCGGCTCGCTGCCGAATTTCGCCTTGTAGCGCTGGGCGAAGGCGTTGAAACCGCTGGAATCGGGCGCGGCGAACCAACCGCCCGCCAGCTGCGGCAGGCGGAAGACGCGCGGATCGTTCCACGAGCCGGTGCCAAGCAGCTGCACGCGCTTGGTATCGATGCGGTTGGCGGCCAGCGCCTGTGCCACCGCCGGCATGCCATCGCCGCCTTCCGGGATGAACAGCGCGTCGATCTGGCTCGCCCCTTGCGCGATGTTGCGTGCGCCTTGCGTCAGCGAAGCGCCGGAGGAGTAGCGTTCCAGCGCGACGATGCGGCCGCCATGGCGGGCGACCGATTGCTGGAAGGCGGCGGCGACGACATTGCCATAGGCGGTCTGCGGGATCAGCGCCGAGAACGACTTCTTGCCGCGCGAGGCGGCGTAGGACACGATGCGCTCGACATCGGTCTCGGGCAGGAAGCTCAACAGATAGGTGCCGCGCCCGGCGACGGTCGAATCGGTCGAGAAGGCGATGATCGGCTTGCCGGCCGGCTGCATCACGCCGGAGGCGGCGCGCACGCTCTGCGCGAAGAGCGGCCCGATCGCCAGTTCCGCGCCCTCGGAGAGCGCCTGGCGCGCGGCGGCGGCGGCGCCATCGGGCGTGCCGTGATCGTCCTTGACCAGAAGCTGGATGTTGGGACCGTTGAATTCCTGCACCGCGAGGTCGGCGGCGTTGCGCAGCGAGGCCGCCACCGTGCCGCCGCTGCCGGCCGCGCTCAGCGGCAGCAGCAGGGCGATCTTGACTTCGCCATTGCCGATGACGTTGCCGGCGGCCGGCGCGCTCGAAGCGCTCGGACTGCCAAGCGGCTCAAGGCCCGAACCGCCCGGGCCGCCCGAACAGGCCGCCAGCAGGCCGCCCGCCAAAGCCACGGCGCCGATTCGCGAGAATTTCCTGAAAGGCGGTCCCTGACGGTTCAATAAAAGCTTGAAAAGACGCATCATCCGGCCTCGAACTTGTTGCAAACGCTTCGGGTCAATCTGCCGTCATCAACCCCACAGGTGTGGCAGGTTCGCGGAATTGGCCCGGTTTTGCAATTCATTGTTAATATCGGCGCAGCCGCGGGGGGTCGATTCGGCGCCCGGCGCGCGACAGGAAAGGCGCGAAACCGTGTATCCTCCCCAGGGCCGCGACCGGCCCGGCTCCTCCTTCGTGGCGCTCGGCATGCGCGCCGAAGCGACGCCCCTGCAGCCCGGCCTGCACCTCGTCGCCACGCCGATCGGCAACCTCGGCGACATCTCGCTCAGGGCGCTTTCGACGCTGGCCGCCGCCGAGGCGATCCTCGCGGAAGATACGCGCGTGACGCGAAAGCTGCTGGCGCATTACGGCATCACCACGCCGATGGAGCGTTTCGACGAGCAGGCCGCCGCCACCGAGCGCCCGCGCATGCTGGCGCGTCTCACCGAGGGCGCGACGCTGGCGCTGGTCTCCGATGCCGGCACGCCGCTCGTCTCCGATCCGGGCTCGAGCCTGGTGCGCGATGCCGCCGAAGCCGGCATCCCGGTGTTCGCGGTGCCGGGCGCCTCGGCGCTGCTCGCCGGTCTGGTCGTCTCCGGACTGCCGGCGGAGCGCTTCTTCTTCGAGGGTTTCCTGCCGACGCGCGAGGCAGCGCGCCGGCGCCGTATCCGCGAGATCGAGAGCGTGCCCGGCACGCTGGTGTTGTTCGAGGCGCCGCACCGGGTGATCGAGACGCTCGCCGACCTTGCCGCCGTGCTTGGGCCCCGCGAGGCAGCGGTGGCGCGCGAGTTGACCAAAGCTTACGAAACCGTCGAGCGCGGCACGCTGGAGGCGCTTGCCGCGCGCTTCGCGGCGGCGGGTGCGCCGCGCGGCGAGATCGTCATCCTGGTCGGGCCGCCGCAGATCGAGACGGCGCCGGTGCTCGATCTCGACGCGCGCCTTGCCGCGGCGATGACCGGGCTCTCGGTCAAGGATGCGGCCGCCGTGGTCGCGGCCGAAACCGGCCTGCCGAAGCGCGAGGTCTATGCACGCGCCGTGCAGCTTGCGGCGCTGGCGCGGGAATGAGCCCGCGATGACGCGGATCGCGGGCGCGCGCCGGCGCGCCTTCCTGTTCGGCATCGGGGCCGAGGCCCGCGCCGCGTGGTGGCTGCGGCTCAAGGGCTACCGCATTCTGGCCCGGCGCTATCGCGGCGGCGGCGGCGAGATCGACCTGATCGCCCGGCGCTTCGCCACGATCGCCTTCGTCGAGGTCAAGGGCCGAGCCGAACCCGACGCCGCCGCCCTGTCAGTGACGCCGTGGAAGATGCGGCGCGTGGCGCGCGCGGCGCGCGCCTGGCTCGGCGCCAATCCGCCGGAGCGCTCTTGCGTGCTGCGTCTCGATGCCATCACGGTCGCGCCGGGCCATGTGCCGCGCCACACGGCCAATGTCGCGCCGCTGGAGGACTGAGGAGGATCGGGCAGATGATGCTTGCAATTCATGCCGCCTCACCGGAGAACCGAGACAGATTTCACGAATAGGACGAGACCCATGCCGCTGACCGTCGCCGTGCAGATGGACCCGATCGAGCGCATCAACGTGGCGGGGGATTCGACCTTCGCCCTGCTGCTCGAGGCGCAGGCGCGCGGGCACAAGCTGCTTTATTACACGCCCGACCGGCTGGCGCTTCGCGACGGGCGTGTCACTGCCGCCGTGCAGGCGCTCGCCGTGCGCGACGAGATCGGCAACCACGCCACGCTGGGTGCGCCCAAGCTGATGGACCTCGCCGAGACCGACGTGGTGCTGCTGCGGCAGGACCCGCCCTTCGACCTCGCCTATATCTCGACGACGCATATGCTGGAGCGCATCCATCCGAAGACGCTGGTGGTCAACGACCCGGCCAGCGTGCGCAACGCGCCGGAAAAAATCTTCGTCATGGACTTCATCGACCTGATGCCGCCGACGCTGATCACGCGTGACCGCGCGGCGATCGACGCGTTCCGCGCCGAGCATCGCGACATCGTCATGAAGCCGCTCTACGGTTTCGGCGGCGGCGCCGTGTTCCGGCTGACCGAGCACGACCTCAACTACGGCTCGCTCTACGACATGTTCGCCACCAGCTTCAGGGAGCCCTGGGTGGTGCAGCGTTTCCTGCCCAAGGTCAGCGAGGGCGACAAGCGCATCATCCTCGTCGATGGCGAGGCGGGCGGTGGGGTCAACCGCGTGCCGCAACCCGGCGACCTGCGCTCCAACATGGTGCGCGGCGGCGCGGCAGGGGCCACCGACCTGACGCCGCGCGAGAAGGAAATCTGCGCCCGGCTCGGACCGTTCCTCAAGGAACGCGGCCTGATCTTCGTCGGCATCGACGTCATCGACGGCAACCTGACCGAGATCAACGTCACCTCGCCGACCGGTATCCGCGCGATCAAGAATTTCGGCGGCCCCGATCTCGCCGCCAGGATCTGGGACGTCATCGAGGCGAAACGCCGGGGCTGACCACGGCAACGCCCCTGCGGGACACACCATGCCGAAAACCGCCGTGACCACGCCTCCCCCCTTCGCCGCCAGGCAGGCTGCCTTCGTGACGGCCGTCGCCGCGATCACGGCGGCCGCGCCGGCGGCGATCAAGGCGGCGGTCATCGGCCTGGCCCGGCAGTTCCTCGGCCAGGAGCGCGCCATCGCCGAGGCGGCGCTGATGGCCGGCGGGCGCGGCATCGCCTGCGCCAAGGCGCTGTCGGCGGCGCAGGATGCCGTGGTGCTCGGCCTCTACGAGGTGGTGACGACAAGGCTGTACCGGGCACAAAATCCCTCGACCGGCGAGCGGCTCGCGGTGTGCGCCACCGGCGGCTACGGCCGGGGCACGCTGGCGCCGGGCTCGGATGTCGACATCCTGTTCCTGTTCCCGTTCAAGCGCACGCCATGGTGCGAGAGCGTGGCGGAGGCGATGCTGTACATGCTGTGGGATCTCGGCCTGAAGATCGGCCATGCCACGCGCAGCATCGACGAATGCATCCGGGAAGCGCGCGCCGACATCACCGTACGCACCGCCCTGCTCGAGACGCGCCTTCTGTGCGGCGACGGCGCGCTGCTCGCCGATCTCGACAGCCGCTACGCGCGCGAGATCGTGCATGGCACGCAGGCCGAGTTCGCCCATGCCAAGCTGATGGAGCGCGACCTGCGCATCGCGAAAGCCGGCAATTCGCGCTACCTCGTCGTGCCCAACGTCAAGGAGGGCAAGGGAGGCCTGCGCGACCTCAACACGCTCTACTGGATCGCCAAATACGTCTACCATATCAGCGAGCCCGACGATCTGGTCGCGGCCGGCGTGTTCACGCGGCGCGAACTCGACCTGTTCGAGCGCTGCGAGGAATTCCTGTGGCGGGTGCGCTGCCACCTGCATTTCGCCACCGGCCGGCCCGAGGAGAAGCTGACCTTCGACCTGCAGCAGCAACTCGCCAGCCGCATGCATTACACGCCCCGGCGCGGGCAGCTCGCGGCCGAGCGCCTGATGCGGCATTATTTCCTCGTCGCCAAGAGCGTCGGCGACCTGACCGCGATCGTGTGCACCGCGCTCGAGGAGCAGCACGCCAAGCCCCATGCCGTGCTCGACCGTTTCGTCCGGCGCTTCCGGCGCCGGCGCAAGCTCGACGGCCAGAAGGATTTCGTGCTCGATACCGGCCGCCTGACCGTCAAGGACGGCGAGGTGTTCGCGCGCGACCCCGTCAACCTGGTGCGGCTGTACTGGCTGTCGGGCCGCCACCGGCTGCCGATCCATCCGGACGCGACGCGCCTCGTCACGCTCAACCTGAAGCGCATCGATGCGGCCTTGCGCGAGGACCATGAGGCCAACCGCCTGTTCCTCGACATCGTCACCTTGCGCGAGGATGCCGAGAAAGTGCTGAGAAACATGCATGAAACCGGCGTTCTCGGCCGTTTCGTGCCGGAATTCGGCCGTATCCAGGCGCTGACGCAATTCTCGATGTACCATCATTTCACGGTGGACGAGCACACGCTGCGCGCCGTCGGGGCGCTGACCGAAATCGAGAGCGGGCGGCTCAAGGGCGAATTGCCGATCTCGACGGAAATCCACAACACCATCCAGGACCGGCGCGCGCTGTGCGTGGCGCTGCTGCTGCATGATATCGGCAAGGGCACCGAGGAGGATCATTCGGTGGTCGGCGCGCGCATCGCGCTGCATCTGTGCCCGCGCTTCGGGCTGAGCGAAGCCGAGACCGATACCGTCGCCTGGCTCGTCGGCCACCATCTCGACATGTCGAGCGTGGCGCAGCACCGCGACCTGTCGGACCCCAAGACGATCGCGAGTTTCGCCGCCACGGTGCAGACGCTGGAACGGCTCAAGCTGCTGCTGCTGCTCACGGTGTGCGATATCCGCGCCGTCGGCCCCGATGTCTGGAACGGCTGGAAGGGGCAATTGCTGCGCGCGCTGTACTGGGAAACCGAAGTGGTGCTGGCGGGTGGCCATTCCGCCGCCAACCGCGCCGCGCGCGTTGCCGCCGCGCAAGCCGAGCTGCGCGCCGTGCTGCCGGGCTGGAGCGACGACGAATTCCACGCCTATGCGCAGCGCCACTATCCCGCCTACTGGCTCAAGGTCGAGACGGCGCGCCAGGCAGCCCATGCCGAATTGCTGCACGAGGCCGATCGCAGCCGCGACCGGCTGCTCACCCGCACCGCGACCGATGCCTTCCGCGGCTTCACCGAACTGACGGTGCTCGCCATCGACCACCCGCGCCTGCTGGCGATCATTGCCGGTGCTTGTGCCGCGGCCGGCGCCAATATCGTCGAGGCGCAGATTTTCACCACCACCGACGGGCTGGCGCTCGACACCATCTTCATCTCGCGCGCCTTCGAGCATGACGAGGACGAGTTGCGCCGGGCCGGGCGCGTGGCGAGCCATATCGTGCGGGCGCTGAAGGGCGAGATCAAGCTGCCCGAGGCGGTCGCCTCGCGCGCCGCGAGCCAGAAGAGCGCGCCGACCTTCCAGGTCGTGCCATACCTGACCATCGATAACACGCTGTCGGACCGCTACACGGTGCTGGAGGTGACCGGGCTCGACCGGCCCGGCCTCGTCTATGACCTGACGACGGTGCTCGGCAAGCTCAACCTCAATATCGGCTCGGCCCGCATCGTCACCTTCGGCGAGAAGGCGGTCGATGTTTTCTATGTCACCGACCTGACCGGCGGCAAGGTCGTCAGCCCGGCACGCCAGGCGACGATCCGCAAGCGCTTGATGGAGGTGCTGACCCCTGACCTGCCCAAGCCGGTCCCGGCGACCGCCTCATGAGGCAGCCGCCTTGATTTTTGCCGGCCAAACCCTGATATCCAGCGCAACCATTCATCTCCAACCAGACGGATCATCATGAGCGACGCGACGAACGGCGATCATAAAAACCATCCGAACGGCGCTGACCCGGTGCAGGATAATGTCGCCCCCGCCGCCGAGGCCGCCACGGAAGCGGGCACGGTCGCCGCGCTCGAAGCCGAGAAGGCGGAACTGCGCGACAAGCTGCTGCGCACGCTGGCCGATATGGAAAACCTGCGCCGCCGCACCGAGCGCGAGGTCGCCGATGCGCGCAGCTACGGCATGGCCGGTTTCGCGCGCGACATGCTCGGCGTCGCCGATAATTTTCGCCGGGCCATCGAGAGCCTGCCGCAGGAGGCGGTCGCCAGCGCCGAGGGTACGCTGAAGGCGCTGCTCGACGGCATCGAGATCACCGAACGCGACCTGCTCAAGACGCTGGAGCGCCACGGCGTCAAGAAACTCGACCCCGCCGGCCAGAAATTCGACCCGCATCTGCATCAGGCGATGTTCGAGGCGCCCGACCCGAGCGTGCCCAAGGGCACCGTGACCCAGGTCGTCCAGACCGGCTTCACCATCGGCGACCGCGTGTTGCGCCCGGCCATGGTCGGGGTCTCGACGGGCGGGCCGCGCGCCGAAGCCCCCGCGCACGAGCCGATCGACAAGAAGGCCTGACGGGCTCGCGGAACATGATTGCGCCTTTCGCATCGGGATGGGCCGGCTTGACCGGCCGATCCCGCTCCGGAGAAGCGCGACGGCGAGAAGCGCCCGATGCCCTCGGATGAGGCCGAGGCGACCTCACAGCATCGGCAGATGGCGCTTGCGAGGCCCGCGCGGAAACGCCGCATCGATGGCGGCATGATCGGCGGCCGTGAGTTCCAGCGCCATGGCGGCGGCATTGGCTTCGGCATGGGCGGCGCTTGAGGCTTTGGGAATCGCGAACACATGCTCGTGCCGGGTCAGCGCGGCAAGCGCGACCTGGCGCGGCGTGGTGTCATGGGCGCGCGCGATCGCGCCAAGCACCCTGCCGCCAGCGGAGTCGGCGTCCGGAAAGTCGTCATGCCCGAACGGGCTGTAGGCGACGAGCGCCACGCCATGATGCGCGCACCACGGCAGCACGCCATGCTCGATCGCCCGCTCCTGTAAATGATAGAGTACCTGGTTGCAGGCGATCGCGCCGGGACCCGCGACGGAAAGCGCCTCGTCAAGATCGGCGACGTCGAAATTGCTGACGCCCCAGGCGGCGATCTTGCCCTCGCGTTGCAGGTCGGCGAAGGCGGCGAAGGTCTCGGCGAGCGGCACGCCGCCGCGCCAATGCAGCAGGTAGCAGTCGAGCCGGTCGGTGTTCAGCCGGCGCAGCGAGCGCTCGCAGGCGGCTTTGGTGCCGGCGCGCGAGGCGTTGGAGGGCAGCACTTTCGAGATCAGGAACACCTCGTCGCGCCGGCCGGCGATCGCCTCGGCGACGAGCGGCTCGGCCTCGCCATACATTTCGGCGGTATCGATGTGGCTCATGCCGCGATCGAGCCCGGCTCTCAGCGCCGCGACCGCCATGCACCGGTCGCCATGGTCGAGATACCAGGTGCCCTGGCCGATGATGGAGACGGCGGCGTTGCCTGGCCCGAAGGGGCGTGTGGTCATGATGGTATCTCCCGGAGAGCGGTTGGCTGGAAGGCGGTTGGCTGATATTCGCGCCCACACTAGCTTTCACGCCGAAACTCTGCCATAGAGCCGCCTTCCGACCGCGCTGGACGACATCCCGGCGCGGCCATTCTCGTACATCCAAGGAGTTCACGATGTCGATCACTGCCGAGCGCAAGGACGCGCTCATCAAGGAATATGCCGCCAAAGAGGGTGATACCGGTTCGCCGGAAGTGCAGGTCGCCATCCTGACCGAGCGCATCACCAACCTGACCGAGCATTTCAAGGCGCACAAGAAGGACAACCACTCGCGTCGCGGCCTGCTGAAGATGGTTTCGCAGCGCCGGTCTCTGCTCGACTACGTCAAGCGCAAGGACGAGGCGCGCTACAAGTCGCTCATCGAGCGTCTCGGCATCCGTCGCTAAGGCGACCGGGCCAATCGCGCAGCCGGGCCGCACGCCCGGCCGCATGACAATCCGCGAGCGACGGCAATGGGGCCGTCGCCTGGACGAGAAAACACTTAACGCATGATCGCCATGGCAGGATCGCCGGATACTCGGGCCGAGGGCGCAAGCCCCAGCCGAGTTTCTTGCCGTCTTGCGCATGGCTTTTTGCGTTGACCGCAACAGAAAGCCATATCCCGCATGTTCGATATCTCCCGCGTGAGCATTACCTGGGCCGGGCGCAAGCTCACCCTCGAAACCGGCAAGGTCGCCCGTCAGGCCGACGGCGCGGTTCTCGCCACCTATGGCGAGACCGTGGTGCTGGCCACCGTCGTCTCGGCCAAGGAGCCGAAACCCGGCATCGATTTCTTCCCGCTCACCGTCAACTACCAGGAAAAGACCTTCGCGGCCGGCCGCATCCCTGGCGGCTTCTTCAAGCGCGAGGGGCGCCCCTCCGAGAAGGAAACGCTGGTCTCGCGCCTGATCGACCGGCCGATCCGGCCGCTTTTCGCGCATGGCTACCGTAACGAGACCCAGGTCATCGTCACCGTGCTGCAGCACGATCTCGAGAACGATCCCGACGTGCTGGCGCTGGTCGCGGCCTCCGCCGCGCTGACGCTGTCGGGCGTGCCGTTCATGGGCCCGGTCGGCGCCGGCCGCGTCGCCTATATCAACAACGAATACGTGCTGAACCCGACCCTCGAGCAGATGGCCGATACCAGCCTCGACCTCGTCGTCGCCGGCACGCAGGACGCGGTGCTGATGGTCGAATCCGAAGCCAAGGAGCTGTCGGAAGAGATCATGCTCGGCGCCGTCATGCACGGCCACAAGGGCTTCCAGCCGGTGATCGACGCGATCATCGCGCTCGCCGAGAAGGCCGCCAAGGAGCCGCGCGACTTCGCGCCCGCCGATCTGTCGCATGTCGAGAAGGCGATCATGGGCGCGGTCGAGAAGGACCTGCGCGCCGCCTACAAGATCACCGCCAAGGCCGAGCGCTACGCCGCGGTCGATGCCGTGAAGGCAAAGGTGCTGGAGGCGCTGTGCCCGGCCGATGCCGAGGTCGACAACGTCAAGGTGTTCGACAAGGAAGTGGTCAAGGGCCAGTTCAAGGAAGCCCAGGCCAAGATCGTGCGGCTCAACATCCTCGATGACGGCATCCGCATCGACGGCCGCGACGTCAAGACGGTGCGCCCGATCGTGGCGGAAGTCGGCATCCTGCCGCGCACGCACGGCTCGGCCCTGTTCACGCGCGGCGAGACGCAGGCGCTTGCGGTTGCAACCCTCGGCACCGGCGATGACGAGCAGTTCATCGACCAGCTCGAGGGCACCCGCAAGGAGCGCTTCCTGCTCCATTACAACTTCCCCCCCTACTCGGTCGGCGAGACCGGCCGCATGGGCTCGCCCGGGCGCCGCGAAATCGGCCATGGCAAGCTCGCCTGGCGCGCCATCCACCCGATGCTGCCGGCCCATCACGAGTTCCCCTACACGCTGCGCGTCGTGTCGGAGATCACCGAATCGAACGGCTCCTCGTCGATGGCCACCGTGTGCGGCACCTCGCTGGCGCTGATGGATGCTGGCGTGCCGCTCAAGAGCCCGGTCGCCGGCATCGCCATGGGCCTGATCCTCGAGGGCAAGCGCTTCGCCGTGCTGTCCGACATTCTCGGCGACGAGGATCATCTCGGCGACATGGACTTCAAGGTGGCGGGAACCGCCGGCGGCATCACCTCGCTGCAGATGGACATCAAGATCGCCGGCATCACCGAGGAGATCATGAAGGTCGCCCTCGAGCAGGCCAAGGGCGGCCGCGCCCATATCCTGGGCGAGATGGCCAAGGCGCTTTCGGGCGCCCGCGCCGAGCTCGGCGAGCATGCGCCGCGCATCGAGACGATCAAGATCAACCCCGAGAAGATCCGCGAAGTGATCGGCACCGGCGGCAAGGTGATCCGCGAGATCACCGAGAAGACCGGCACCAAGATCGACATTTCCGATGACGGCACCATCCGCGTGGCGGCGTCCGACGGCCAGGCGATCAAGGCGGCGCTGAACTGGATCAAGTCGATCGCCTCCGATCCGGAGGTCGGCCATATCTACGAAGGCACCGTGGTCAAGGTGATGGAGTTCGGCGCCTTCGTGAACTTCTTCGGCAACAAGGACGGGCTGGTGCATATCTCGCAGCTCGCGCCGCAGAAGGTCGCCACCGTCAAGGACGTCGTCAAGGAAGGCGACAAGGTCAAGGTCAAGCTGCTCGGCTTCGACGATCGCGGCAAGGTGCGCCTGTCGATGAAGGTGGTCGACCAGCAGACCGGCGAGGATATCGAGGCCAAGCTCAGGGCCGAGCGCGAAGCCAATGGCGAGCCGGAGCCCGAGCACGAGGAGCGCCGGCCGCGCGAGGACCGTGGCGAGCGCCGCGACCGTCCGCGCCGCGCGCGCCGCGACGACTGATCCGGCTTACGCCATGAGAAAGGGCGCTCCGCGAGGGGCGCCCTTTTTGCTTGGCCCGCGCGCCCCGAGCCGGGACCCGCGCAAGGTCGCGCTTTTCGCAATCGGCATGGGCGTTTCAGCCGCCGTCGTAATGCCAGCGCTCGGTGGTGGCGACGCTGCGGCGCCACTCGACCGGGGTGTCGTTCATCGCCATCGTCAGGCATTCGATGGCCAGCACCGGCGCGCCGGGGGGCAGCTTGAGCACGTCAGCCTCCTCGGCGCTGGCGGCCGCCGCCTTGATGCGGTCGCGCCCGCCGCGGATCATCACGCCGAAGCGCGCGGCATAGGCCTCGTAGAGATTATGCGGGAAGGGCTCGCTCTCCAGCGCGCCGAAACGGGGGCGCGACATGACGATCGTCTCGAAGATCACCGGCATCGCGCCGAGCAGGCGCAGCCGCTTGACCCTCAGCACCTCCTCGTCGGGCTCGAGCGCCAGCATGTCGCGCTCGCGCCGCGAGGGGCGCCCCGGCGCCAGCGACAGCAGGCGGCTGGTCGGATAGAGGGCGGCGCCGCTATCGGGTTTGAGCCGGAGGAACTGCGACACCAGGCGCGCCTCGTCGAATCCGGCGACGAAGGTGCCCTTGCCCTGGCGCCTCGCCACGACATGATCGGCCGCCATCTCGTCGAGCGCCTTGCGCACCGTACCTTGGCTGACGCCGAGATCGGCGGCGATGCGGGCCTCGCTCGGCAGCATCTCGCCCGGGCGCCAGATGCCGGCGGCAATGCGCCGGGTCAGCACGGCGCGGATTTGCGCATAGAGCGGGCGCGGGGCCGGCGATTCGGACAGGGTGGGTGGCTGGATATCCAAGTTGGGCTCCCGGACCAGCGATACGTTGACGCTGGGTAAAACTCATGTCTTATATAAGATATAGAAGTCGGACCGGCGCGGAAGGCGATAGCGAAAATGTGATATCCCAGATTCTCCGTCGTCATGACGGGGAATACCGCAACGCGAGAAGTGCGGTAAAGGGTCGGATCAACTGACCAAACCAACGGGGAGTGCAACCTCGAATCACGCTTGTGGTCGCCAAGAGCAAAAACACGCCGCAAGCCGTCACTTCAGGACCCGTCGGGCCACCGCCCGGGCGGGTCTTTTCATGTCGGGCGACAGCCGTCCGGAACGCCCGGCGCGGCGCCGCTTGGCGAACGCTTCGGCTGCTGCTATTGCGGCGCGATGACGACGCATAAAATTGAGAACATCCGCAACTTCTCGATCGTTGCCCATATCGACCACGGCAAGTCGACGCTGGCCGACCGGTTGATTCAGGTCACCGGCGGCTTGAGCGCGCGCGAGATGACCGAGCAGGTTCTCGACAACATGGATATCGAGAAGGAGCGCGGCATCACCATCAAGGCGCAGACCGTGCGCCTGCAATATCTTGCCCAGGACGGCAAGACCTACATCCTCAACCTGATGGACACGCCGGGCCATGTCGACTTCGCCTACGAGGTGTCGCGCTCGCTGGCGGCCTGCGAGGGCTCGCTGCTCGTCGTCGATGCCTCGCAGGGCGTCGAGGCGCAGACATTGGCCAATGTCTACCAGGCGCTCGATGCCAATCACGAGATCGTGCCGGTGCTCAACAAGATCGACCTACCGGCGGCCGAACCAGAGCGCGTCAAGGAGCAGATCGAGGAGGTGATCGGCCTCGATGCCTCCGATGCGGTCGAAGCCTCGGCCAAGAGCGGCATCGGCATCGACAAGGTGCTGGAAGCGATCGTCACCCGCCTGCCGCCGCCGGTCGGCGACGACGAAGCCCCCCTGAAGGCGCTGCTGGTCGATAGCTGGTACGACGCCTATCTCGGCGTGGTGGTGCTGGTGCGCGTCATCGACGGCGCGCTGAAAAAAGGCATGCGCATCCGCATGATGGGCACCGACGCCGCCTATGATGTCGAGCGCGTCGGCTATTTCACGCCCAAGATGGTCAATGTCGACCGGCTCGGGCCTGGCGAGGTCGGCTTCATCACCGGCTCGATCAAGGAGGTCGCCGATACCCGCGTCGGCGACACCATCACCGAGGACCGCAAGCCGACGGCCACGGCGCTGCCGGGCTTCAAGCCGGTGCAGCCGGTGGTGTTCTGCGGCCTGTTCCCGATCGACGCCGCCGATTTCGAGGATCTGCGCGCCGCCATGGGCCGGCTGCGCCTGAACGACGCCTCGTTCAGCTACGAGATGGAAACCTCCGCCGCGCTCGGCTTCGGCTTCCGCTGCGGCTTTCTCGGCCTCCTGCATCTGGAAATCATCCAGGAGCGGCTCGAGCGCGAGTTCAATCTCGACCTGATCGCCACCGCACCGAGCGTGATCTACGACATCACGCTCCGGGACGGCGCGTTGATCCACCTGCACAATCCGGCCGACATGCCGGATGTGATGGCGATCGCAACCATCGCCGAACCATGGATCAGGGCGACGATCCTGACGCCGGACGAATATCTCGGCTCCGTGCTGAAACTGTGCCAGGACCGGCGCGGCGAGCAGATCGACCTGTCCTATGTCGGGTCGCGCGCCAAGGTGGTGTACGACCTGCCGCTGAACGAGGTGGTGTTCGATTTCTACGACCGGCTGAAATCGGTCTCGAAGGGCTATGCCTCGTTCGACTACCATCTCACCGAATATCGCGAGGGCGACCTCGTCAAGCTGTCGATCCTGGTCAATGGCGAGCCGGTCGATGCGCTGTCGATGCTGGTGCATCGCGCGCGCGCCGAATCGCGCGGCCGGGCGATGTGCGAGAAGCTCAAGGACCTGATTCCGCCGCATATGTTCCAGATTCCGGTGCAGGCGGCGATCGGCGGCAAGATCATCGCACGCGAGACGATCCGGGCGCTGCGCAAGGACGTGACGGCGAAATGCTATGGCGGCGACGCCACCCGCAAGCGCAAGCTGCTCGAGAAGCAGAAAGAGGGCAAGAAGCGCATGCGGCAGTTCGGCAAGGTCGAGATTCCGCAGGAAGCCTTCATCGCCGCGCTCAAGATGGATAGCTGAGGCCCGCGGCACATTGCCCCTGCGGGGCCACGGCTGTTATCGTGGCGCGCGATCCGAGATCCCGACGAGACCTCATCAAGCATGACCTTGCCCGCATGACCCTGCCCGTTGGCCATTCCCGCCTGATGAAGCGCCCGTACAGCCTCGGCGAACTGGTGGCGGACGGGCTCGTGCATGGCGCGGCGATCCTCGCGGCGGTGGTCGGACTCGCGGTGCTGATCCTGCTGGTAGCGCTGCATGGCGACGGGCTCGCTCTCGCCGCCACCATCGTCTATGCCGGCTGCCTGCTCGCCATGCTGTGCTTCTCGGCCGCCTATAACATGACGCCGGTCTCGCCGCTGAAATGGCTGTTCCGGCGCTTCGACCATGTCGGTATCTTCCTGGCGATCGCCGGCACCTATACGCCGCTCGTCATCCAGTTCACCGACAGTTTCTGGGCCTGGACGCTCGGCATCACGGTCTGGGTCGGCGCGGTCGCCGGCAGCCTGCTGAAACTCGCGCTCCCCGGCCGCTACGAGAAGCTCTCCGTCGCCGCCTATCTGGCGCTCGGCTGGGTCGCGGTGTTCGCGATCAAGCCGATGTTCGAATCGCTGCCGCTCGCCGCCTGCGTGCTGGTGATCGTCGGCGGGCTGCTCTACAGCGCCGGCGTCGTGTTCTACAAATGGCACAGCCTCCGGTTCCAGAACGCGATCTGGCACGGCTTCGTCGTGGTGGCGGCCGCCTGCCATTTCGCGGCGGTGACGATCAGCGTGATGCCCGACGGCATCGGCTAGATCATCTTACCTTCACCACCAGCTTGCCGACCGCGCGGCGCTCGGCCAGCGCGGCGATGGCGCTCGCGCCCTCGGCGAGCGGAAAGCTTTGCGAGACGACCGGCGTGATCCGGCCGGCCTCGAGCCAATCGAGCAGCACGCGAAAATTCGCCGCCGCACGCTCCGGCGCGCGCGCGGTGAACTGGCCGAAAAACACGCCGACCAGCGAGGCGGCCTTGAGGAGCGCCAGGTTGAGCGGCAAGGCCGGGATCGTGCCGCCGGCGAAACCGACCACGAGATGGCGCCCGTCCCAGCCGAGCGAGCGGAAGGCCGGCTCACTGAAACCGCCGCCGACCGGATCGAACACGACATCGACGCCCTTTGCGCCGGTGATGGATTTGAGCCTGCCGCGCAGATCCTCTTGCGCGTAATCGATCAGGTGATCGGCGCCCTGCTCCCTGGCGACGGCGAGCTTTTCCGGGCCGGAGGCGGCGGCAATCACCGTGGCGCCGAGCGCCTTGCCGATCTGCACGGCGGCGAGCCCGACGCCGCCGGCGGCGCCCAGCACGAGCAGCGTCTCGCCGGCGCGCAGGCGGCCACGGTCATGCAGCGCATGATAGCTCGTGCCGTAGACCATCGGGATCGCGGCGGCGGCGGCGAAATCGATCTTCGCCGGCAGCGCCACGCAGGCGGCGGCCGGCACGATGACCGCCTCGGCCATGCCGCCCCAGCCGGTCAGCGCCATCACCCGGTCGCCGATGCGCGGCGTCGTGACCCCTTCGCCAACCGCTGTGACGATGCCGGCGACATCACCGCCGGGCGAGAACGGAAAAGCCGGCTTGAACTGGTATTTGCCCTGCACGATCAATGCGTCCGGGAAATTCACGCTGCATGCCTCGACCGCGATCAACACCTCGCCGGGTACGGGCTCCGGCGTCGCCACCTCGACAAGGGACAGGGTGTCGATCGGGCCGAAAGCCTTGCAGATCAGCGCCTTCATCATGGCTCCTTCCACGCCAGATCGATGGCCGGCGAGCTTAACGGGCCCCCTCGCGCAAAACCACCCGTTGTTTGCGGGCACAGGCTGTCCTACGATCGCGCCACCACCACAATGGACATTTCCCCATGCGAAACCAGGCCATCGCCCGTGCTTATGCGACGTTCGACAGCGGCCAGTTCAAGACCGTGCTGGCGCGGCGCATCGCCATGCCGACCGAGAGCCAGAACCCGGCGCGCGCGCCCGTGATGGAAGCCTATATCGCCGACGAAATGGTGCCGGAACTCGTTGGCATGGGCTTCACCTGCACCACGCTGCGCGAGCCCGGCGCCAAGGGGCCGTTCCTGTTCGCCGAGCGTATCGAGAATGCCAGCCTGCCGACGGTGTTCGGCTACGGCCATGGCGACGTCATCCGCGGCCAGGACGCGCAATGGCGCGAGGGCCTGTCGCCCTGGGTGCTGACCGAGGAAAACGGGCTGTGGTACGGCCGCGGCGTCGTCGACAACAAGGGCCAGCACGCCATCAACCTCGCCGCGCTCAAGGCGGTGCTGGAGACGCGCGGCAAGCTCGGCTTCAACGCCAAATACCTGATCGAGACCGGCGAGGAGACCGGTTCGCCCGGCCTCAGGGCGTTGTGCCGGCGCGAGCGCGAGCGGTTTCGCGCCGATGTGCTGATCGGCTCGGACGGGCCGCGCCTCAACGCCGAACGGCCGACGATCTTCCTCGGCACGCGCGGCGCCTTCGCCTTCGAGATGTGGATCGATGCGCGCGCCGGCAGCCACCATTCCGGCAACTGGGGCGGGCTGATCTCCAATCCGGGCGTCGAACTCGCCCATGCCATCGCCTCGGTCATCGGCCCGACCGGCCAGATCCGCATCCCCGAATGGGTGCCGGCCGAACTGCCGGCTTCGGTCAGGCGCGTGCTCGCCGATTGCGAAGTCAGCGGCGGCGCCGACGGGCCGGAGGTCGAGCCGTGGTGGGGCGAGCCCGGCCTGTCGCCGGCCGAGCGCGTGTTCGGCTGGACGGCGTTCGAGGTGCTGGCCTATGCCTGCGGCAACCCGGATGCGCCGGTCAACGCCATCCCGCCGCGCGCCTTCGCACATTGCCAGTTGCGCTTCGTGGTCGGCGTCGACGGCGACGAAATCCTGCCCGCGCTCAGGCGCCATCTCGACCGGCACGGCTTTTCGCGCGTGCAGATCGGCCCGGCCAAGGACGAGATCTTTCACGCCACAAGGCTCGATCCCGACCATCCTTGGGTCGCCTGGGCGGTCGATTCGATCCAGCGCTCGACCAACAAGAAGCCGGCCGTGCTGCCCAATCTCGGCGGCGCGCTGCCCAATGACATCTTTTCCGAAATCCTCGAGCTGCCGACGGTCTGGGTGCCGCATTCCTACCCCGGCTGTTCGCAGCACGCGCCGAACGAGCATGTACCGAAAGCGCTGGTGCGTGAGGCGCTCGGGCTGATGGCGGGGCTCTATTACGATCTCGGCGAACCGGGCGTGCCGCATAAGGCAGGTTGAGAGGCGTGGCCGGCTCAGAGTTGGTCCGGCTGAACCGTTTGTGCCTTTACCTCCACCGTCATGGGCCGGCTTGACCGGCCCATCCCGATACGAAAACCACATCATTGTCCTCATCAGCCTCGGCTCGAGACCGGAAGAGACTTGGCGACTGGCTTCTCAATGGAAATCGCGCGATTTCGGCAGGATGCGGACCTGGCGCGGATGGCGGGCATGAGCCGGGGCAGGCTCGTCAACCGGCGGCAGTACGATGCGCGTGATCTGCGGCGGCATCGGATCGGGCTCGCTCAACTGCCGCAGCGCATCCGTGCGGTCGAGCACGCGCTCGGCCATCAGATGCACCACATTCTCTGGGCTCTTCTGCACCTTGCCATGGACCTCGAGCAGCCGCGCGCTCATCACGGCGCGGCGAAAGCGCTCGAACAGGCTTGCCCACAGCACGACATTGGTCACGCCGGTCTCATCCTCGAGCGTGATGAAGATCGCCTTGCCGTTGCCGGGGCGCTGGCGCACCAGCACCACGCCGGCGACGCGCGCCCGTGCGCCATCCGGGCTGGCGGAAACGCCGGCGCAGGTGAGCAACCCCTGGCGCCGGAACCCCGCGCGCAAAAACGCCATCGGGTGGCCTTTCAGCGACAGGCGCGTGGTCTGGTAATCGGCCACGACATGTTCCGACAGCGCCATGTCCGGCAAACCGGCATCGCTCTCGGCGCCAAGCTCGCGCGCTGCGGCGGCGGCGAATAACGGCAGCGGCTCGTCGTCCGGCACACGGCGCACCGCCCAGAGCGCGGCGCGGCGCTCGAGGCCGAGCGAGCGGAAGGCATCGGCATCGGCAAGTTTTCGTAAGGATGCGCCCGATGCGCCGGCGCGCAGCACGACGTCCTCGAGCGCTCCGTAGCCCGCCCCCCGGCTTTCGGTGAGGCGTTCCATGTCGGCCTCTTGCAAACCATCGGCCTGGCGAAAACCGAGGCGCAGCGCCAGTGCGCCATCGGGGCGCCGTTCGAGCGTATTGTCCCAAAAGCTGTGATTGATATCGAGCGGCCGGATTTCGACGCCGTTTTCCTGCGCGTTGCGCACGATCTGGGCCGGGGCATAAAAGCCCATCGGCTGGGAATTGAGCAGCGCGCAGGCGAACACCGCCGCATGGTGACATTTGAGCCAGGCCGAGATGTAGACCAGCTTGGCGAAGGAGGCGGCGTGGCTTTCGGGAAAGCCGTAGCTGCCAAACCCCTCGATCTGGGCGAAGCAGCGCGCCGCGAAATCCGGCGCATAGCCGCGCGCGACCATGCGACCGATCATCATGTCCTTGAAGCGGCCGATGGTGCCGAGATTGCGGAAGGTTGCCATGGCGCGGCGCAGGCCGTTGGCCTCCTCGGCCGTGAAACGGGCAGCGACCATGGCGAGCTTCATCGCCTGTTCCTGGAACAGCGGCACGCCGAGGGTCTTTTTCAGCACCTCATGCAGTTCTTCAGGGTCATGCGGCGGCGCCGGGCTCGGAAACACCACCAGCTCGGGATTGGCGCGGCGCTTCAGGTAGGGATGCACCATGTTGCCCTGGATCGGCCCCGGCCGCACGATGGCGACCTGGATGACGAGATCGTAGAAATTCTCCGGCCTGAGGCGCGGCAGCATGTTCATCTGCGCCCGGCTCTCGACCTGGAACACGCCGATCGAATCGGCACGCTGCAGCATCGCGTAGGTTTTCTCGTCGTCTGCCTTGATGTCGGCCAGGCCCAGATCAGGACCGCCATGCTCGCGCAGCAGGTCGAACGCCTTGCGGATGCAGGTCAGCATGCCGAGCGCCAGCACATCGACCTTCATCAGGCCGAGCGCGTCGATATCGTCCTTGTCCCATTCGATGAAGGTGCGCTTCGCCATGGCGGCATGACCGATCGGCACCATCTCGTCGAGGCGGCCGCGCGCCAGCACGAAGCCGCCGACATGCTGCGAGAGATGGCGCGGGAAATTCAGCAGCCGGCGCGCGAAAGCCACGGCGCGCGCGACAAGCGGATTATCCGCATCGAGCCCGGCCTCGCGGATGCGTTTCGGCCCGATATCGCTGCCCCAATGACCCCATTGCGTGTCGGCGAGCCGGGCGGTGATATCGTCGCTGAGGCCGAGCGCCTTGCCGACATCGCGGATGGCGCTGCGCGGCCGGTAATGGATCACCGTGGCGACGATGCCGGCGCGGTGGCGGCCGTATTTGTCATAGATATGCTGGATGGCCTCCTCGCGGCGCTCATGCTCGAAATCGACATCGATATCAGGCGGTTCGCGGCGCTCGACGGAGATGAAACGGGCAAACAGCACGTCGTTCTCGGCCGGATCGACCGCGGTGATGCCGAGCACGTAGCACACCGCCGAATTGGCGGCCGAGCCCCGCCCCTGGCACAGGATGCCGCGGCTCTCGGCAAAACGGACGATGTCGTAGATGGTCAGGAAATAGCGCGCGTAATCGAGCTTGCCGATCAGTTCCAGTTCCTCGCGCAGGAGTTTCCGCACCTTTTCCGGTGTGCCATCCGGATAGCGGATGACGGTGCAGGAGGCGGTGAGGCTTTCGAGATGGGATTGGGCCGTCCTGCCCGGCGGCACCAGTTCATCCGGATATTCGTATTGGAGCTGGCCGAGGTCGAAATCGACCCTCATCAGCAGGTTGGCGGTCTCGGCGATCGCCTCGGGCGCATCCTTGAACAGGCGCGCCATCTCGGGGGCGCCCTTCAGGTGACGCTCGGCATTGGCCTCGAGCCGGCGGCCGGCGGTCTCGATGCTGACGCCGTCCCGGATGCAGGTCAGCACGTCCTGCAGGTCGCGGTCGGCGGCGTCGGCATAGAGCACGTCGTTGACCGCGATGAGCGGCAGGCGGGCGCCGCTCGCGATCTCGCGCAGGGTGGCGAGCCGGCGCCGGTCGCGGCCGGCGCGCGGCATGGTGGCGCCGAGCCAGAGCGCCGCCGGCGCTGCTTCGGCGAGCTGCGGCAAGGCGGCGATCAGCGGCGCGAAACGCCCGGCCATGACGATGAGCAACAAGCCGCCGGCATCGGCGATGAGGTCGTCGCGGTAGAGCAGGCACTCGCCTTTCCCGCCGCGCAGGTTGCCGGTGGTCAGCAGGCGGCACAGCCGGCCCCAGCCGGCCCGGTGCTGCGGATAGGCGATGATCTCGGGCGTGTCGTCGGCGAAGACGAGCCGCGCCCCGACCGCGAGCTTGAAACCCCTGGCCCGTTCCCGCAGCATGGCCGTATCGAGGCCGAGCGCCTCGGCCAGGGGATGCACGCGCCAGCTATGCTCGCCGGGGCCGGAACCGTGGCGTTGCCTGGCGGCAGGCATCTTGCCGATCTCACGCAACTCCTTGAGCGCGCCATGGGCGCGCACCACGCCGGCCACCGAATTGCGATCGGCGAGGCCGAGCCCGGCATGGCCGAGCGCCAGCGCCCTCAGCACCAGATCCTGCGGATGCGAGGCGCCGCGCAGGAAGGAGAAATTGCTGCTGGCGGCGAGTTCGGCATAGGCGTGCGTCATGTGAAGGGCGACCTCATGCGAACACGCCATGCACGAACCAGCGCGGCGCGGCATCGCCCGCGCCATAAAACCCCTGCCGGAACAGCCAGAAGCGCCGGCCGGCCATATCCTCGACCCGGTAATAGTCGCGGGTCAGGGCATCCGGTCCATCGCGCCACCAGTCGGGCGCGATGCGCTCCGGGCCTTCGGCACGGGCGACGGCATGGCTTTCCCGCCGCCAGCGGAAACGCGAGGGCGGCCCGTCCGGCACCTCGGCCAGCGCCTCGATCGGCTCCGGCGACCGGAAAAGCTGCAGCGGCCGGGCCGGCGGCTCGCCGGGTTCCTGTTCCGGCCAGGCCAGGGCCGTGCAAGTCAGGGCGGCCGATGGCGCGCCACGCGCCGCCGCCGGCCAGGCGTGAAAGGCGCGCTCGGCCTGATGGCTGTCGCCGGCCGCGAAGCGCAGCACCCGGTCGCGGCCAAGCCGCGTGCTGAGCCGGTCGACGAGATCGTCGAGCGCCTCGCCCTGATCCGTGCCGCCGGCGAGATCGGGCTGGCGCTCGGGCAGGCTCTCGCAGACCGGCACGGCAAGCCTGATCGCATCGAAGCCGAAACCCGGATCGAGCGGATCGGCGAGGCTGTCGAGCCGCTCGCGATAAAGCCGCATCACCGCGCCCGCATCGCGCAGCGGGCGGCCGGTCTCGACGGTGAGCCGGCGCACGGCGCCGTCGCTGCGGAAGAAGCTCGCCTCGAACACGCGCCCGCCGGCGCCGCGCCCCTCCAGCACGCGGCCGGCCTCCGCGATCAGCCGCTCCAGCACGCCGGCGATGGCCGTTTGATCCAGGAACGGTTCCGGGAAATGCCGCTCGACGATACAGGCGGGCGGCGGGCGCAGCGGCGTGATGCGCCGGTCTTCCCGGCCGAGGATGCGTTGCAGCCGGGTGACGAGGCCAGCGCCGAAACGCGCCGCCAGCGTGGCGCGCGGGCGCGCATCCACGCTACCGAGTGTGACCAGCCCGGCCCGCGTCAGCGCCAGCGTGGCCTCAGGCGCGGCCTCGAGGGCCGCGACCGGCAGGGCGCGCGCGGCCTGTTCCTCGCCCGCGCCCTGCGGGGCGGGATGCGCGGCGAAACGGGCGAAGGCGCGCGCCGCATCGGGCGTGCCGGCCAGGCCGAGGCGCGCAAAAAACCCGAGGCGGCGCAGCCGCGCGGCAAGCGTCTCGCGCAGCGCCGCCTCGCCGCCGAACAGATGCGCGCAGCCGGTGATGTCGAGCATCAACCCGTAAGGCGCATCGTCGGCGACGAGCGGCGTGTACAGGTCGCACAGCGCGGCGAGCCTGCCGATCAGCGCCGCATCGCGCTCGGGCGCCGCCTCGGCGAGCGCAAGTTGCGGGATGCGGGCGCGGGCATCGGCGAGCGTCATGCCGGCGCGCAGGCCGAGCTGAAGCGCGGCGTGGTCGACCGCCGCCAGCACGCGCGCGCCATGCCGCTTCTCGGTGACGACGCGCGGCGGGGCGCCGGCCCCGGTTGAAGCCGGCTGCTCACGCCGCAGCCTGTCCGTCGGCAGGAAGGGAAACCACAGCGCGAGATAGCGGCGCGGCAAGGCCGGCATGAGCGCCGGAGCCGGGGTTCTCGAAACAGGTTCGGTCACGATTCCACTCCATGGTCCACTGACGTTCCGCCACGCCGCCGCGATGACGGCGCAGGCTGACGGCGAAGGCCGGCCGGCCGCATTGGCGGCCAGCGCCGGCGACGGCAAGGCGGCGACCCGCCAGCGGCTATGCGCCGCGCTCGGCGCTGGCGGCCCCGGCATGCGCGTCAGCAGCAGCGTGACGCCCGAGGCTTCGGCCGCGAGCACCAGACGCCGGCTGGCGGTCAGGTCGAGCAGGCGACCCGCCTGCCATGGCGCGACCAGCACGGCGCCGAGCGCGGGGCAGCGCGCCGCCTCCGCCGCCACGCGCAACAGGCTTGCGGGATCGGGCGCGCGCACCAGCACCAGCCGGCCGGGATCGAGGCCGAAGGCGGCGAGCCCCGGCGGATAGGGCGCGCCGGCCTCGTGGTCGAGCCGGTCCTGCCGCACCCAGAGGATCGGCCGGCTGCCGGCGGCGCGGATCGCCATGGCGATGGCGAAACCGGCGAGCGCCGCGAGATCGCCCGGCCCGGCCGCCTGGAACTCATGCAGGGCGCCGCGCGCCAGCCCGCCGCCGAGCGGCCCGTCGAGCGCCGGCAGGCCGAGGCTGAAACGCGGCCAGGCCGGCGCCGGCGCGGCCTGCGCCACGGCCTGTTTCAGGGCCGCGAAGGCGTGTGGGGATAGCGGCATCACTCTCTGTCCAGCTGTTGATATTCATGGTTTGTTCTTTTCTAGAACGGACTCAAACCGCGGAAAGAGTCAAGGGCGCGACCGATTTTCCGCGCCTCGCTTCGGACCGGTAAGAGCGCGCTTCATGCGTGTCGGGAACGGATACCGGCAGCCGCGAGCCCCTCGAAGCGGGATCGGCGGATCAAGTCCGCCGATGACGGCTGAGATGTTCGCGTTGTCCTTTCCGGCCGTCATGGGCCGGCTTGACCGGCCCATCCCGATCAGAAAGTCGTGACGTTCCGAAAGATGGTTTCTTCGGAAACCGCCAAACCTTGTTGCGAGACGGCCCGTTGCAGCGTCCCCTCGAATGGGAGGCTGTAAAGCCGCGCCTCACGCACTCGCGGCATCGAGCTTGGCGATGTCGCTGGCCGACAGCATGAGCCGTGTCGCGGCGATCAACTCGTTCAACTGCGCGAGCGAGGTGGCGCTGGCGATCGGCGCGGTCAGGCCGGGGCGCGCCATCAGCCAGGCGAGCGCGACCTGGCCCGGGGCGACGTCGTTATCCTCCGCCACCGTGTCGAGCGCCTCGAGAATGCGGAAGCCGCGCTCGTTGAGATAGCGCGCGATCGAGCGCGCGCCGCGCGGGCTCTTGCCGAGGTCGCGCTCGGAGCGGTACTTGCCGGTGAGGAAGCCGGCGGCGAGCCCGTAGAACGAGATCACGCCGACCTCGTTGGCGCGGCATAGCGGCTCCAGTTCCGCCTCGTAGCCGCTGCGGGTGTAGAGGTTGTATTCGGGCTGCAAGCTCTCGTAGCGCGGCAGGCCGTGCGCGGCCGACAGTTCGAGCGCCTCACTGAGGCGGGCGGCGGAAAAATTCGAGGCGCCGATGACACGGATCTTGCCGGCCTCGATCAGCCGGTCATAGGCCTCGAGCACATCTTCCTGCGGCGTGTCGGCATCGTCGGCATGCGACTGGTAGAGGTCGATACGGTCGGTCTGTAGCCGGCGAAGCGAATCCTCGCACGCCTGGCGGATATAAGCCGGCTTGAGGCCCTTCCTGTCCTCGGCCATCTCCATGCCGACCTTGGTGGCGAGGATGATCCTGGCGCGATTGCCGCGCGCCTTCATCCAGTTGCCGATGATCGTCTCGGATTCGCCGCCGCCATGGCCCGGCACCCAGCGCGAATAGACGTCGGCCGTGTCGATGAAATTGAGCCCGGCCTCAAGCAGGGCGTCGAGCAGGGCGAAGGATGTTTTCTCATCGACCGTCCAGCCGAGCACATTGGTGCCGAAGCAGAGCGGCGGCACCGTCAGGTCGGATCGGCCGAGCTTGCGCAATTGCATGAGGTCAACTCCCGGAAACTACCCGTCGCGACAGGATCAGCGCAGCCTGTCGCGCAGCGCCATGGCCGCGGCGGGGTTGCGCTGCTTGAAGCCGCTGATGACATAGAGAAAAACATCGCGGCCATTGGCCGGCAAGGGCGGCGCGCCCGCGCCGGCGAGATCGTCCGGGGTTTCGCCGGCCTGCCACTGGCGGGCGCGCCCCGCCCAGGCATCGAGCGCCGCCGGCGCGTAGCCCTCGGCGTGATCCTCGCTCGTGCCCATGATGCGCGCATAGATGAAATCGGCGCTCGGATCGGCGATCTGCGGAAATTCCGCATCGCCGGCCATCACCACCGCGACCTTGTGCTCGCGCGCGAGCGCGATGAAATCCGGATCGCGGAAGCTCTCATGCCGCACTTCGACGGCATGGCGGATGCGCGTGCCCGCGACGGTGGCCGGCAGCAGCTTGAGGAAGGCCTCGAAATCACGGGCGTCGAATTTCTTGGTGGCGGCGAACTGCCAGTTGATCGGCCCGAGCTTGTTCTTCAATTCGAGCACGCCGCTGGCGAGAAAGCGCTCGACCGAGGAGCCGGCCTCGGCCAGCACGCGCCGGTTGGTGGTGAAGCGCGGCCCCTTGAGGGAAAACACGAAATCGTCCGGCGTCTCGTCATGCCATTTGGCGAAGGTCTCCGGCTTCTGCGAGCCGTAATAGGTGCCGTTGACCTCGATCGAATTCAGTTTGCCGGCGGCATATTCAAGCTCGCGCTTCTGGGCGAGCCCTTGCGGATAGAAGCTGCCGCGCCACGGCTCATAGGTCCAGCCGCCAATGCCGATGCGGATATGCGGAGCGTCCATTGTGCTCACCTGTTGTGTCCTGGCGCGTGCCTCACACGTCGAGATTGGCGACGCTGAGCGCGTTCTCCTGGATGAAGTTGCGGCGCGGCTCGACGACATCGCCCATCAGCTTGACGAAGAGATCGTCGGCATCGGCGGTGTCCTTGACCTTGACCTGCAGCAGCGAGCGCACGTTGCGGTCGAGCGTGGTTTCCCAGAGCTGCTCGGGATTCATCTCGCCGAGGCCCTTGTAGCGCTGCAGGGACAGCCCCTTGCGGCCGATATTGGTGATCGCCTCGAACAGCGCCATCGGCCCGTTGATCACCTGCTCCTCGCCCTTGCGCGCCAGCACGGCCGGCCGGGCGTAGATCTCCTGCAGATGGGCGCCGCGCTCGTCGAGCTTGCGGGCATCGACGCTGGCGATGATGTTGGCGTCGAGGCTGGCGACCTGCTTCACGCCGCGCAGCGTGCGCGAGAACTGATAGCCGCCATCGACGACCTCGCCGTGCCAGCCGCGCTCCATGTCCTCGGCGAGCGCGTCGAGCCGGGCCGCGATCTCGGCCGCCGCCTGCGGTCCGCGCACGGGGTCGTTGACGATGTCGGCGCGCAGCGCGCCGGCGAGTGCCGCCTGCTCGACCACGGTGCGGTCGTAACGCGAATGCAGGCCGCCGATCACGGTGCGGATCAGCCGCGCCTCGTCGATCAGCGCATGCAGGTCGCCGCCGGCGCGCTCCTCGCCGGAGGCGATCCTGAGCACCGCGCCTTCCAGCCCGGCGCCGACGAGATAGTCCTCGAGCGCGCGCTCGTCCTTGATGTACTGCTCGGACTTGCCGCGCGCCACCTTGTAGAGCGGCGGCTGGGCGATGAAGACATGGCCGCGCTCGATCAGCTCCGGCATCTGGCGGAAGAAGAAGGTCAGGAGCAGCGTGCGGATATGACTGCCGTCGACATCGGCATCCGTCATGATGATGATCTTGTGGTAGCGCAGCTTGTCGGCGTTGAACTCCTCGCGGCCGATGCCGGTGCCGAGCGCGGTGATCAGCGTGCCGATCTCCTGGCTTGACAGCATCTTGTCGAAGCGCGCGCGCTCGACATTGAGGATTTTTCCGCGCAACGGCAGCACGGCCTGATACTCGCGCGCACGGCCCTGCTTGGCGGAGCCGCCGGCCGAATCGCCCTCGACCAGGAACAACTCGCTCTTGGCGGGATCGCGCTCCTGGCAATCGGCGAGCTTGCCGGGCAGCGAGGCGATATCGAGCGCGCCCTTGCGCCGCGTCAGCTCGCGCGCCTTGCGCGCCGCCTCGCGGGCGGCCGCCGCCTCGACGACCTTGCCGACGATGGAACGGGCTTCCGCCGGGTGCTCCTCGAACCAGGTGGCGAGCGCCTCGTTGAGCACGCTCTCGACCACCGGGCGCACCTCGGAGGAGACGAGCTTATCCTTGGTCTGGCTGGAGAATTTCGGGTCCGGCACCTTGACCGAGACGATCGCGGTCAGGCCCTCGCGGCAATCGTCGCCGGTGAGGGAGACCTTTTCCTTCTTGGTGATGCCCGAGGTCTCGGCATAGCTCGTGACCTGCCGGGTGAGCGCGCCGCGAAAGCCGGCGAGATGCGTGCCGCCATCGCGCTGCGGGATGTTGTTGGTGAAGCACAGCACGTTCTCGTGGTAGCTGTCATTCCACCACAGCCCGACCTCGACGATCATCGCGTCGCGCTGCGCCTTGACCATGATCGGCTTGTCGAGCGTCGCGCTCTTGGTGCGGTCGAGATAGCGCACGAAGGCTTCGAGACCGCCTTCATACATCATGTCTTCCGAGCGGACCTCGGCGCTGCGCTTGTCGGTCAGCACGATATGCACGCCTGAGTTCAGGAAGGCGAGTTCGCGCAAGCGGTGCTCGAGCGTGTCGTAATCGAATTCGACCATGGTGAAGGTCTCGTCCGAGACCAGGAAGCTCACCTCGGTGCCGCGCTTGCCGTTGGAATCGCCGACGATGGTCAGCGGCGCCACGACGTCGCCATGGTTGAACTCGACGAAATGCTCCTTGCCGTTGCGCCAGATGCGCAGCCTGAGCCATTTCGACAGCGCGTTGACCACCGAGACGCCGACGCCGTGCAGGCCGCCCGAGACCTTGTAGGAGTTCTGGTCGAACTTACCGCCGGCATGGAGCTGGGTCATGATGACCTCGGCCGCCGAGACGCCCTCCTCGTGGTGGATATTGACCGGAATGCCGCGCCCGTTATCGGTCACGGTGACGGAGCCGTCGGCATTCAGCGTCACGGTGACGAGATCGGCATGGCCGGCGAGCGCCTCGTCGATGGCGTTGTCGACGACCTCGTAGACCATGTGATGCAGGCCGGACCCGTCATCGGTATCGCCGATATACATGCCTGGCCGCTTGCGTACCGCGTCGAGCCCCCTGAGGACCTTGATGCTATCGGCGTTATAGGCATTCTCGCCCTGTTCGAGCGCGGGTTCGGCCATGCTATCCACTTTCGAAGTTTTTGATTCGTCACATGAAATATAGGGGTTCGGCGCGCCGATTTCACCCTTTTTGCGCTGCAAGAGGCGGATTCGTCACACCGGAAAACCCATAGGCCACACGCATCGCCTCGATGGACGCGAGCTTGTCCGCGAACAGGCTCCAATCGTCATGCTCGGCGATCGGGGCCCAGAGCGCCTCGATGTCATCATATAGCAGGGAACAGGGCGCCGGGGCGGAAAATACCGCATCATCAAGCGCCAGATCGCCGGATGGCTGGTAGGCGGCGAGCAGCCCCTTCAGCCTGTCGAACGGCTCGCCCCGGTAATGCTCTGCCGCCGGGCTTGCCGCCAGCCGGCCAAGGCGCGCCGGCCCGCCCGCGAAGTCGAACATCGCCTGCTCGAACGGCGCCTGCGCGCCATGCAGGAAGCCGAACAGGGTGCCGACCAGCGTCTCGTCCTGCTCGTCCCCGGCCGGTTTCAGGCCGAGACGGCGCAGCAGACACAGGCGCAACGCCGCATGGAAACACGGCTCGAACAGTTTGAGCGCCGCTTCGAGCGGCTCCAGCGGCGACACCAGCAGCAGGCATTCGGCCAGCCGTTGCAGGTTCCACAGCAAGGTGCCGGGCTGGCGGCCGAAACTGTACAACCCGCTCTGGTCGAAATAGGCGGCGGTGAAGCCGGGCTGGTAAGTCGGCAGGAAGCGGTACGGGCCGTAATCGAAGCTCTCGCCAGTGATGTTGATATTGTCGGTGTTGAGCACGCCATGCACGAAGCCGGCCGCCGTCCATTCGGCGCCGAGGCGGGCGACGCGGCGCGTCACCGCCTCGAGAAACGCCGCCGGCCGCGCCGCATCGTCGGTCCGCGGCATGTCATCGAGATAAAAGCGCTGGCAATGCGCGACCAGCTTCATGATGCGGGGCGCGTCGTTCTCGACCATCAGGCGCTGGAAGGTGCCGATGCGGATATGGCTGTGCGACAGCCTGACCAGCACGCTGGCGCGCGTCGGCGAGGGCTCGTCGCCGCGGTGCAGCGCCTCGCCGGTCTCGATCAGCGAGAATGCTTTCGAGGTGCCGACGCCCTGGGCTTCCAGCATGGCGGCGGCCAGCACCTCGCGCACGCCGCCCTTCAGCGTCAGGCGGCCGTCGCCGCCGCGCGAATAGGGCGTGGTGCCACTGCCCTTGGTAGCAAGATCGAGCAGGCGGCCGGCATCGTCGATCAGTTGCGCGAACAGGAAGCCGCGCCCGTCACCGAGATCGGGGTTGTAAACCCGGAACTGGTGGCCGTGATAGCGCAGCGCCAGCGGCTGCTCGAGATTATCCGGCAACGGCTCGAAACGGCCGAAATGCGCCAGCCATTGTTCGTCGCTCAGGGAGCCAAGCCCGACATGCGCCGCCCAGCGCTGGTTGCGATAGCGCAGGATCGTCTCGGGAAAAGCGGCCGCCTCGACCGCATCGTAATACCCCTCGCCGAGCCCGGCATGGGCGGTCGAGGGCCGGTAGCCGGGCGGAGCGCTGATCATGCGCGGACCCTCGCGCCATCGCGGCATGAGGTCAAGCCGGATGCACCTCGCCATGGGAGACATGCAGCACGATGCCGTCCTCGCCGAGCCCGGCAAAGGCCGCCGGCTCGGTGCCGGTCATCCAGACCTGGCCGCCAAGCTCGGCAAGCACCTGGTAGAGCGCGCCGCGCCGGGCCGGATCGAGATGGGCGGCGATCTCGTCGAGCAGCACCAGCGGCGCCATGCCGGACATCGCCTTGACGAGCCGGGCATGGGCGATGACCAGCCCGATCAGCAGCGCCTTCTGCTCGCCGGTCGAGCACAAGCCCGCCGGCATCGCCTTGGGGCCATGCGCAACACGCAGGTCGCTGGCATTCGGCCCGATCAGCGTGCGCCCTGCCGCGCGGTCGCGGCCGCGATTGGCGTTGAGCGCGGCGCGATACCAATCCTCGACATGGCTCGCCGGCTCGGTGGCGAGCCGGTTCTCGAGTTCGCCGTCAAGCGCGATGGCGGCATGGGGGAAGGGCGAGGCATCGTCGCGCCCGGCCGCGATCAGCGCCGCCAGCCGCTCGACCGTCTCGCGCCTTGCGGCGGCGACGGCGACGGCGATCTCGGCCGCCTCCTGCTCGATCGCCGCGAGCCAGACCGGATCGGCGGCGAAATCCTCGAGCAGGCGGTTGCGGTTGCGCAGCGCCTTTTCGAGCGCGTTGACGCGGCCGCCATGCGCCGGATCGACCGCCAGCACGAGCCGGTCGACGAAGCGGCGCCGGTCGCCGGCGCTCGCCCGGAACAGCCCGTCCATGTCGGGCGTCAGCCAGACGACGCGCAAATGCCCGGCAAAGGCTTGCGCGGAGGCGACCGCGGCGCGGTCGATGCGGCATTTGCGGGCGGGATCGCCGGGGTCGCTGCCCGTGCCGAGGCGCGCCTCGCCGAGCGCGCCATCGATCTCGGCCGAGACGGCCCAGCCGCCGACGCCGCCGGCGCGCGGCAACGCGGCAAATTCGGCCCGGCGCAGGCCACGGCCCGGGGTGAGCAGCGACAGCGCCTCGAGCAGGTTGGTCTTGCCGGCGCCGTTATCGCCGGCCAGCGCCACCAGCCGCCCGGAGACGGCGAGATCGAGCGCGGCATAGTTGCGGAAGTCGGTCAGCCGGAGCTGGCGAATGGCGGTCATGCGCCTTCATAAAGACAGGGATGCGGATTCGGAAGCCGGTTCCCGATGTCCTAGCGCGCATCGTGGAAGATGATACCCGCCGTGAAGCGTTGCCCCGAGCGCACCCGGCTGACGCCATGACGCAGGTTGACGCGATAGGGTCCACGCGCCCCCTGCACCGGGCGATGCTGCACGGCGAAGATCGCCGCCTCGCCCTGGCCGAGCGGCACCACTTCCGGGCGCGACTGCATGCGCGGTCGCTGCTCGACCAGCACGAATTCCCCGCCGGTGAAATCGCGGCCGGGCGCCGAGAGCAGGATCACCATCTGGAACGGGAAGAACAGCTCGCCGTAAAGATCCTGGTGCAGGCAGTTATGATCGCCCTCGCCATATTTCAGCAGCAGCGGCGTCGGTCGCGTCTGGCCATGGGCATGGCAGGCGGCGAGAAAGCCGGCGAGGTCGGCGGGATAGCGCCCGGGCAGGCCAGGCGTTTCTTTGCCAGGCGTTTCTTTGCCGAGCGTTTCGTTCCAGCGATTGGCGATCGGCGCCAGGCGCGGGTAGACCGCCTCGCGCAGCGCGGCGACGATCCCGGGCAGGGGGTCGGCGAAATACTGGTATTCGCCGCGCCCGAAACCGTGCCGCGCCATGATGACGCGGCTGCGGAACCGGCCCGGCTCGTCATAGAGGCCGGCGAGCGCATCGCATTCCGCCGCGCTCAGCAGCGGGCCGGTGAGGCCGACGCCATAGGCATCGAGCCCGGCCTCGATGCCGCGCCAGTCGAGCAGGGCCGCGCGGGCGGCCGCACCCTGCCCGGGCATTTGCGCCGGGAGAGCGCCGCTCATCGCGCGCCCTCGCGCTTGAGCAGTTCCGCCTTGCGCTTCGCTCCCCAGCGATAGCCCGACAGCGCGCCGTCGGAGCGCACGACGCGGTGGCAGGGAATGGCGACCGCCGTCGGGTTGGCGGCGCAGGCCTGCGCTACGCCGCGCACCGCCCTGGGCTGGCCGATCGCCTGCGCGATCTCGGCATAGCTCGCCGTGCGGCCAGCAGGAATCGCCCGCAGCGCCTGCCAGACGCGCTCCTGGAACGCAGTGCCGCGCACGTCGAGCGGCAGCGCATGCTCGATACCCGGATGCTCGACGAGGGCAACGACATCGGCCACCGTGGCGGCAAAACCGGCATCGCCATCGCTGATCGCGGCCTGCGGGAAGCGCGCCTTCAGCCCGGCGACGAGGCTGTCGCCATCATCGCCGAACTGGATGGCGCACACGCCCCTTTGCGTGGCCGCGACCAGCAGCAGCCCGAGCGAGCAGGGGCTGAGCGCATAACGGATCGTCTCGCCCTTGCCGCCATGGCGATGGGCCGCCGGGCGCATGCCGAGGCGGCCGGCCGCCGTCTCGTAGAAGCGGCTCGAGGACGAATAGCCCGCCCCGTAGATCGCTTCCGTCACCGAGCCGCTCGCCGCCAGCTCGGCGCGCATGCGGCCGGCGCGCGCCGCGCTGGCATAGGCTTTCGGCGTGACCCCGAGGGTTTTCCGGAACAGGCGGTGGAAGTGGTACATTGAGAAGCCGGCCCTGGCGGCAAGCTGCTCCAGCCCCGGCACCGGCGCCTCGGCCGCGACCGCCTCGTCGATCAGCCGCGCGGCGGCGGTGACCGCCTGGGCGGCAAGCGAATCGGCCGCCGCCTCATCCGGCCGGCAACGCTTGCAGGCGCGGAAACCGAGGCGGCGCGCCGCCTCCGGCGTGTCGTGGAAGCTGATATTCTCGCGCTTCGCCCGGCGCGAGGCGCAGGACGGCTTGCAGTAGATGCCGGTCGAACGGACGGCGAAGACGAAGCGGCCATCGGCAGCGGCGTCGCGGTTCTCGACGGCGCGCCAGCGCGCGCCATCGCTGGAAAACGCATCCTCGCGCGCCGCCGGAGCCGGCATGCCTGAAAGTTTCGTAGCGGTCATGAACATCGTCGCATCCTTTATGGCGGTGCCTGATGATCACGAAACTAGGCGCCTCGCCGGCCGGATACGCTCCAACTCTTGCTTTCAAACTGCAAAGATTGGCCTGAACGGGCGCCGGATCAAGCCTCTCGCACGGAGCCATCGCTACCTGGCAGCCGCCAGCCGGCGCTTGACAGGCATCGCGACCCGTGAATTTCGTGCGCGCCGCAACGCTTCAACAGGAGATGCGCATGGAGATCGTCACGCCGGGCCTTGCCAATATCGGCCTGTTCGTCAGTGCGGCGCTGGTGCTGCTGGTGGTGCCCGGCCCCGCCGTGCTCTACATCATCGCGCGCTCGGCGGCGCAGGGCCGCGTCGCCGGCTTCGTGTCCGATCTCGGCATCCATTCGGCGACGCTGGTGCATGTGCTGGCGGCAGCGCTTGGCCTGTCGGCGCTGCTCGCCTCCTCGGCGCTCGCCTTCGGCATCGTCAAATATGCCGGCGCCGCCTATCTGATCTGGCTCGGCCTGAACAAGATTTTCGGCCGGGCGGAAACGGCCGAGATCGCCGGGCAGCCGGTGGTGCATGACCATGCCAAGCTGTTCCGCGACGGGTTCGTCGTCAACCTGCTCAACCCGAAGACGGCGCTGTTCTTCCTCGCCTTCCTGCCGCAATTCGTCGAGGTCGGCCGTGGCCATGTCGCGTCGCAGGTCGTGTTCCTCGGCCTGCTGTTCACGGCGCTCGGCCTGATCAGCGACGGCTGCTACGCGCTCGCCGCGAGCGCTGCCGGCAACTGGCTGAAGGGCAGCCGGCGCTACCTCAACACCGAGCGCTATGTCAGCGGCATCCTGTTCATCGGGCTGGGGCTGACGGCGGCGCTTGCCGGCAACCACCGGAAATAAGCCGCCCGCCCGTCACGACGCGTGCGAGCCGGCCGCGAGCGGCGGCTCCTCGGCCGGGCGCCGGCGCAGCTTGTCCATCAGCAGGTAGATCACCGGCGTGGTGTAGAGCGTCAGCACCTGGCTGAGCAGCAGGCCGCCGACGATGGTGATGCCGAGCGGCCGGCGCAGTTCCGCGCCCGGCCCCATGGCGAGCGCCAAAGGCAGGGCGCCGAACAGGGCGGCGAGCGTCGTCATCAGGATCGGCCGGAAGCGCGCCAGCGAGGCTTCGAGGATGGCTTCCGCCGGCTTGAGCCCGCCGCGCTCGGCGGCGATGGCGAAATCGACCATCATGATGCCGTTCTTCTTGACGATGCCGATCAGCAGGATGATGCCGATCAGCGCGATCACCGTCAGGTCGGAGCCGGCGACGCGCAGCGCGATCAGCGCGCCGAGCCCGGCCGAGGGCAGCGTCGAGATGATCGTCACCGGGTGGATCAGGCTCTCGTAGAGCACGCCGAGGATGATGTAGACGGCGAGGATCGCCACCACGATCAGCAGGCCCTGGCCGGCGGCGCTGTCGGCGGCGGCGCGCGCATCGCCGGCAAACTCGCCATGGATGGTGTCGGGCAGGTGCAGGCCGGCAACCGCCTCGCGGATCGCCTGCGAGGTCGCCTCGAGGCTGACGCCGGGCGCCGAGGCATAGGAGATCGTCACCGCCGGATACTGGCCCTGGTGGTTGATGACGAGCGGCGAGGTGCCGCGCTCGACATGGGCGATGGAGGAGAGCGGCACCGCCGTGCCGTCGCGGCCCGGCACATGGACCTGCATCAGGTCGGTCGGGTCGCGCTGCAATGCCGGCTTGATCTCCATCACGACGCGATACTGGTTGCGCTGCGAGTAGATCGTCGAGATCTGGCGCTGGCCGAAGCTGTTGGCGAGCGCATTGTCGATATCCTGGATCGCCACGCCGAGATTGGCGGCGGCTGCCCGGTCGATGACCACGGTCGCCTGCAAACCACCCTGGTCGCGATCGGTGGCGACATCGACCAGTTGCGGCGCCTTGCGCAGCCGTTCCAGCACTTTCGGCACCCAGGCGTTCAGTTCCGCGATATCCGGGCTCCACAACGTGTACTGGAACTGCGAGGTGCCCTGGCGCCCGCCGGCGCGCACATCCTGCATCGGCACCATGAAGACGCGGATCGTCGGCACGGCATTGGCGAGCTTGTCGCGCAGCCGGGCGATGACCTGCTGCGAGGTGGTGGAGCCGCGCTCGGCCGGATCCTTCAGGGCGACGAACAGCCGGCCCTGGTTGACGGAGGAGCCGCCGCCGACATTGGAGGCGGTGCTGGCGACCGCCGGGTCGGTGAGGATGATGTCGGTCGCCTGACGTTGCGCCGCCGCCATGGCCGGGAAGGAGATATCCGGCGAGGCGCGCGTGAAACCGATGATCAACCCGCTATCGTCCTGCGGGAAATAGCCTTTTGGCGCGGCGCGGAACATCTCGACCGTCAGCCCGAGCACGGCGAGCATGACGACAAGCATCAGCCACGGGTGGCGCAGCACCGGCACGAGGCTGCGGCGGTAGAGCGCGAGCGCGCCGCCAAGCACCCATTCGGCGCCACGGTCGAAGCGGCTGCGGCGGCCCGGCGCGTCGAGCCGCATGAACCGGCCGCAGATCATCGGCGTGACGCTCAGCGACACGAAGGCCGAGATGATGATGGCGTAGCTCAGCGTCAGCGAAAACTCGCGCAGCAGCGCGCCGACAATGCCGCCCATGAAGATGATCGGGATGAAGGCGGCGACGAGCGACAGGCTGATCGAGATCACGGTGAAGCCGATCTGGCGCGCGCCGGTGAGGGCGGCGCTGAGCCGGTCCATGCCGGCCTCCATGTTGCGGTGGATATTCTCGATCATGACGATGGCATCGTCGACGACGAAGCCGACGGCGATGGTCAGCGCCATCAGCGACAGGTTGTCGAGCGTGAAGCCCGAGGCCCACATCGCGGCGCAGGTGCCGGCAAGCGACAGCGGCACGGTGATGCCGGCGGCGATGGTCGGCGTCGCCCGGCGCAGGAACAGGAACACCACCAGCATGACGAGGCAGATGCTGATGGTGAGCGCCTGCTGCACCTCCTCGACGGAGGCGCGGATGGTCACGGTGCGGTCGCTCATCACCGCGACGTCGATGCCGGCCGGAATCCAGCGCTTGAGTTCCGGCAGCAGCGCCTTGACGCCCTCGACGGTCTTGATGACGTTGGCATCGGGCTGTTTGGTGATGGTGAGCAGCACGGCCGGCTTGTGGTTGAACCAGCCGGCGGCGCGCGTGTTGCGCACGCCGCGCACCACCTCGGCCACGTCACCGAGCCGGACGATGGTGCCGTTGGCGGCACGCACGACAACATTGCGATAGTCGCGTGGCAGGTCGATCTGTTGCCTGGCGGCGATGGTCTCGGCCTTGCGCGCGCCGTCGAAACTGCCGAGCGGCGCCGGCGCGTTGGCGGCGACCACGGCCTGGCGCACCTGTTCCAGCGACAGGCCCATGGCGGCAAGGCGCGCCGGATCGAGCCGGATGCGGATCGCCGGCTGCTCGGCGCCCGCCACATTGACATCGCCGACGCCCTCGACCTGGGCGATGCGCTGCGCGATGACGGTGTCGGCGACATCGTAGATCGCGTCCGAGGTCATGGTGTCGGAGGTCAGCGCCAGGATCAGCACCGGCGAGGCATTCGGGTTGGCCTTGCGGAAGCTCGGCAGGCTCGGCAAATCGCTGGGAAGGTCGGTGGCGGCGGCGTTCAGCGCCGCCTGCACGTCGCGCGCCGCATCGTCGATGCTGCGCGCGAGGTCGAACTGGATGATGATCCGGGTCGTGCCGAGCGAGGAGGTCGAGGTCAGTTCGTTGACGCCCGAGATGGCGCCGAGCGTGCGCTCGAGCGGCGCGGCGACGCTCGCCGCCATGGTGATCGGATCGGCGCCGGGCCGGCTGGCATTGACGACCACGACCGGATATTCGACCGCCGGCAGGCTCGAGACCGGCAGGAACATGTAGGCGACGGCCCCGATCAGGAACAGCCCGACCGCCATCAGCGTGGTGCCGACCGGGCGCAGGATGAACGGGGTCGAGAAGCCGATCACGGCGCGGCTCCGCCCTCGCCCGGCACGGGCGGCGCCTCAAGCCGCGGGCGGGCGCCACCGCGCAGGCGGGCGCTCAGCTGCTCGACGGCGAGATAGATCACCGGCGTGGTGTAGAGCGTCAGCATCTGGCTCAGGATCAGGCCGCCGGTGATCGAGACGCCGAGCGGAATGCGCAGTTCCGCGCCGGTGCCATGCGCGAAGGCGAGCGGCAGCGCGCCGAACAAGGCGGCGAGCGTCGTCATCATGATCGGCCGGAAGCGCAGGCGGCAGGCGCGCAGGATGGCATCGGCCGGGCTCAGCCCGTCATGGCGCTCGGCCTCGAGCGCGAAGTCGATCATCATGATGGCGTTCTTCTTGACGATGCCCATCAGCA
>ERZ778018.254-NODE-254-length-98527-cov-15.928152_pt1 | contig 98527 bp, 96 predicted proteins | sample MGYA00375748_ERZ778018 | MGnify/ENA primary metagenome ERZ778018 (study PRJEB29350, sample SAMN05509839) | bioreactor metagenome | biome: bioreactor; material: wastewater | place: South Africa: University of Cape Town | collected 2014-04-22 ... | reverse complement strand
TTCTGGATGAGTCAACGACACGCGCCACGCGGGCATTTTCGATGAGTCAACGCGCGATCTGGACCGTGATCACCGTGCGTGCTAGCCTCCTCGCCAGGTCAGGAGTTCCAGCGCCAAGCCCCGGCTCGCTGGACAGCAACCCTCCACTCGCGGTGGGGTGCTCCGGGTGAAGACCGGGCCGCAGTGCCAACCGGCGCGGCGGCAAGCGCGGGTCCGCGGTGCGGGCCCCACCACAAGGAGTCCCACCATGTGCGCTACATCCTGTACCGGCCGCTGAGCCGCACTCGGCCGATCGGCGCTCCCAGCCGACCGGTCAGACACATTCACGTTGCGTAACAACGCCTACCGCGCGGGCTGAAGCCCGACGGCCGGCGATCCGCACGAACCCACACCCCCGCCAATCGTTGCGACGCGTCCGCACTCGGGTTCGCCGCCCGTCGTGGCGACCAGCCTGGCTCCCGGAAAGGATCTGCCATGCCCACCCACCATCGACACCACACCGGATGCCCGCGGTGATCACCTCTGCCCAGGACACCGCGATGCTCCGGGGCGAGCACGGCCCGGCGGCGCAATTGGCCATCCGGCTGATCATCGAGGCCGCCGAGGCGGTTAACGCGCCGCGCCTGATCGACGTCTCGTCGGCACACGTGGTCGAATGCCTGCTCTACGGTGCCGGTCAGGTGCCCGTCGATTTCGCTCGCAGACTCACCGAACTCGGCGCCCGCGTGCGTATTCCGACCACGCTGAACGTGGGCAGTGCTGACTTGGTACATCCCGAGCTCAACCACGGCAATGCGTCCGAGCTCGCCGCGGCGCGCGAGATCATGCAGCTGTACACCGATATGGGGGCCCGACCCACCTTCACCTGTGCCCCGTTCCAGGAACCTGCCGGCCGGCTACGCTTCGGCGAGCACGTGGCCTGGGGCGAGTCCAACGCAGTGTCGTTCGTCAACTCGGTGTTCGGCGCCCGCACCAACCGCTACGGCAACGTGATCACAGCATGCGCCGCCTTAACGGGGCGAGTGCCCGAAACCGGCCTGCACGTCACCGAGAATCGCACGGCCAGCGTGCTGATCCGGCTGGACGCCGCCGCCCGCCGGCTGCAGGACGACGAGCTGTTCTACCCGGTGCTGGGCCACCTGGTCGGTGAGCTGGCGGGCGACCAGGTGATCGCCGTGGACGGCCTGGCACCCGATCCCGGTGAGGACCGGATCAAGGCCTTCGGCGCGGCTGCCGCCGCCTCGGGGGCCGTTCCGCTGTACCACCTGATCGGAATCACTCCGGAGGCGCCGGACCTCGAGCATGCGCTCGATGGCCGAAAGCCCGTGACCACCGTCGATCTCGGTGCCACCGATCTGCAGCGCGCCCGTGATGCCATCGACGCTGTCCCGCCCGGCGCGCCGGTCACGACTGTCTGTCTGGGCGCGCCACATCTGTCGTTGCGCGAGATCGGGCTGGTGGCCGAGTTGATTGAGCGGGCGCCGCTGCACCCGGAGGTGGATCTGTATGTGGCCACCAGCCGGCACGTGCTGGATCAGGCCGAGCAGCGAGGCTGGGCCGAGACGATTCGGCGACGCGGGGGCCGATTCGTCTCCGACCGGTGCACCTACTTCCCGGGCATCCTGCATCGGCGGGACACCGCCGTGATGACCGACTCCGCGAAATGGGCCTTCTACGCGCCGGTGTGCATCCAGGCCGCGGTGGCGCTCGGCTCCCTGGCGCAGTGCCTGCAGGCCGCACGGACGGCGCGGGTCCCGGACGTGACGCGGTGGTCGGCATGAGCGCCGCCACCACCACGATCCCGGCGCGGGCGCTGCTAGCGGGCGAATCCGGCGGCCGATTGCTGGTGCTGCGCGCCCCGCTGAACCTGTGGAGCGGCCTGGACCCCGCGGCCGGCGTCATCGTCGATGCCGGGCACCCGCAACGTGGCGCATCGGTGACGGGCACGATTCTGGTGATCCCAGCGCTGAGCGGGGCAACCGGCGGAGCGAGCCTGGCCGAGACCCTGCGCCGCGGGACCGGTCCGGCCGGCGTCGTCGTCACCACCGCCGATCCGTCGCTGATCATGGCGGTTGCGGTGGCCCGCGAGCTCTATCAGGTGCGTTGCCCGATCGTCCAGGTGGCCGCCGGCGACCTGCCAGCGCTGGCGGCCGCGGTGCGGGCCACCATCACCTCGAGCGGCGACATCGAATTAGCGTTGTCAGGCACGCCATCGGTCGCCGACACGGTCCCGACATCCCGACCGGCGGTGACCGGATGAGCGGCGCGCTGCTGGGATTCGTCGGTGACGTGATCGTCGAACGGGACCAGCCGGCGACCGCGTTCGCCACCGTCGCCGAGCCGCTGGCAGACCTGGATTACCTGTTCGGCAACCTGGAGAGCCCCTACACCACCAGACCCCGCCTTGCCCCCTCCGCGCTGATCCCGGTGCACGTCGATCCAGCGAACGCGGTGGCGCTGGGGGCCGCCGGCTTCTCGGCACTGTCGTTGGCCAACAACCATATCTTGGATGCCGGGATCGACGTCATGTTGGACACTGCCCAGCTGGTGCGCGCGCAGGGGGTGGCGGTCTGCGGCGTCGGGGCGGAGATCCGCGCGGCACGGCAGCCCGCCGTGGTGCGGCGAGCGGGTCGTCAGATCGCCTGCCTGGCCTACGCATCGGTGTTCCCAATGGGGTACGAGGCCAGGACCAACTGGCCCGGGCTGGCACCGATGCGGGCCCACACGCTCTATCTCGGCACTGCCAACCACTGGATCCCCGGCGAGATCCCACGGGTGCGGACCGTCCCCTTGGAGGAGGACTTGCGGGCGCTGCAGGAGGACATCGCCCTCGCCGCAGCAGAGTCCGACGTAGTGATTGCGAGTTTCCACTGGGGAGACTGGACCCGCCCGTTCGTGCTGACCGACCACGAGCGGCGCACTGCCCGGCAGGCCATCGACGCGGGAGCCGACGTCGTGGTCGGCCATCACCATCATGCGTTGCGCGGTATCGAGTGGTATCGCGGCCGGCCGATCTTCTACGGGCTCGGGCACTTCGTGTTCGACGCGCCGCTGGCCGCGGACCGGGCTGCCGCTCTCGGCGCCTGGGCCGATTCGCCCGCCACCGCACCGACCACCAGTCCCGGCCCGGACGACGCCGATCCAGGGTTCGGCCGCATCGCGGCCCGGGAGGGCTGGCCCTCCCTTCCCTTTCACCCGGACATGCGGATGACGGCGCTGGCCTGGTGCCGGGTTGATGATTCCGGCGCGATCACGGCCGGCTTCCTGCCGTGCGTGATCCGGCCAGACGGCAATGTCCACCCCTGCGACCCGGACAGCTCCGACGGCCGCCGGGTGACCGACTACCTGCGCACCGCCTGCGCCGTTGGCGGGTCGTCGGTGCGGCTGCACCCGGACCCCGACACCCGCCTGGGCGGCCTGCCCACCATCCGCGTCGTCGACGATCCCGACATTCGCTGAGCGACTCCTGCAGAAGGGCAGTGCACCATGAGCACCACCGAAATCGGCGTCACCGAACGAGATCGCCATACCCATCCCGCCCGTGCCGGTGCGGCCCCACTAGCCCTTGGCCCGGAGCAGCGTGCCACGTTGCGCCGGGTCGTCCTGTCCGGCCTGATCGGCAACTTCGTCGAGTGGTACGACCTGGCCGCGTACGCCTACGCCGCCGTGGCGATCAGTGCCGCGTTCTTCCCCGACGAGGCCCGCTCGGTCGCGCTGCTGGGTACCTTCGCTGTGTATGCCACTACCTATGTGGTTCGGCCGTTCTCCGGCCTGGTGTGGGGCGTGCTTGGTGACAGGTTCGGGCGCAAGAAGCTCCTGGTGCTCACCATCGCGCTGATGGCGGCGTCCACGACGGCCATCGGCGTGATCCCCGGTTACGCCACCATCGGGATCGCCGCACCCCTGCTGCTGATCCTGGCCCGGATCGTGCAGGGTATCGCTGCCGGCGGCGAGTTCATCGGCGCGGCCACCTATGTGTACGAGCACGCGCCCGTACACCGGCGGGGTCTGCTGGTCGGTCTGATCCAGCTGGGCACCGGATTGACGTATCCAGCGGCCGCGTTCTTCAGTCTCGGCCTGAACAGCTGGTTCGGTGAGCAGGGCTACACGTCCAACGGCTGGCGACTGATGTTCCTGGTGAGCGCGCCACTCGGCCTGGTTGCATTGTTCATCCGGATGAAGCTGTCCGAGACGCCGGTGTTCACCGAATTGGCCGCCCGCAAGCGTGTCTCACGGTCTCCGCTGCGGGAGGCAGTGACGGCGCACTGGCGGCTGCTGGGCTCCACCGCGCTGTACATCTGCGGCTACATGGTGGCCGCGATGATGTTGAACTTCTACATGCCGGTGTACCTGCCGACGGTGCTAGGCAAGTCCGCCAGCGCCACCGCGGTGATCATGGGCTTCACCATGCTGACCTTCGCGCTGTCCATTCCGTGCTACGGCGCGCTGGTCGACCGGTTCCCGCGCTCCACCATGCGACTGATCAGCTGCGCCGTGTACCTGGTCCTGGTGATTCCAGCATTCCTGCTGATCGGTCGGGGCGCGACGGCGCTGCTGGTGATCGGTCTGCTGCTATTGGCCACCCTGGAGGGTTTCCACTACGCCATCGCGCCGCTCAGCGCCATCGACGTCTTCCCCACCGAGGTGCGATACACCGCCGGAGGCATCGCTTACAACATTCCGGTGGCGGTGATCCCCGCGGTCGTTCCGCCGCTCGCGACGCTGCTGGTCGAGGGCACCGGGTTGGTCTGGTCACCGGCCCTGATCGGGGTCGGATTCTCGGCGCTGGCGATCGTCGGAGCGCTCGGAATCTCCGCCTCCCACCGCCGGGCAGATCGGGAATCCGGCAGCGCCGGATGATCGTCATCTGGCAGGCTAGAGGGCATGGGCCGCTGGATTGCCATCGCGCTGGCATCGTTCATAGCGGCATTTCTCGTACTAGGGGTCGATTGGGTCGAATCTGACGCGCCGGGCGATCCGGGCGCAGCGCACGCGCTGCACGCCGTCACCACCGCGACCTTCAATCCGCGTCATCCGGGCCGGTCGTTCCCACACGACTGGAAGGCGGTGATGGGATACCTGCCTGCGACGGCGACCGGGCCACACGGGACGCCGATCCTGATTAAACCCACCGGCGACTGCTCCTCTCCGTTGGGCCCGACCGACTACAACTTCGACGTGGTGTGCAAGGAGCACGACCTGGCCTACGACGTGCTGCGCTACTCCCAACGGATCGGCGCGCCGCTACCCGCGACCGCCCGTCAGGCCGCGGACGACATGTTTGGCCGGGAACTGCACGCACGGTGCGTCCAGCAGCACGTCACCGGCATGGGATTCGTTACTTGCCATGCTCTGGCGGAGTCGTTCGTCGACGTGGTGCGGGTGAACTCCTGGCGGCAGGGGTATCGCCCACCGGGCACCGAGAACGGGTGGCAGTGGACGTCGGTGGTGCTGCTGGCTCTCGCGCTGCTCGGGCTGCGCACCGGCCGGTGGGCACTGCGCCAGGGCTCGGTCGGACATTCCGTGCCGGCGGCCGATCTATTGCCGGGCTGGCCGGGCGCGCCGGTGGGCTGGCTGGATCGGCTGCTGCCGGGAGTCGTCGGATACTCGGCGTTGGTCAGTCCCCGGGCGCCTGGCAGTGGGGTGCGCCTGGACCACGCGTCGGCCTGAGCCGATCCCCGGCACGGCGGGCGACCAGCACGTCGGTGACGCCCTGATGGACGCCGCCTCGTCGCCGCCTCAGCCTGTCCCCGTCAGCCCAAGGCGGACAGCGTCACCCACTGGGACCAGGGGATCGCCCAGTCGAAGATGTCGCCGTCGCTGGGGCCAAGCTGGACGTTGGTCCCGGTGATCACCACCGGGTCGCCGTACAGCGACGAGTCGTAGAACTTCTTGGCATTCACGGTGGACAGGTTGACGCAGCCGTGGCTGACGTTGGTGCTGCCCTGATCTCCGACGGTCCCGTCATTGGCGTGGATGAACTCGCCGTTGTTGCTGATCCGCACCGCCCATTTGGCCGGGAAATCCCGATACCCGTAGCGGGGATTGGACATGAGCTTCAGCTTGAAGAAGTCGTTGATGACGTGGATGCCGGAGCGGGTGGTGGTGTAGTAGTCGGTGCCGCGGCCGTAGGACGCGGGGTAGCTGGCGTAGACCTTGCCGTCTCGCTTGACGATCAGTTCGTGGGAGTTCACGTCGGCGTAGACGACCTGGTTGCGACCGATCGTGAAGTCGCTGGTGATGTCGGCCGCCCCGTACCGGCCGCCGCCGAAGTCCAACCCGTAGACGTTCGCCTTGACGTGCACCTTGGTGCCCGCAGGCCAGAAGTCCTTGGTCCGGAAGTCCAGGCCCCACACTCCGCCGTCGTGGTTGATCCAGCCCCAGGCGCCGGTCACCTTGGGTTCGGTGGTGACGCTGATGTGCTTTTCGATCAGCGCACGGTCCGCCGGGTTCACCCCGCTGAAGGTCACCACGATCGGAGTGGCGACACCCACGACCGCTCCGTCACCGATATTGATGTGGGCGCTGACCTGGCTGGCCGGGCTGACCGTGGTGAAGCTGCCCTTGATCGGAACCCTCTTGCCATCGGTACCAACCGCCGTGCCGGTGGCGGTGTACTTCTTTCCATAGCCGAGCACCTCGCCGAGCTTCCAGCTGTGGCGGTCGCCGGAGAGCGCGCCCTTGACCCTCTTCCCGGTCGGGTTGGTCAGGGTGAAGTCGCTGATGGTTCCGTGGGCGACGGTGACGGTGAACGGAGCGAGCACCGACACGCTGGTGCTGCCGAACGCTGGCGAGGCGCTGACCGCGGCGACCGGCTTCGGCGGCTTCGTCGTCGTGGGGGTGCTGGGCGCCGTGGTCGGCTCGATCGACTCCTCCGGCGGTGCCGACGACCCAGATCCGGACGGATCACCCGAGGGCGGTGACGATTGATCCGAGGCGCTCGGCAGGTCTGAGACGGTGACGGCCCCGGTGGATCCGGTGGTTCCAGTAGTGACGGCGCCGCTGGAGGAGGAAGCCTTGGTACCGGTCGGTGTCGTTCGACTCGGAGAATTGTCGCCCGCTCTCGCGGACGTGCACGCAGCCATCGTCACCAGCGCGGCCAGCAGCGCGATCGCCACGGCTCCGATGCGCCGAGCCCGGCGAGCGGCACGCCGTGCACCGGCGCCGGTGTCCCCAGAGTGCTTCACTCCTGCAACCGTCCTCACCCCGGGCCACGACCCCGTGCACAAATCCCCTGGTGGCATCTGCCGTCGTCAAGGATACCGGCGACCGGTGACAACCGGTTCCGTCCGCGTGTTCGCGATCGTTCGGCGGGGCGGGCGGCGCGCACCCTCGGTGAGAGTGGCCAGCGCCAACGGTCAGCGCAACAGCTTGCGGATCAGCAGCGCCACGATCAGCGCGCCCGCGCCGATCACCGGATACTTGACCTTCGGGTTGTCCCAGATCTGCCGCGCCCGGCGCTTGCCCTGCTCCACCACGCGCTGGGGGTCGGCGCGCGTGGTCAGCTCATCGACCGCAGCGGCCAGCCCCTCACGCGCGCGCTCGATCTCGGCCTGGATCGTCGCCGCATCGCGGGCCACGGGGCCTCCTTCAGGCATGACGGGCGGCCCCTTGCACGGCGGCCGCGAGATCGACCTACCCTAACGCCATGACGACCACTTCCCCCGATGTGGGTGACAAGGCCCCTTCCTTCACGCTGTCCGACGCCGACGGCCACCAGGTGTCGCTGTCCGACTTCGCCGGCCGGCCGGTGATCGTGTACTTCTATCCGGCCGCGATGACCCCTGGGTGCACCACCGAGGCGTGCGACTTCACCGCCGCGCGGGACCGGATCGACGGCGCCGGGTACACGGTGATCGGCATCTCCCCCGACGTACCGGACAAGCTGGCCGAATTCCGCACCTCCAGCTCCCTCGACGTGGTGCTCCTGTCGGATCCCGACCGGACCACGCTGACGGCGTACGGGGCGTACGGCGAGAAGCAGAACTACGGGCGCACCGTGCAGGGCGTGATCCGCTCGACGTTCGCCATCGGCCCGGACGGCGTGATCACCCACGCCTGGCGCAACGTCAAGGCCACCGGTCACGTGGGGCGGGTGCTGAGTCAGCTCGGAATCGGCTAGCCTCGCCGGTGGATTGAGCGCGTTGCGCGGAGCACGCGACATGCGTACCGGATTGCAGGATGCGTGCCCTATCGAGTACGCATGTGGCAAAGCGGCACGCGAATGGCCCCCGGGGGGCGGTCTGACCCGGCTGCCCACCCCCCGTATGCTCGACAACAACATCACCGCCCCGGGGCCGTAGCCCAATTGGCAGAGGCACACGGTTTAGGTCCGTGCCAGTGTGGGTTCGAGTCCCACCGGCCCTACTTTCGCAGATCGGCGCCGTGGAGTGTTCGAAGGCACCCACCACGATCGCCCGCTATCACGGCTTGCGCTTGTAGCTCCGGATCGTGGCGGCCGATGACGCTGTCTTCGAAAGCGTCGCGCACGGTGCACCGATTGCGCACATCGCGTCAGCATGCGCCAGCGAATCCCGGCCGGAACGGTGCGGCAGGTGTCCCGGGCGCCGCTGGCGCGACCGCCAACATCAGGTCGGTGCCCCGATGCCTCGACGGCTCGCCCCTTGGCTACCCAGGCGGCCGGAAGGTTGGCCGCCGGACAAGGCCGCCGCGGGCAGCCGCGTCGAGTACATGGTCACGCGGAGCTCACCCTGGTCGTCCGATGTGCCCAACCTGCTGACGACGACCTTCAGTACCGCCGCGCGAATCGGGGAGGCTACCGGGCTTCTCTGGGGAGACCTGCATCTGGTGCCGGGCGAAGGCACAGCGTCGGTGACGGGGACTGCCTGCTGGGCACGCGGTGCAGGAACGGTGCGCCAGCCGCCACGCCGCCCGGCGGTGCGCGGTGACGTCGCTGCACGATCACGGTGTGCCGCTGAGCAAGGTCGCCGGCCACGGACCCGTGACCCCCACAGCCACCTCCGCCGGGTCGGACCAGCTAGCGGCTACCCAGGCGCAAGCACGACTGAACGCCGCCGTACCCGCGATGCCGTCCAGAGCGAACCGACCACGTCGGCCGCTTACTGAGCCTCTTCCCGTCTCCGAACCAACCGCAGTTTCCTCCCTATACGGGCGCGCAGGGCAGCAGAATCAGGTTGTACCGGGCTCACATCGGGCCGGATAGGCCACCGAAAGGCAGACCGCGTCACACCGCGCTAGGCCGCTGGGCTGGCGCGCGATGCTCTATCGTCTCGACGCGATGCACGACCCGACCTTCACTCGCCTCCACGTGCCTCATGAAGCGGTACTTGTCTTCGACACCATCCGTCGGCTTACGCTTCTCATTCGGCCAAGGATAGACCGCAGATGAAACCTTTGCGGTGACAAGCCCAAAGGCATCATCGTGGCCAAACCTATCAACGCAGTCCTTCAAGCTCGGCGCATCCCACACTGTCTCGCAGTTTTCGCAACCCGCGCCCGAGGCCATCTTGGACAAGTCGCAACCGAACGCGGTCAGTGATGGGATCCCACCAATGCTCTCGTACATCTCGTTGTCAAAGATAATTATCGTCAGGTTCTTGGGTTTCTGGCGCGCCAGCGTGCAGAAGACGCCTGTGTTCATCAGGACCGACCCGTCGGTCTCGAGTGCATAGACCGACCTGTGCGGCAGGGCAAGCGCGAGCCCCAACGCCATGGGCGTCACAGAACCGAGTGCCACCGGCCAAAAACACAAATCAGGGCCATTCGGCCCACCCGGCCGATGATTCCACCAGTCGGCTCGAAGAGCCCCGAGCGAGCTAATGAATAGGTCGTCCTCAGACACCACACTTGCGATCGATGTTATCGCGTCAATACGATCCATGTCTGGCGTAGGTGACATAGCGCATCTTCCTTTCTAGTGTTCGACGGCTTGGCCGCCGTAGATCAACGCAACGGGCCACTGACTCGAATCAGCATGCTTCCAAGCGAGATCCACGGCACCAACCATGTCATCAGGCGTACGCACGTGCGTAAAAGGTATCCGCAGTGCCTGCAATACGGGGATCATTGTTTGCGCGTGGCTATGACCCCACCAGTTCGTCTCCCCCAGTTCGCCCCGGTAGGTCATGCCCAGAACGAAAGGAATTTGGTGTGAAAAGCTCAGTCGAGCTACCGCCTCACAGCACTGGCGAATGCCCGAATTCTCCATCAGCACTAAGGAGCGCACTCCCCCTAGATACGCACCGGCAGCGATCCCTGGAAGTTCGGCCTCATTCGATACGGGAACGTAGGGTATGCCCGGAACCCCGTCCAGAAGGCGTCGGAATACCGTTCGCATCAACGACTCTGGGAGGCCTGCCACCAATTCAACCGACGCAACCCTCAGGCTCTCAAAGAACCGATCCGCGATAAGGGCTCCATGCCCTTCATCGGTCACCCGCTCCATCGCGGGCAATCCTGACACTCCAGTACCGGTCACGACGCACCTCCATATAGACAACCTACGAATCGAATAGACAACGCAAACACAAGGTCCGACCGGCGCTGGTGGCCGCCCCCAAGTGCATCGAACATGGGGCCGACTTCTACTTCGCCCAATAGTTGACCAAGAAATCTACCGCCGACACAATCCACACCATCATGATCGAGACGACGATAAGAATCACGGCAAGCGCCCACAGACCGACCGTGTTGAAGGTCTGCGTGTACGTGGCCTCCACCGCACCGACGCCAATGACGGCCAAGAACAACTCGCCGATCAGCATGCCCTTCATGCTCAGAGCCATTCCCAGATGAAGGCCCGCAAACGCTCGCGGGAGCGCGGCGCGCAATACGAAATTGAACACCTGCCGGTAACGGCCCGCCCCAAAGGCCCATGCAACTTCCTGGAAACTCGGATCGACACCTCGGATCGCACCGCGCACGGAGATTGTTATCATCGGGAACGCGAATACCACGATCAGAACAATCAAAGCAGTCAGGCTCAGCCCGAAGACGGCCATAAAGATCGGCGCCAACAGGATAGGTGGCACCAATAGCATAGCGTTCACATACGGCGACAATGCGCCGTCGAAGTGCCGCGACAGCCCCATGCCCGCGCCCACGGCGAGCCCCAATACGGCTGCGATTGCGAATCCTCCGGCGGCATACCCCAGACTCCAAATAAGAGTCATGGGAAACTTGCCATCGGTGAGTAGCGCCCAAATCTCCTGGAACACTTTTACCGGGGTAGGCAACCAATCCGTATTTAGCGCCCATGCACCAATGGCCCACACCACCAGTGCGCCGCAGAGAACCGCTATCGCCGCGGCAACCTCTTTCCGCAAGAACTCGCGGAGAGGGACGAGCACGCGTCCCATGCGCCCCTGCCGACCGCGCCGCGATGCTAATTCGAGGCCCATGATTCGATCCTGCTCCAAATATGCGCCTGCACTTTCAAATATTCGGGCGATTCTGCGTCCTCAAGTCGGCGTGGTCTTGGCAGCGGCACGTCCACGATCTCCGCAACCTGGCCCGGCGACGGCGACATAACAACGATACGATCGGCCAAGATGATCGCTTCATCGACGTTGTGCGTAATGAAAACAGCAGAGCGTTCGGGCTGAGTGCTCCAGACTGACAGGAGCTCACCATGCAACTTGCGTCGCGTAATCGCGTCTAGGCTCGCAAATGGCTCGTCCATCAGGAGCACTGGAGGATTGAGAACTAGCGCCCGGGCCAGCGCTGCCCGCTGAGCCATGCCGCCCGACAGCTGCCGCGGGAGATAGTCTTCGTATCCTTTGAGTCCAACGCTCTCAATGGCAGCACGGGCCAGGCGGCGTTGCTCGCTCTTGGCTTCTCCACGAAGACGCAATCCCAGGGCGACGTTCTTCTCGACGGATGCCCACGGCAGCAGCGCCGGCCGCTGAAATACCACAGCACGGTCGGACGACGGACCAGAAATCGGCCGACCATTAGCCAATACTGTCCCCGAGTCGGGTCGCAAGAGACCTGCCATAATCCTGAGGACGGTGGTCTTGCCACAGCCGCTCGGACCGACAATGCTCAGAAACTCCGACTTCCCGAGATCGATCGACACCTGATCGAGTGCAGTAGTGACCGAAGGCGATTTCCGGGATCCGGAATAGTAGACCTTCGAGACCTCGCGAATCGAAATTAGCGGCTCTGAACGCACATCGACCTCGCTTGTAACAGGGGCTGCTCTCACCTGGCCTAGCTTAATACTCACCCTAAACGGATCCCTTCTGTCATCGCTGGCCCACGCACTTCAGTCTGTCGCCTTCCGCTCAATGACGCTCAGGAGCCCAATGACCACGAACACTTCGAGAGCCACCAACAGAACATACGCGAACATTTCGCCAAGCAGGAAGTGGACTTGGTATGTCAAGACCATACGACCGATTCCCAGCGCGACGAGCGTAAGTTCAACGACCATGAGGCCCGTTAGCGCGTGGGCCAACCCCAACTTGAGACCCGTCGCAATGGAGCGACGTGAAGCCGGGATCAGGAAGTACAGCCATCTCTGAACCCACGTGGCGGAGAAGGCGGACGCAACATCCGAGAATTCCTTCGGCATGGTTTGTACGCCAGTCCGGATCGGAACGACAATGTAGGGAACTGCGAAGAGAATGATCACCCACACTTCTGAAGTACGGCCCAGGCCAGCAGCCACGAGCACGATAGGCATCACAACTACCATCGGGATCAACATTGCCACATCCATGCATGGGCTAATGATCCGATTTGCCCAGCGCGCGCTGCCTGCGATCAGGCCGAGAGGTATACCAATCGCAACCGATATCAGGTAACCGATAATCAATGACACGTTGCTCACCCAGAGACCGGACCACGCATCCGGCGACCGAATCACTGTGGCGAAGCCCTTCGCGACGGAAGCTGGGCTCGGAACGAACCCCCCACGCGCGGATGCGTACACGGCCCACCCGATCACCAGACCGACCAGGAGGAGCGCCGGCCAGAGCACCAGAGGAAGCAGCCCAGCGCCATGGCGTGATTTAGCCACTTTGTAGCGCACTACGCTGTCACCGCCAGCTCTGTCATATGCCACCATCCCTAGTTCTACGCCCGGGGGTTCCTACTATTGGGCCAATGTAGCGAGAGGCGCCCCGCAGTCTGAGTGCCACGCCTCCGTCGCCATGGGTGATTGAAGGACACGACATCGACCCTCCTCCAATTCAAGCCGAAGCCGGTGGGGTGCGCTACTTCTTCACGCACCCGGCCGGCTTCGGTTGAGTCAAGTTGAAATATGCCACTCTGTACGACCCGCCATGTCAGCAGGACCCAGTTTGTCGACTCACTTATCGTTCTTGAGTGCCGTTAGTGCGGCCTGCATGACGGCGTCCGTTGTAATGCTCGAGGGATCACCCTGCAAATTGAGAGCGTCGTAGTCCTTCGCCACCAACGCGGCCGGAAGGGCGTCGTCCGAAGCAACCGGCCAAAGCTTGTTGTCAAGATAGAGCTTCGCTATGGCTGGATCGAGAGTCGGAATATACTTCTTCCCCGTCGATTCAACTTGGTCTGGGTTGTCGTAAAGCCATTGAGCAGCCTTCAACTGCTCGACCAAGAGAGTCTCGAAGAACTTCGGGTATGCATCGAGTGTCTTCTTGTTCGTGAATACGTATGACGCACCGACACCGGGCAGCGTCTCAGCGAACTTAATGGTTGTGAACCCTGCATCCGGATGCTTCTGCGTGATCAGCTCGGCGTCGTTCAGAGCGAGTGTCGTTCCGACAATCTTGCCCGAGACAATCGCCTGCGCCCGTAATGCTGAGTCAGGTATAATGATGTAGTTCGGCTTGACGTCGGGACACTTGCTGGCAAAGTAGTTCTTCATTAGCTTCGACCACCCGCCGTCCAGGTCGTAAACGCCGACGGGTTTTCCGTTAAGGCTATTGCAATCTTCGTATCCTTTGGCAACGGTGAATACCACGTTGTCCCAATTCAGTACACCTATTGCTTGCAGCTGCCCCGTTACCTGATTTGCGGGCGCTGCGTTTCCTACGTTATCCGTAGTCAGTTGCGTCTGATTGTCAGCCAGCGCCTGAAATTCTTGGGTACCACCAGCAAGGACCTGGGTCGTGATGTTCGAAAAACCTTGTTCCTTCATCTTGTCGAGAGCGATGAGTATCGGAAGATAGGCCACGTCGGGCGGCGAGCCCCACCCGGCGACAATCTTCGCTTGCTTGGCAGCGTCCAAATCCGCGTTCTGATTCCCCGTGTCTGTCGAGGTAGCCGCACCTGATGCAGGCGACTCCTCGCTACTCTGCCCAGCCCCTGCGCCTGAGGTAGCACTGCCCGACGAGTCGGAGGACGGCGCCGACTGGACAGAGCTGGAACTGGGCGAATCACCCTGTCCGCAGGAGGTCAGGACAAGCGCTGCGGCGACGGCCAACGCCGCTGTTCCCATCGCGCGGGGCTTGCTCCGAAGGTATATCGACATTCACAGCTCCTTCATTCATCGATCGAACTGCTCTGATGCGCTTGACAGAAACTCTGAGATCTTCGCGTTGTCACCGGCTCCGTCACGCTGACGAGTTGCTCGTTCACTTCGAAATGCGACCGGTCCGAAGGCTTCGTTCTATGGACTACCTCCATCACGGGCAGGACGACAGGCAGAGCGTGCCGGAGTCTGCAGCGACCTTGGCAGTGAGGCACCGAGGCCGGGTCTGACAGGCGCCTCCATCCGGCGTGAGGTCTCTGAAAGTACTGTTTTCAGATTTGGTTGTCAAGAGTTCATACCGCCTAGTTCAGCCAGACCTATCCCGTCGGAGGCGGGGGCGGGTCTCACCTTCGGTAGTCGAGGCGGCGCTGCCCGCCTTGGCGCCCCGCTTGAGGTGCCCGCGATGGGTGGGGGGGTCGATCTGGAGCCCGAAGGATGATGGTGAGCGCAGCGCGGGTGGTACCGGGATCACGTACGCGGTCACGCGCCCGCGATGGTGCCATCGGCGGCTGAAGGACGGGATCGTTGGGACGGCCAGCGTGGCTCGCCCACCATCCGGCATGCGCCGAGGCGTCCGAACACGCCGCGTCGATCCAGCTGCTCGCGCTACGGCACCGGCACGAGGCGCATCAGCCTAACCAGGGCGCCCAGGCAAGCTATCCGAGCGACAGAGCAGCCGTTGCCAGGGCAGAGCTGACATCGTCGATCCTGTGAAGTGGCGTGTGCTGTGGGTGGTTGGGGTGCGGGTGCCGCTTGACAGTGGGGTGTGCGGCGCTTTAGTGTCCGCCGCATGAAATCACTGGTTTCATCGATATCCATGGGCAGGCCGGTGAGGTGGTGGTAGCGGTGAACGTCCCCGTCCCGCCGCCCCGACCGGTGGACCTGTCAGTCACCCTTGGCAGCCTGACGCTGGCGAACCCGGTCATGCCTGCATCCGGCTGCTTCGGGCCGGAACTCGGCGACCTGATCGCGCTCGACAGGCTTGGTGCGCTGGTGACCAAAACCATCTTCTACGATTCGCGCTCCGGCAATCCAGCGCACCGCCTGGCAGAGACCCCGGGTGGCATGCTCAACTCGGTAGGAATACCAAGCCCCGGAATGGCCGGGTTTCGTTCCAGCGTCCTGCCCCGCTACACCTCATTCGACTCGCCGGTCATCGTGAGCGTCGGTGGACTATCTCAACACGAGTACTGGGACGTCATCGACAACCTGGACGACCAGCCGATCGCCGCGTTCGAACTGAACGTGTCCTGCCCCAATCTGGAAAAGGGCGGTCTGGAAATTGGCACCGACCCTCGAGAAGTGGAGGAAGTAACCCGCGGAGCAGTGCAACGTACCCGTCGACCGATATTCGTGAAGTTGACACCGAACGTGACCCGGATCGACGAGATCGCCAAAGCAGCCGAAGCAGGCGGCGCGGCAGCCGTCACCGTGGCGAACACGTTCGTGGGGATGCAGATCGACATCGAACGGCGGACTGCCATCCTGGGCAACACCATCGGCGGCGTCTCCGGCCCCGCGATCAAGCCCATGGCGCTATACCTCGTCTACACCGTTGCGCAGGCAGTGGGCATTCCCGTGATCGGGTGCGGCGGAATCTGCTCCACCTCCGACGCCCTGGAGTTCCTCATGGCGGGCGCCGCCGCCATCCAGGTCGGCACCGCCACCTTCGGACGACCCGAGACCATGATCCAAATCATTGACCAGCTACCGGAAGCATTCGCCGCACACAACGAGACCACCGCCGCGCACTTTACGGGCAGTCTGGTGGCAGCCGCGTGACCGACGTCCTGTCCGCCCCAAGCACCACCAGCAACCCCGTGCTCGCAGCCGCCCGAGTGATCCAGAACCGCAATATCGGCGACCGCTACTGGCAGCTGGTGCTAGAGGCTCCCACCGTCGCAGAGCGTTCCAAGCCAGGCCAGTTCGTCATGCTCTCCGCGACCCGACCAGGCGAACTTGACCCCGTGCTGCCACGCCCGATGGCACTGTATGACTGGGACTCGACGTCAGGCCACGTTGAGATCATCTACGGAGTCGTCGGCAGAGGCACCCACCACCTGAGCACCTTCCACCCAGGCGAAGAACTACGAACCATGGGACCCGTCGGACAAGGCTTCGACCTCGGACCGGCCGCCGGAACTCGGCTACTAGTCGTCGGCCGCGGCATCGGAACCTGCTCCCTGATGGCCGCTGCAGCCGACGCCGCACTGCAAGGAGCACACGTCACCACCGTCGAAAGCGCACGCGAACCCCGATCACTATTCGCCGCCGAAAAATACGCCAGCAAAGGCATCAGCGACGTCCACACCGTGACCGACGCGGAAGGCACCAGCGACCCCGACCAACTCGCCCAAACCCTACGAGGGCACCTAGCCCACCACCCTCCCACCCTCATCCTGACATGCGGATCCAGCCGCTTAGCATCACTCTGCATGCAACTAGCCGACGAATGGAACGCCCGCCTCCAAGTCTCCGTCGAAGCACACATGGCCTGCGGCCTCGGATACTGCCACGGATGCTCATCCGGCCGACGCTCCAGCGGACTCGAAGGACCACTGGTCTGCCACGACGGCCCAGTCTTCGAATACGACCCCACAACACACGGCTACACCACCATGGGCACGCACACAAGGACACCACAACAATGACAACCACCCACACCACCATCGCCCTTGCAAAACAACCACCAAACATCGATACCGCCCTGGTGCAACTTCATCCATCTCGCAGTCAGATTCTTTCCGAGCTCATTGCTGATCTTCGCGCGCTGACGGTGGGGTCGGAGCCATACCCCGCGTCGAATCGTGTCCAGTTTCGCCCGGAGTTGCTCGGACGGGTCGCGCTGCTGCTCGCTGCTGACATCCCACCCGAAACGTCAAAGCTGATCGGTGCCACAGCGGATGCACCGCTCGTCACCGCCACCGCGCTACACGCCGGCGTCCCATTCGCGCTGTGCAATCCAGACGGGAGTATTCAGGGCGGTAGCCTGACCGATGGAGACTCCATCATCGCAGTGGTCTACACGACCCACCAGGGCACCGAGATTTCCGCAAAGTTGGCCGAGGCAGACATCTCAGTTGACTGCACGTTGGCAGTATTCACCGTCGGGAACGACCTGAAGAACGCCGACAGCCATGTGCATGCGCTCCTCGCGGGATCGGACCTCAACCAACGAAACGTCGGGGTCCCGGCGTGAACTGTGCTAGCCCAACCAAGGACCTGGGCACCATGAGCTTTGCAGGCTTGGCGCAGGCGGCTCGAATCGCGTCACGCATAGGCCACCTAGCGACGTTCACATATGGTCAGCCGGGTGACGGCGTCACACGCCCCGGCTACACGCAACGTGAACGGGAAGCTCACCACTGGTTCGCAGACGAGCTGAGTGCCCTGGGCTTCGCTGTCCGCTGCGATGCCGCAGGAAATACCATCGCCGAACTCCATGGCACCGATCCGGACCTGCCGGCGATCGGAACCGGGTCACACCTTGACAGCGTGCCACACGGCGGGCGGTTTGACGGAATCGTCGGCGTCGTTGGGGCCATGGAGGTCGCCAGCATCCTGCATGCACTGGATGTCCGACCGAGACACCCCTTGCGGATCGTTGCATTCGCCTGCGAAGAGGGCGCGCGCTTCGGACTCGCATGCATCGGAAGCCGGATCGCCGCGAACCTCACCCACAGCTCCGACCTTTCCACGCTGGTTGATGCGCAGGGAATAACCGCCGCTGAGGCATTCACCTCCGTCGGGCTGGACCCCGCCACCGTCGACGACGCCCGCTGGTGTCCAGATCAATGGGCGGCATTCGTCGAGATGCACATCGAACAAGGCAGCGTCCTACACTCCTCCCAATGCCAAGTCGGCGTCGTCGACGTCGTGTCAGGTAGCACACGACTGCTGATCACCGTCGCGGGTGAGACGTCGCATTCGGGCGGAACTCCCATGCACCTACGCCACGACGCACTGCTGACAGCAGCTGAGATCGCGTTGGCCGGCGAGACGATCGCAACCGACAGCAGACACCACGGCACCCGACTTACGGTGGGACGCATCACTGTTGGACCAAACTTCATTACCAGCATCGCCGGTAGTGCCATACTCACCGTGGACGTCAGAGACACCGATGCGATACGACAGCGGGCTACCGCTGCAGAAGTTGTCCGCGCCGCTCAATCCATAGCCCGCGACCGTGGTTGCACAGCGTCGTGTGACCTGATCGGCGATGCCGCCCCAACCTTCCTTGCCGAAAGCGTTCGCGAAACCATTACCACGGCGGCCCAGCGACTGGGCATACGGTCGCGGTCCATCACGAGCGGTGCAAGCCATGATGCCCAGATGATCGGACGAGTCGTGCCCACCGGAATGATCTTTGTCCCGAGCCTGGCCGGCGGAGTAAGCCACGATCCGAAGGAGTTGAGCGATCCCGACGAGATCGCAGTGGGGGCAGACGTGCTGACAGCGACTCTGATGGCTCTTGACTGGTCCCACGCACCAAGCAATCCTGCGGCATCCCAACGGCACCCGTGAGCAAGGAACGACACCAGCATGGATGTTCTGCAAGCGTCCGCCAATAATGACGTCATACTCTCCGGCGTTCGCCCCTACGGCGGTCCGCCAGCTGACATACACGTCAAGCAGGGCGTCGTCACGGCCATCATCCCGCACGAAGGCGGCGCCGAAAGGCAGAGCGGTCAGCATGAAGTACCCCCGCGCCCAACCGCTGTCTTACGGAGCGAGTTCAAAGGCATGGTCGTGCTGCCAGGGTTCGTCGATATACACACACACTTGCGGGAGCCGGGTTCCGAAGAAGCCGAGACCATAGCTACCGGATCGTTAGCTGCTGCCTGCGGAGGCTACACCGACGTCTTCGCCATGGCGAACACCGATCCCGTCACCGATAACGTGGACCGTGTGAGCCACATCCGCGAACTCGCCAAGCGCGACGCCGCTATCCGAGTTCACCCGGTCGGCGCGATCACTCTGGGACTCGAAGGAACCCACCTGGCGGATTTCGACGCACTCGCCGCTGCCGGAGTCACGCTGTTCTCAGACGACGGTCACTGTGTAGCTGATTCGGGCCTGATGCATCGTGCACTGGCATCAGGCGAAAGGCTGGGTGTTACCGTCGCACAACACGCCCAAGATCCGCTACTTGCCGGTGCCGGCCAGGTCAATGCCGGGGATGCCGCCAGGCTGACCGGCCTTGCGGAATGGCCCGCCGCGGCTGAGGCAGACATCATCGCTCGAGACGTGATCCTGGCCGAAGCAACTGGCGGACGATTGCACGTCTGCCATGTTTCGACGGCACAGGCGGTGGGGGTGATCCGCTGGGCCAAGTCCCGTGGATTCCCGGTGACCGCCGAGGCAGCGCCGCATCACCTAGTCCTCACCGACCAGCTAGTCCTAGGGCGGGATCCGAACTTCAAGGTAAATCCCCCGCTGCGCACCAACGCTGACGTGACGGCGGTCCGCGAGGCGCTGTACGAGGGTGTTATTGACTGTGTCGCAACCGACCACGCGCCCCACACTCGTCAGAGAAAGGCACTCGACTGGCCGCAGGCACCGTTCGGCATGATAGGACTCGAGTCCGCGTTGGCCGTGCTGTTACAGGCTCTCAGCCCGTGGGGGGCTATCAACTGGTATCAGGTGGCAGATCTGATGTCCCATCGACCGGCCAGCATCGGGGGTATTTCGCACGCAGCAGGCCGGCCGATCGCAGTCGGCGAACCCGCCAGCCTGGTATTCGTCGACCCTGACGCTACTTGGACCTTCAACAGCACGTCGATCCGGTCAAAGTCGCAGAATTCGCCATACATGGGCGCCACATTCAGGGGTATGCCAATGGCAACACTGCTGGACGGCCGCGACGTTTGGAATTATGCCTGATCGAATGCCATCCGGCCGACCTCCCATTGGGATCTGCTCCCAGCAATCAGACACCAGCCGCCGTGGTCACCGTACGCGCGACCGCAGTTCTGACATGGTGGTCCAACAGGGCTCCGGTACCCATCGGGACTGTCCTCGCTCTGATCCCCGGGGCACCTGTACCCGGCACCGAACTCTGACGATCCGCGGCCAGCCGCGACCGCCAGAACTTGAACGCCCGGAAGTATTTGAACCTTCCGCCCGCAATGCCAACCGGTCACACCCACAGGCGTTCGCACAGTCGTTCATCGCCATCGTGCTCGGTGTCTTACCCCAACTCGGAGTATGCTCATGCTCCTGAACCGGTAAGTAAACGCAGAGTTCCGGTAGTCTTAGGCGGTACGTCACATGGGTTTCGATCGACAGTTATCAAGGCGCATACCAAGTACAGCGCGGCGTGGCAAGAAGGAGATAGACGACAGCGATGGCTAGTGACGGGCAGGGTACTTCGGCGGGCGCTAAGCGTGCGGATCAACTCCGTCCAGTTACGCGCGCGTTGCGATTGATCCAGACAATCGGCCAGGGAAGCAGCACCGGATGGACCCTGCTGGAGCTCAGCAAGCACCTGAACCTGCCCAATGCGAGCGTATACCGAATTCTGAACGTGCTTGAAAGTGAACGCTTTGTGATCCGGTCGCCGACCAGCAAGCGCTACTTCATTGGGCCCGCATTTACGAGCCTTACACAGGGACATGAGCCGGCGATCGGCTACCTGTCCGCACCACATCCCCAGATTCGCGAGCTCGCGAAAGAGACGATGGAAACCGTGTTCGCTACGGAGCTCCACGCAGGACGAGCCGTATGCGTAGCGCTGGCACAGACGAAACATCCACTACGACTCTTCGTGAGGATTGGTCAAGAAATGCCAATTCACGCAGCCGCGTCAGCCCGAGTGTTGCTTGCCGATCTCGACCAGTCGTCTGCAGAAACAATGCTGCGTGATTTTCCGATGAAATCGTATACCGAAGACACACCTCAGACGATCCAGGAGGTCATCGAGCACCTTCCCAAGGTGCGTGCCCGTGGCTACGACCTCTGCGATAACGAGCTGGACCGTGGCGTCTGGGCGGTGGCAGCGCCAATTCGGCAAGCTGACGGACGCGTGTGCGCCAGTCTTACCCTGGCCGCCCCAAAGCAACGGGTCACCGCTGAACAGCAGTACGCTATCATCGAAAAGGTGGTAGCTTCTGCGAACGCAATCGCAACCGACCTGGGCTGGCATGGCACCAGTCCGGCCGATCCGTCAACGGATCTTGGGTAGCTGGTCGACTTCGGCCTGCCTGTGAGAAGGGCTGTGGTGATGAGTCAAGGGAGCGCCACCCCTGCACCGTTGACGACGGTCGCAGCACTCCTCCGTACGAGCGTCCATGGGCCGGATGACCGCCCGAGCCTCGACTTCATGCGTGATTTTGCCGGCGCACGATTGGTGAGCGCAGAGCTTGCTCGGCATATTGCTCCACTGAATCCGGGATCGTTGCTCATATGGGACGAGATCCAGTCTGGAATCCTTGGCTTCCTCGTGGCCGAGCGACTAGGTTGCACCGTGCTACGCGCGTATGAGAACAATGGCCTCCTCAACTTGGTCGACGAGCCCCGTAGCGCGCACTCCACGGTTCTGCTGGCAGACACATTCACCTCCGTCCGATCCGTTTCTGGCCTCGTCGGATTGGCGCGAGCGCATGACCTACACGTTGAATTGGTCGCATCCGTTCTGCCGGGGGTCTTGAAGGCGTCAGAAGTCCAGAATATGGACATGCCCACTTTCTTCATCGATGGCGCCTAGAGTCTTCTTCAGATGCGCGGGTCGGCGTGACATGCCAGCACTCCGGGGTGGACAGGCCGGTACGGCGTTTTGGGATAGCTGGCGATCCTCGCGACCAAGCCTCAGCCCGACCGCTACGGCTTCGGATGAGTGCGACGGATTGTGCGATGGTGCTGACGAAATCGGTCCAGTCTGCGCCGATACGTGATCGCGGAGGCAGCCGAGATGGATGCCTGACCGGGCCCACCGTGGCTCTGCCAGGCCTCGGCCCGCTCGTGGTGCAACCGGTGTCGTCACCCGCAACCCGCGTCGCTGAGTCGTCCACTAGGTGGTGACGCGCAATGCGCCGCGGCGCGCGAACCGAGTGGTCGCCTCAACGAGGGCCCCGCGTTCCCATCCATCTCACAGGCGACCGCGCTCTCTAAATGAAAGGGCACTATTCAGACACGCGGCCGCAGGGGAACCCAACCCGGCGGCATCGCGCAGCGTGCTGAGATGCCGCCGAATCGCTCAGTACAAGCACTAGTAGGCTCATGGATGTCGGTGGGAGACCCAGTGGCCATCGACGGGGATCGCACGGTCCATACAGATGGTTTCCGTCCAGTGGAATCGGAACACCCACGCGTGTAGAATGGGACGGGACGTGAACGTCTTCCGCGCTAGGGGGCACGCAGTCCTGATGATCAGCATCACTGTCAACGGGCAAGCACTAACGGCGCCCGAAATACCAACCTCCATGACGCTCCTGGACTTCCTGCGGGAGCATGGTCTGACGGGGGCGAAGGAAGGGTGCGCCGAGGGCGAGTGCGGAGCCTGCAGCGTCCTGGTGGCCCGCCCCGGCCAAGACACACCAACCGAATGGGTCGCAGTTAATTCATGCCTCATCCCTGCTGCCGCGGTGGACCGTCAAGAGGTGGTCACCGCCGAGGGGTTGGGTACTCCCGAAGTTCTGCATCCCGTCCAGTACCTAATGGCGTCAATTGGCGGATCGCAATGTGGCTATTGCACACCAGGATTCGTTTGCAGCATGGCAGCCGAGTATTACCGGGGAGCCCGGAACAGACACACAACGAGTGCACCAGGAGACGCCGCCCGCACCTCTGATCGTGCCGGCGATGATCGGATGACGGGTCAAAACGGATTCGACATCCACGCATTGAGTGGCAATCTCTGCAGGTGTACTGGATACCGACCGATTCAGGATGCTGCGTTCGCGCTCGGCTGGCCAGAAGACGACGATTGGTTGGCCCGCCGCCGCAGCGCGCCCGCCCCGACACCGACTGCAACAGACATATCTGATGGCGACAGCAGGTTTGTCCGCGCGACCACGTTGGATGCCGCTCTACGCCTGTTGCACGACAACCGCGACGTCACTATCGTCGCCGGCTGCACTGACTGGGGCGTCCAAGTCAATATTCGAGGTGAGCGCGCCACGCTCACTCTCGCCGTGGACCAAGTGCCTGAGATGCGCGAATTGCGTCAGACATCAGACTACATAGAGATAGGTTCAGCCCTCACGCTCACAGAAATTGAGCGGCTCCTTCGTGGAAGGATTCCTCTGCTGGCGTGCCTCTGGCCGCAGTTCGCCTCTCGTCTCATCAGAAACAGAGCAACGTTGGGGGGCAATATCGGGACGGGCTCGCCCATCGGCGACGCTCTCCCAGCACTCCTGGCATTGGAGGCTACAGTTTGCCTGGTGGGTCACGACGGGGAGCGCGACGTCCCCATCGCGGACTACTTCACTGGCTACCGTACAAGCGTGCGGGCGACTGACGAGCTGATACGAGCCATTCGGGTACCGCTCCCCCTAGCATCAACTGCCACCTTCTACAAGATCGCCAAGAGAAGGTTCGATGATATTTCGAGCGTTGCGGTGGCCATCGCACTTGAGATTCGCGATGGCATCGTTGAGAAGGCCCGGATCGGACTGGGCGGTGTTGCCGACAGGCCGATACGAGCGCTCCGGACCGAATCACTCCTGACGGGCTCACCATGGACCACGGACAGCGTCGATGCTGCTTCACAGGTCATGTGTCATGAGGCCGCGCCGCTGAGCGATCATCGTGCAAGCGCCGCATATCGCACCGAAATGCTGACGCAAAGCCTGCACCGGTTGTACGCCGAGATGATGGAAGGTGAATTGGTGTGAGTGCGCTATCCGACCGGCCTGACGACGCTCAAGTTGGCAACAGCATCCCGCATGAGAGCGCAAGGTTGCATGTCACTGGAAAGGCGATTTACACCGACGACTTGGTCTACCGCACCAAAGACATCCTGCACGCATACCCCGTACAGGTCTTCCATGCCCATGCTCGCGTCACCGCGCTAGAGGTGGATGCGGCTCTGGCCGTGCCCGGCGTTGTACGAGTCTTGACGGCGACTGACGTTCCGGGCGTCAACGATGCCGGCATTCATGCCGACGAGCCGCTATTTCCGACCGAGGTCATGTTTAATGGTCAGGCGGTATGCTGGGTGCTGGGAGAGACCCTGGAAGCGGCGCGTATCGGCGCTGCCGCTGTTCGAATTACATTGGACGACTTACCGTCGATGGTCACCATCCGCGAGGCGATGGAGGCGAATAGCTACCAGGGTATAGATCCAAGGATCAGCCGCGGTGACGTCGATGCTGGGATGTCCGAGTCATCTAGCCGATTCCAAGGGGAACTGGAGATAGGTAGCCAGGAGCACTTCTATCTTGAAACCCAAGCCGCCCTCGCATATATCGATGACAGTGGGCAGCTATTTATCGAGAGCAGCACCCAGCATCCCTCCGAGACCCAAGAGGTTGTTGCACGAGTACTCGGCAAGCAGAGCAATGAGGTTTGTGTCGAGGCCCAACGCATGGGCGGTGCGTTCGGCGGAAAAGAGATGCAGCCGCATGGGTTCGCCGCGATCGCGGCACTGGGCGCTGTACTAACAGAGCGACCCGTGCGCGTGCGCCTGAATCGCAGCCAGGACCTTACGATGACCGGCAAGCGCCACGATTTCCTCGCCCAGTGGGAAGTCGGCTTCGACGATGACGGGCGAATTGGCGCACTCGATGTCACTCTGGTCGCCAATGGCGGTTGGAGTCTGGACCTTTCTGATGCCGTCCTGACGAGAGCGATGGTGCAACTGGACAATTGCTATTGGATCCCAAATATTCGGTTGCATGGGCGAATCGTGAAGACCAATTTGCATTCCAATACCGCATTCCGCGGTTTTGGCACCCCTCAGGGAATGTTGGTTATTGAAGATATCCTGGGGCGCTGTGCACCACTGCTGGGCATCGACGCGGACGTGTTGAGGCGGCGGAACTTCTATCGCGCTGGCCAAACAACCCCGTACGGGCAAGTGATTCCAGAGTGCCGAACCTTAGCCAGGGTGTGGGACTCGGTGCTGGAGTCGGCGGATTTCAACAAGCGACGCACTGCGGTCCACTCATTCAACGATGACCACCAGCACCGCAAGCGCGGCATCGCCATCACTGCTGTCAAGCACGGTGTCTCGTTCGTAGCCAGTGCTGCTAACCAGGCGGGCGCCCTGGTTCACGTATATCGAGATGGCTCCGTATTGATCACACATGGCGGAACGGAGATGGGCCAGGGCGTACATACGAAGGTGCTCCAGGTCGCAGCCACCGCGCTCGGCATACCCCTATCGCGGGTCAGGCTCGCCCCTACGCGGACAGACAAGGTGCCGAATACATCGGCAACATCGGCTAGTACCGGCGCCGACCTCAATGGTGCTGCCGTGAAGGAGGCCTGCGACAAGATTCGAGCCAGGCTGCTCACGGTGGCCGCGACTCAACTCGGTGCCAACCCCGCAGACATGCGTGTTACCCACGGCAGGGCGCATGTGATCGGCCAGCCCGATGGCATCGACTGGGAAGACCTTGTCATGACTGCGTACCGGCAACGGGTTCAGCTATTCGCATCCGGGTTTTATCGAACCGACGGCGTATACTGGGATCCTGTGGCATTTCACGGATCGCCTTTCAAATACTTCGCCTATGGCGCTGCCGTTTCGGAAGTCGAGGTAGATGAATTTGCCGGAAGCTACAGAATCCGGCGGGTAGACATCGTGCACGATGTCGGGAACAGCCTTTCACCACTGGTCGATCTCGGTCAGATAGAAGGCGCCTTCGTTCAGGGTGTCGGTTGGCTAACCATTGAGGATACCCGCTGGGATACCGGAGATTCGGAAAGCCGCGGGCGCTTTCTGACGCAATCTGCCAGCACCTATAAACTCCCGAGTTTTTCAGAAATGCCCGACGAGTTCAACGTGACAATGTTGAAGGATTCGTCGGAGGCCGGTGCGATCTACGGATCGAAGGCCGTAGGAGAGCCGCCGCTGGGATTAGCCATATCGGTGCGAGAAGCATTACGTGATGCGATCGCGGCGTTTGGCCCCCCGAGCGGCGGTGTGGCTCTCCCTATTCCTGCGATCCCCGAAGCTGTCTACTGGGCCATTCAGCGCACCCGCATGGGCGCTCAGAGCGCCGATGGCTCGGCCGGCGGCGTGCACAGGTCGGTTCTGCAGGCAGGCGACGCCGAGTCCCGGACCGCATCCCAGGGCGACGTGGGCGCCGCAGCCCTCACGAATGTCTGACCAGCGACCAGTCTCGCCGGGAACCTGGCTCGATGCCTTGCTGACCTTGCGAGCCGAGGGTCAGCCGGGAGTGTTGGTCACCGTCGTCGACGTTCGAGGACACGCACCCCGAAGCGCGGGCGCGAAGATGGTCGTCGGCACGGAGCACTCATGGGGGTCGATCGGGGGCGGCAATATCGAGGCGATCGCCGTCGACGACGCACGGGCACTTCTCAACAATCACTCTCCCCAACCGCGAACGCGTACCGTCTCGCTTTCGGATAAGGTACCCAGCGTGCATGGTGTTCAATGTTGCGGTGGTGAAGTCACTCTCCTGCTTGAACCGATGCCGGCGGTACCAGCAGTAGCCATCTTCGGTCTAGGGCATGTCGGACTTGAGGTCGCCCGCATCCTGGCCAGGCAAGAGCTCGATCTGCATTTGGTCGATACGCGCACAGCGCAGTTGGACCCAGAGCGACTGGCACCTGCACTTTCGGCAGCAGTAGGGCGCGTTCACGTGCACCTCGTTCCATTAGCGCCGGAAAGCGTGTTGGCGACACTTCCCCGGGATTCCCATGTTCTGGTCATGACCCACGACCATGCCGAGGACCTGGCACTGTGCGATGCCGCCCTGAGACTGCCAAACATTCGGTCCATCGGCCTCATAGGTTCAGCGGGAAAGTGGGCACGCTTCCAGCGTCGCCTGCTGTCCGAAGGAGGCCACAGCCAGGACGCGGTGGACCGGATCAGGACGCCAATCGGAATACCCGGCCTTACCGCTAAGAACCCTGCCACCATTGCCGTCGCCGTGGTAGCCGAACTCTTGGGCATCATCGAGGCTCAGCAAGGCGAACCAATGACCGAGGCCGGGCCGAATTCACGTTCGGCGAACCAGCCAAATCCCTCAAGTGCCCATTCTGGAGCCCGTGGAGACAGGATGGCCACGCCCAGCAGTACCACGAGAATTTCCGCTGGCACGTCCGCTGCCTCGATCGAGACCGGGAAACCACGCGGGAACGAGTAACTCCCCGGCTACGCGAGCGGTCGTCAATGACCCGCATCGTGCGGCATCGGCCACAGTCCGTCCGTCGACAACCACCGGGATCCTCGTCACCGTCGTTTGGCCTCGTCGTCGGGACCGGGTGGCGACACGATGGCGGGCTCGTTGTCGTCGCGGAGGTGGGCGATCCGGCACAGTGCGGCGAAGCCGTCGTCCGTACCGGGCCAGTGCCGGCGGACGGTAGCCATCCCAGATCGGCGGGCGATGCCGCGCAGAACCACCAGCACGATGATTGCGTCGTCGGCGTAGCCGAGTATCGGGATGAAGTCGGGCACGAGGTCGATCGGCGAAGCTAGGTACGCGAGCAACAGGCCCAGCCGGACGCGCACGCCCCGAGAGAGGGCCGGATCGGTGGCCAGGCGCCGGAGCAGCCGCAGCACGTCCGGCAGGAGCCGCACGGCGCCGGTCAGGGAGGCGCCACGGGGTCGCACGACCAGCACGGTGACGACCAGAGCGAGCCAGACCACCAGGAGGGCGGCTGCCACACTGACCAGCAGATCAACCCACCACGGTCCCGGCACAGGTTCATTGTCTCCGATCCGCCGCCGCACGACGCGCATCGCATAGCCCGGAGCGCCAGGACATCCACCGGGCCAGCATGGTGCTCCGCCCCGGCCCTGCCCATCGTATGACAGTATCTGCGTATGAATGCAGATACTGGCCAGGATGCTTACGGTCCGGACTCCGAGTATGTAGAACTGGCTGTCGAGGTGTTCTCCATGCTCGCCGACGCCAGCAGGGTGCGGCTGATCCTCGCTCTGCGCAGCGCGGGCGAGATGTCGGTAAACCACCTGGCCGACGCAATCGGCAAGTCGCCGGCAGCGGTGTCACAACACCTGGCCAAAATGCGGCTAGCCCGGATGGTGACGACACGACAGGACGGCACCCACGTGTTCTACCGGCTGGTCGACGAGCACGCCTCGGATCTCGTCTCGGACGCGATCAAACAGGCCGAGCATGCGGTGGCCAACGGCGCACTCCCCCGGCACCATCTCGCCCCGCCCGGGCACCGGCAGTGAGCGGCCGGCGGTCGCACGGCCGCACCGTTACCGATGCCGACCACGACCACGACCACGACCACGAAAAGGGTGGTCCACACCACCACGACCACCTGCCCGAACACGGGAACGGGCACTCGCATCCGCACGGCGGCGTACGGGGTCTGCTGCACCACGTGTTCGTCCCGCACTCCCATGACCCGACCGCCACGATCGACGACGCCATGGAAGCGTCCACCGCCGGCGTTCGTGCGTTGAAGATCAGCTTGGCGCTGCTACTGGCCACCGCTGCCGCGCAGGCGGTCCTGGTCGTCGTCACCGGCTCGGTGGCGCTGCTGGCGGACACCATCCACAACGTCGCCGACGCGCTGACCGCAGTGCCGCTGGGGATCGCGTTCGTTCTGGGTCGGCGAATCGCCAACCGCCGCTTCACCTATGGGTACGGACGCGCCGAGGACCTAGCCGGAATGTTCATCGTGCTCGTCATCGCGCTGTCCGCCGCCATCGCCGGGTGGGAGGCGATCAACCGGTTCGTCCACCCCGCCATCGTCTCCGACCCGTGGGTGCTGTTCGCGGCAGGGCTCGTTGGGTTCGCCGGCAACGAGGTGGTGGCGATCTATCGCATTCGGACCGGGCAGCGGATCGGTTCCGCCGCGCTGGTAGCCGACGGCATCCACGCCCGCATGGACGGCTTCACGTCCCTGGCTGTCGTCCTCGGCGCCGTCGGCGTGCTGGTCGGCCTGCCGCTGGCCGATCCGATCATCGGCCTGGCGATCTCCATCATGATCCTTTTTCTGTTGTGGGGCACGGTGAAATCCGTTGGTGCGCGGCTGATGGACGCCATCGATCCGGCGTTGCTGGACGCTGCCGGTCATGCCATCGAGCACACGAGCGGTGTCGTGGCGATCCGGGATATGCGCCTGCGGTGGGTCGGCCACCGCCTACAAGGCTCCGCCAGGATCGACGTCGACACCGGCGACCTTCGCCTGGCCGGGAGCATCGCAGCACGCGCGGCGACGCAAGCCAGGAGTGCGCTGCGCAACCTGGACGAGTTCGCCATCATTCCCTGCTGCGCCGACCCACCCCGGGAGACGGCAGGTTCCGCCTCCTGATCGGCGGCAGGATGTCAGGAGGCCCGGCGAGATCCTTGTGACAGCAACGGCAATGGGCACTCCACACCTGGGCCGGCCCAATGTCACGTGCGTGCGGCGTCGCCGGTCAGGCGGTGCACGACGCTCGATGCTCGCGACGTCGCGGCCACCTCGAGCCAGCCTCATCGCCCGCCGTCCGTGACCGTCCCCGGATCCAAGACCCGCATCTGAGCGGGCACGAGCTCAGCCCGCTCGCGCCCGATCACATCCTGCGAACCATGGCGCGGAGCACGCCCGGCTGCCGGATCCGCGCCCGACTCCCCGGCGTGCGCGCGTCCACGAAGCCAGCGTGCCGCTCGCATTGGCGGCGTCGCACGTCCGGGCCGGCGACAGGCCGAGTTCGGCGCATTCCCCGCCGCAACGCGCCGACACGTCGTACCCTGCACACGCGCGCCATTCCCTCGACGAAAGGGCAGCCCGATGTCCGAGCAGGACCGTCCCGCCCCAACCGATGCCGGGTCCTGGCCCGTCCAGGACGACCCGGAAGCGACCCGGATCGTGCCTCGCGCCTTCCGGTCAGCCGAACCGGACGCAGCGGCGACTCAGCAGGTGTCCGATGCCAGTGACGGCCAAGGCTCCGACGCCGGGACCCGCGCCGCCGCGGGAGTCGGGCCAGCCGAACCAGACGCACCAACGGGATCGGACGCCCCAGCCGAACCGAGTTCACCATCCCATCCGGACATACCAGCAGGATCGGGACACGCCGCAGCGCCGGAACCCGCCGCAGCACCGGATCCCACTGCGGAACCGGGCGCCGCGGGAGCGAGTCGATCGGCCTTCGACCCCACGCCAAGCACCGTCGCACCGGACCCCGTCACCGGCCCGCAATCCGCCCACTACGCCGGCCCTCCGTCGGCTGCCCAGGCCGAACCGACCTCGACGATCGCGCCGGGCTATGCCGATCCCCAGGCCACGTCCTACATCGGCGCGCCCACCGTCGGCTACCCCGGCCCGACCGGGCCGCAACCGTTCCCGGGGCAGCAGGCGGGCTTCTCCTACCAACAGCCGGGATATGGCCCGGGGCCCCTGGCATCCGGCCCGCAGCTGATCCCACCCCCGCCCACCACCAACGTGGTGCTGCCGCCGGTGCGGCTGCCCAAGGCGGAATCCCGGGTAGCCCTGAACATCTTGGGCAGCGTCGTCGGGCTGATCCTGACACTCGGCGGCCTGACCCTGATGGCGCTGTTCGCCGGCAAGATGCGCACCGTCGACACCGGCGCACTGAGCTCCGGCACCGTTGGGGACGTCGCCGGCGCATCCACCGTGGATCTGCTGTCGGTGGTGTTGACCATCCTCGGCGCGCTGCTGATCGCGGTGGCGGCACTGGTGTCCGCGTGGGCGTCCTGGACGGCGATCCTGCCCGGGTTCCTGGTCGCCGCGGCGAGCGTGTGGGCGATGGTCACCACCGGCCCGGACAGCGGCGGCGTGCTGATCAACAAGGCCAGCTCGTGGGCGTTCAAGAACGGCGAGCTCGCGGCATTCTGCATGAGCGGCACGGGGTTGCTGGTCGGCCTGCTGCTACTCGCCGCCGGGCTCGCCGCCGTGTTCCTACGTGCCGGCGTGCGTCGGACGATCCGCCAGCAACTGGAGTCTATCCAGACCTGACGGACGGATCCCCTGCGTGCCCACGGGGGCGGGTGACGGCCAGCCCGGCGCCCGCTCAGGCCCGAGGAGTCCGATCAGTCGCTCAGGCCCAGTACCCGTCGCAGCGCCGGCAGCATTGCGGCCATCGCACGGGCCCGGTGGGACAGCTCGTTCTTGCGCTCCGGCGGCAACTGCGCGCTGGTCAAGCCCGACCCGTCCGCGTCGCACTCGGCCGGGACGAACAGCGGGTCGTAACCGAACCCGTTGGAGCCGCGCGCTTCTCGGAGTAGCCGACCGGGCCAGTCGCCGCGCACCAGCCGGCTATCTCCGTCCGGGGTCGCCAATGCGACGGCACTGACGAACGCCGCCGAGCGGCGCTCGTCGGGCACGTCGGCCAGCTGGGCCAGTAGCAGGGCATTGTTGGCGGCGTCGTCGCCGTGCCGTCCAGCCCAGCGCGCCGACAGCACCCCGGGCATGCCGTTCAGCGCGTCCACGGCGAGCCCGGAATCGTCGGCCAGCGCGATCACACCCGTTCGGCGCGCCGCCTGGGCGGCCTTCGCCTGGGCGTTCTCCTCGAACGTGGCGCCGGTCTCGGGATCCTCTGCGTAGTCCGGGAAATCGTCCAGACCCAGGACTGTGACCGAGCTCGGCAGCATGCGCCGCAGTTCGGCGAGCTTGCCGGCGTTGCGGCTGGCCAGCAGCAACCGGGTCCCGAGATCGGTCACGCCCCGGCTCCGGGCAGCGCCTTCGGGTACGGCGCCTCGAGCACCTGGCGCTGCAGCTCGGTCAAGGTGCCGATACCGGTCAGCGCCGAGTCCAGCATCGCGTCCAGGGTGGAGCGCGGGAACGTCGCACCCTCGGCGGTGCCCTGCACCTCCACAAGGGTGCCGGTATCGGTGGCAACCACGTTCATATCGACCTCGGCGCGGGAGTCCTCCTCATAGGGCAGGTCGAGCCGGACCCGGCCGCCGACCACGCCGACGGACACCGCGGCGATCTGGCAGGACAGCGGCTGCGGATCGGCCAGCGCCCCGGCGGCCCGCAGCCAGGTGACGGCGTCGGACAGCGCGATGTAGGCGCCGGTGATCGCGGCGGTGCGGGTGCCGCCATCTGCCTGCAGCACGTCGCAATCGATGGCGATGGTGTTCTCCCCCAACGCCGCCAGATCGATACAGGCCCGCAGCGACCGGCCGATCAGCCGGGAAATCTCGTGAGTGCGCCCGCCCACCCGGCCACGCACCGACTCCCGGTCGCTGCGCTCGTGGGTGGACGAGGGCAGCATGGCGTATTCGGCGGTCAGCCAGCCCAGCCCGGAACCCTTGCGCCAGCGGGGAACGCCCGTCACCGCCGAGGCTGCACACAGCACCTTGGTGCCGCCGAATTCGACCAACACCGAGCCCGCCGGGTGCAACTGGAAGCCCCGGGTGAACGTCACCGGTCGCAGTTCGTCGTCGGCTCTGCCGTCTGCTCGCGTCATGGGGTGCACGCTACCGGCCCCGGTGGCCGCCATGCCGCTCGGACCGGCCCAGCCTGTGCGCGGCTCCGGACCGGCCCAGCCTGCGCGGCTCCGGACCGGCCCAGCCTGCGCGGCTCCCGATCGGCTCAGCCCGCGCTCGGCAGCGCGGGCCCGGCGCCCGCCCCCGCCGTCACCGCCTTGCGGCGTGGCCCGTCCGCCTTGGCGACGAGGAACGCGGCGAGCGCCCCACCCAGCGCGCCGAACAGGTGCCCCTGCCAGGAGATGCCTTCCTTGCCGGGCAGCAGCCCCCAGAAGATCCCGCCCCACATCGCCAGCAGCAGGACGCCGAGCACGATCTGGGCCCCATGCCGGGAGAAGAATCCGCGCAGCACCAGAAAGGCCAACCAACCGAACACCAGCGTCGACGCGCCGACGATGACGTGGCCCGACGGCCCGGTGATCCACACTCCGATGCCGGAGACCAGCCACACCAGCACCGTCACCGCCACGAACTGCTGCCACCGGCTGACCAGGATCAGGAATCCGAAGATCAGCAGCGGAACGATGTTGGCGGCCAGGTGCCCCCAGCCGTTGTGCAGTAGCGGCGCGGCCAGTACGCCCCACAGCCCGCCCAGGGTGCGTGGTTGGATGCCCAACGTGCTCACCAACTGGTAGCTGGTGAGCGAATTGACGATCTGCACGATCACCAACACGACGCCGAACGCGCCGATGGTGATCGCGGCCGGCCTGATCCGCGCCGGAACCAGTACCGACGGCCTCTTCGTCGCCGCTGCGCGGCCGGACCCGGTCGGCCCTGCGGTGGGGATGGGGAACGTCATGATCTCCACGATAGGTGCTTAACGGCGGTGACGGGGTGGGGGTAAACCCCACCTTCCCCCTGGTTCCTGCCCCCGGCGGGGTTTGCTCGGGCCGGGTCCGCCGGTCAGTCCGCCCCCATCATGGCCTGCACCAGCGATTCCTGCATGGCCGACAGCCACCGGTAGGTGACGTACATGGCATAGCCCGGGCTGTCCGGTTCGGCGGTGGCCGCGCCGGGCTCGGTGTCGTCGTCGGTGATGCCCAGCCGCACCCCGAACGCCAGCCGGACGTCGTTCAGCGCCGCCAGCCAGGACCGCGCCGTGCGTTCTTCCAGCCGGACGGTGCCGCCGCCCCGGGGCAGCGAGTCCAACAGCGCCACGGCGGCGGCGTCCTTGGCGGCGATCACCTCGGGCTCGCGGATCAGGCGCAGTCCGGCCGAGAGCTCCGCATCGTCCCGGGAGAAGTCCGGCAACAGCCGCGCCACCGCAGGATCGCTCGGTGCCGTGGACGGGCCCACGGCCATCCCGGTCAGATCCGCCAGCGGATCCGGTGCGACCGACGAGCGCCGATCGGCCAGCAGGGTGCGCACCTGGTCCACCAGGTCCGACAGCAACCTCGCCTCGACCGCTTCGAACGTTGCCACGTAACGCCCGAGGCGGGCCCGGAACAACCGCACGCTGCGACCCCGCGCTCAGCGGTCTGCGGCCATGGTGGCCCACAGCCCCGCCGACTGCAGCTTCGCCACCACGGACTCCATGGCGTCGCGCGTGCCGTGCGAGACGGTGGCGCGACCCTTGTGGTGCACGTCCAGCATCAGCTTCTCGGCGGTCGGGCGGGGGTGCCCGAGCAGCGTCTGGAAGATGTAGGTGACGTAGGACATCAGGTTCACCGGGTCGTTCCAGACGATTGCGACCCACGGAACCTCGGCCGCCGAGTCGGCATCCACATCGACGTCGGTGGACGGCCGAGGGGCGACCTTGGTGGCCAGGGTGGAGCTGCGCACGACCCCAGTGTGTCACGTGGCCCGGACGCGGACGGCGAGCCCGGACGCGGATCGCGCAGCTGGATAGGCTCGGATCCGTGACCGCTACCCCAACCGGGCTGCTGACCGACCGCTACGAGCTGACCATGCTGCGGGCCGCGCTGGCCGACGGCACCGCCGGGACGCGGTGCACCTTCGAAGCGTTCGCCCGCCGGCTCCCGAACGGTCGCCGGTACGGGGTGGTGGCCGGCACCGCTCGGCTGATCGACGCCGTCGCCCACTTCCGGTTCGACGAGGCGGCGCTGGCGCAGCTCGAGCCGATCCTGGACGCTCGCACCTTGGAGCACCTGGCCGGCTTCCGATTCGACGGCGACATCGACGGCTACCCGGAGGGCGAACTGTACTTTCCCGGCTCTCCCGTGCTGACCGTGACCGGCACTTTCGCCTCCGCCGTGGTGTTGGAGACGCTGGTGCTCTCGATCCTGAACCACGACTGCGCGGTCGCCTCCGCCGCCGCCCGAATGGCCTCGGCCGCAGCCGGACGGACCCTGGTCGAGATGGGCTCCCGGCGAACACACGAGCAGGCCGCAGTCGCCTCGGCGCGCGCCGCCTACCTGGCCGGCTTCTCCGCCACCTCCAACCTTGAGGCCGGCCGCCGGTACGGGGTGCCCACTACCGGCACCGCGGCGCATGCCTTCACGCTGCTGCACGAGCAGGAGGCCGACGCGTTTGCCGCGCAGGTGGCCGCGCTCGGGATCGGCACCACGCTGCTGGTGGACACCTACGACATCACCGCCGGCATCACCACCGCCATCGAGGTGGCTGGGCCGGGACTCGGGGCGGTGCGCATCGACTCCGGCGACCTGGGAGTGCTGGCCCGCAAGGCCCGCGAGCAGCTGGACTCACTGGGCGCCACCGGCACCAAGATCGTGCTGTCGGGCGATCTGGACGAGTACGCGATCGCGGCGCTGCGCGGCGACCCGGTGGACGTCTACGGGGTGGGAACCTCGGTGGTGACGGGATCCGGCGCGCCCACCGCCGGCATGGTGTACAAACTGGTCGAGGTGGACGGCCGGCCGGTGGCCAAACGCAGCGAGCACAAGCAGACCAACGGAGGGCGAAAGTCGGTGCTACGCCGGCACCGGTCCACCGGTACCGCCACCGAGGAGGTGGTGTTTCGTGTCGCAGATGGGCAGCCGGACGCGGGGCCGGATGATCGGATCGTTCCGGTGCCGCTGGTCCGCGGCGGCCGGGCGGTGGACGGTCTGCCGTCGCTTGACCAGTCCCGCCAGCATCTCCGGTCGGCGCTGGTGACGTTGCCCTGGGAGGGGCTGAGCCTGTCCCATGGGGATCCCGCCATCCCCACCACCATGATCGCGCCCAGGAGGTCGTGTGGTCCAGCGAGCGCCAGGCCGCCCGATGGGACACACGACTCCGGGGCTTGAGCGGCACCCACCCCCACCCGAGTTCGGAGGAATCGTCATGATCATCGGATACGCCCCGTCCAGCGCGCTGGTCGTGGTCGACATGCAGCACGACTTCGCCGACCCGGCCGGCTCGCTGTACGTGCGCGGCGGCGAGGACATCGTCACCGGCATCGCCGCCGAGATCGCCGGCGCCCAGTCCGCCGGCGCGACCGTGGTCTACACCCAGGACTGGCACCCCGAGCACACCCCGCACTTCGCCGCCGACGGCGGGATCTGGCCGGTGCACTGCGTGGCCGACTCCCCCGGTGCGGCCCTGGTGCCCGGCCTGCCGGTGGTGGGCCCGGTGGTGCACAAGGGCACCGGCAGCGAGGACGGCTACTCCGGGTTCTCCGAGGTGGATCTGGCCTCCGGCGAGCGCAAGGGAACCCAGCTGTCCACCCTGCTGGACGAGGCGGGGGTGATGGACGTGACGGTGGTCGGACTGGCCGGTGACTGGTGCGTCAGGGCGACCGCGCTGGACGGGGTCAAGCTCGGCTACACGGTGACGGTGCCGCTGGCGCTGACCCGGTTCGTGAACCTCAAGGACGGTGATGGGGCCCGCGCGGTGGACGAGCTGCGGGAGGCCGGGGTCACAGTGCTGGACTGAAACCGCGCTTGTGAGTCTGACGTGGCGCTATAGCGCCATGTCAGACTCACAAGCGGTGGTGTCAGGGGCGCTGGGCGATGACGGTGACGGTGCCCGGGTCGATCTCGGTGAACCCGGCGTCCCGCACCGCCAGCAGGCCGTGCTCCTGCCAGGCAGTCGCCGGGTCGGCCGCCACGGCCTGCAGCTTGGCAAACGTCGCTCCGTCGAGCAGGCGAGCCCCGGTGGGCAGCCCGCCGGCGACCCAGCGGCGCAGTGCAACGGGGTCGGTCTCGGCCAGCAGCGCAGCGGCGATCATCCCGGCGTGCCCGGCCTGGGCCATGGTCTTTCCCAGGGTCATCGTCACCGCCGGATTGATCCACACCCGCAGCGGCGAGAGCAGCGGCCGGTCCTGCGGGCGCGGCGCCGGCTCGGCGTCCCGCGGCAAGTCCGTGCCGCCGACCTGCAGCCGGGACACGCGCTTGTCCAGGTCGGTGGCCAGCCCGGGCAGCAGCACCCGGATTTCGGTGTGGCCCTCGGCCAGGGTGATGCCGGGCAGGTCCTGGACCGCGTTCCAGTGGCCGGCGCGGGCCCGACGCGTGACCTTGCGGATATGCCCGGTGCAGTAGTCGCGCACCGCCTCGAACCACTCGCCGCCGGGCTCGGCCCGCGGATCCAGGCAGAGCTGCGCGCAGCCGCGCGCGGCCAGCGCGAGCGCGGCATGCCAGGACGGCGGCGTGTCCCGTTCCAGGCGCAGCACCAGCTGCAGGGCGCGAATCTGGGCCGGGTCCTCGTCGCGGTCTGCAAGCACCTGTTCGGTGTCCAGCCCCAGCCAGGAGGCGTACCGGGCGCGCAGCGGGGCGAGTGCTGCCCCGGTCACCCCGTCACCGCCGTGACCGACACCTCGTCGGCGGCGTCGGCGGCCTCCACCTCGTCCCGGGTGATCCCCAGGATGAACAGCACCGGATCCAGGAACGGCTGGTTGAGGGCGGTGTCGGCGTGCTCGGCCACCGTGGGCTTGGCGTTGAACGCAATGCCCAGCCCGGCGGCCGTGAGCATGTCGATGTCGTTGGCTCCGTCACCGACCGCCACCGTCTGGCTCAGCGGCACCCCGAACTCGGCCGCGAACCGGGCCAGCGCCCCCGCCTTGCCGGCCCGGTCCACCACGGGTCCCACCAACCGGCCGGTGAGCCGACCGTCGATGACCTCGAGGGTGTTGGCCGCCGCGAAGTCCAGGGCGAGCGCGTCCACCAGGTGCCGGGTGACCTGGGTGAAGCCTCCGGAGACGATGCCGCAGCGGAACCCGAGCCGGCGCAGCGTGCGGATCGTGGTGCGCGCCCCCGGGGTCAACTCCAGCGACGCACCGATCTCGTCCAGCACGGCGGCGTCCAGCCCGGCGAGCAGCGCGACTCGGTGCCGCAGCGCCGCCTCGAAGTCCAGCTCACCACGCATGGCGGCCGCGGTGACCTGCTCCACCTCGGCCCGGTGCCCGGCTCGGTCGGCAAGCATCTCGACCACCTCGCCGGTGATCAGCGTGGAGTCCACATCGAACACGATCAGCCGCTTGGCCCGACGGCCCAGGCCCGCCCGTTCCACCGCGATGTCCACCGCGACCTTGGGTGCGATCTCGGCCACCAGGGCCCGCAACGTCTCGTCGTCGGCGGCGCGGACGCCGAGTTCCAGGCCGGTGACGGGGTAGTCGGCGACCCCCCGGATCGTTTCGATGTTCACTCCGGCCCGGCCGAAGCGGCGGGCCAGCACCGCGATTGCCTTGGCCTGTAGTGGCCGGCCGAGCACCACGACGGCGTGGGTCGGGGTGCGGGAGGTGGCCTGCGGCCCGCTCGGGCCGGACACCGAGACCCGCACCCGCATTCGCACCGAGGCCATGGCCTGCTCGACGGCCTCCTGGACGGCGTCCGGGTCACCGGGGGTGGCCACCAGCACGCCCAGGGTCAGCATGCCCCGTACCACGACCTGCTCGACGTCCAGCACCTCGACATGGTGCGCGGCCAGCGCGGTGAACAGCACGCCCGTCACACCGGGGCGGTCTTCGCCGGTGACGGTGATCAGCAGCGTCGCCCGAGCACCCACCGAGGAGCCGGGCGTCGATCGGGCCGGGCGTTCGTTCAGTGGGTCGATTCCGCGTTCTCGGACAGGTAGCGGTCGATCTCGTCGCGGTCGATCGGGGTCCAGTCGCGGCTCGGACTGTGGTGCGCCTCGACGGCGAGGCGTTCGGCGAGCCACGGATGGTGCAGGTCGAATGCGGGACGTTCGGAGCGGATCCGGGGCAGCGCGGTGAAGTTGTGCCGCGGCGGCGGGGACGAGGTGGCCCACTCCAGCGAGTTCCCATACCCCCACGGATCATCCGCGGTGGTGACCTCCCCGTACCGGTAGGAGCGGATCACGTTCCACGCGAACGCCAGCATGGAGGCGCCCAGGATGAACGAGCCGATCGTGGAGAACGTGTTCAGGAAGGTAAACCCGTCGGTGGGCTGGTAGTCCGGGTACCGGCGGGGCATGCCCATGTTGCCTAGCCAGTGCTGCACCAGGAACGTGGCGTGGAACCCGATGAATGTGGTCCAAAAGTGCAGCTTGCCCAGCGGCTCGTCCAAGAACCGGCCGGTGAACTTCGGGAACCAGAAATAGATTCCGGCGAAGGTGGCGAACACGATCGTGCCGAACAGCACGTAGTGGAAGTGCGCCACCACGAAATACGTGTCCGACACGTGGAAGTCCAGCGGTGGGGCGGCCAGGATCACACCGGTCAGCCCGCCGAACAGGAAGGTGACCAGGAACCCGGCGGAAAACAGCATGGGTGTTTCGAAGGTGATCTGGCCGCGCCACATCGTGCCGATCCAGGTGAAGAACTTCAACCCGGTCGGGATGGCTATCAGGAATGTCATGAAGGAGAAGAAGGGGAGCAGTACGGCGCCGGTGGCGAACATGTGGTGCGCCCACACCGCGGTGGACAGCGACGCGATGGAGATGGTGGCGAACACCATGCCCCGATACCCGAAGGTGGGCTTACGGCTGAAGACCGGAATCACTTCGGTGATGATGCCAAAGAACGGCAACGCCACGATATACACCTCGGGATGACCGAAGAACCAGAACAGGTGCTGCCATAAAATAGCGCCGCCGTTGGCTGGGTCGAAGACGTGCGCTCCGAAATGCCGGTCGGCCTCCAGGCCCAGCAGGGCGGCGGTCAGCACCGGGAACGCGATCAACACCAGGATCGAGGTAATGAAGATGTTCCAGGTGAAGATCGGCATCCGCCACATGGTCATGCCCGGGGCGCGCATGCACACCACGGTGGTGATCATGTTGACCCCACCCAGAATGGTCCCCAATCCCGAAAGGACCAATCCCATGATCCACAGGTCGCCGCCGGCGCCCGGAGAATTCACCGAATCCGACAGCGGTGTGTAGGCAAACCAGCCGAACGCCGCCGCCCCGCCCGGAGTAACAAAACCGCTCATCGCGGTGATCGCCCCGAACAGATACAGCCAGTAGGAGAAGGCGTTCAATCTCGGGAATGCAACGTCCGGCGAGCCGATCTGCAACGGCAGCACCAGGTTGGCGAACCCGAACACGATCGGTGTCGCATAGAACAGCAACATGATCGTGCCGTGCATGGTGAACAGCTGGTTGAACTGCTCCAGCGACAGGAACTGCAAGCCGGGATGGGCCAGTTCGGTGCGCATCAGCAGGGCCATCGCCCCACCGATCATGAAGAACGTCAACGAGGTGACGACGTACATGGCGCCGATCGCCTTGGGGTCCGTGGTGCGCAGGTAGCTCAGGAACTTCGAGCCACGCGGCGCCCGCTGGACCGGGTAGGGGCGTGTGACCACGGGACGTGGTGCAACGGCAGTCACGGCGGCCTCCTGCTGGTGTGGACAAAGGCTCGGTGCGCACGCGGCGCACTCCCGCGCAAGCTTAGTCCGACGGTCTGCGACGCACCCGGCGGGGCACGACGACGCGCTGGGGCGCAGTCCTGCCGGGAGGCAACCCCGGCCGCGCCGCTGCGCCCGGGTCGTGACGGCCTCGTCGGGCGCACCAGCAGGGCCGGTGGAAGGCATGAAAAAGGGCCGCCTCCGATCGGAGACGACCCTTTGACGTGGAGAAGCGGGGAGCTTACTACAACACGAAATCCCAGGTCAGCGCCCTGGAGGCCCTGCTGAAGAAGCTCCCGAAGCCCGGCTCTCCCGCACCCAAGCCGCCCGGGCGACGCTTACCGGGCACGGCCCGTCAGCTCGACGCCGACCAGACCCGGGCGCTCATCGATGCCTACCAGGCTGGCGCCACGGTCTACCAACTCGGCCCCCAGTTCGGCATCGACCGCAGAACGGTCGGCAAGATCCTCAGCCGCAATGGCGTCCAGACCAAGCACCCGGGCTTGAGCCCTGAGGACATCGACCAGGCTGCCCAGCTCTACGAGGATGGCTGGTCACTCGCCAGGATCGGTGAACATCTCGGCGTCACGGCCACCACGGTGCATCGGCGGCTGCGCGAGCGTGGCGTCACCATGCGCTCCACGACAGGAGCGGCCCGATGAGCGGGAAGAAGCGGAGGCTCAGCCGCCACGACGACCGGCCCGGTTCCGCGCTGAGCTTGCATCACCTATGGGAGGCTGTTCCCGCGGCTGAGGACGTTGATGGCGACGATCCAGCGTTCACCGACGAGATGTGGATCTACTACGCCCATCAGATCGCACGAGAGTCCGAGCATCCGGAAGGTACCCCGGACCTTGGATCGTCCCTCGGACCTGTGATCGTCGATGAATGACCCGGTTCCTTGGCGTGAGCAACCGGGTCGAGCACGCACGGCTTGTCAGAGTCACCGTCCAAGATGGCACCTATGACGGTCCCGCAGAAGCTCCCGGGTGTCGCCGCCGAACTCGGCGCACAGCTTAAAGACATTGACGGCGTCTGGGTGCGCGCCGCGTGGTGCCGCGAGGGAGCGGACACCTGGCGCCTTCGCTTGCTGGAGGTCATCGACGGCCTCAAGCCTCCGGGTGGCGCCGACCACGATTGGCAGTACGCGAACGTCGCCTTCTCTGCCCGTGAGCTGCCCGGAAGGCAAGTATGCGGCTGGCTCAAGGAAGGCAGGGTGACCACCGACGACGGCTGGGAACACGCGCTCGGCCAGCCCACCGACCGTCTCAACTGGGAGCGCCGCGAGAGCCAAGCCCACAGCGGATACGAGGTGCTTGAGTGGCCCTCCTACGAGGTTCACCTCGGCAGCCTTCAGACCAACGAGCCGCAGCGACCGCTCCTGTCGGACAGCGACGCGCCGAGCTTCGCCAGCTTCTACAACGCCGCTGCGGTCTTCTTCGGACTAGGTCCGAGCCAGCCTGGCGGATCCGTTACGACGTTCGCGATGTTCCGGCGTGTCGACACGCGCGCACGAATCAACGGAGTGGAGATCGCTGAGGACGAGTTGCGGGTCGAGGTCGAGGGAACAGCCCTTGACGGTCTGACTCTCGAGCTGGCGGGCGACGCGCCGGGGCCGGCAGAGGTGCTCAAGACACGGGACTCGACTACCGCCGTGGCCTTCCCGATGCCCAACGGGCTCCCGCCAGGCGCTTGGGTCGTGATCAGGGCAGGAGCCGAGTGGCTTGATCGTCGATTCCTCGCGTGGCCCTGGGCGCGCCAACAGGAAGCCGGGGTCACTGTCGAGGTCGTCGCCAAGACGAAGATCGACGCGTTCCTCGCGGCTCGCGAGAGCGACACGGTGGAGTTCAAGCAGCAGATCCCCGAGGCTGATTCGACCAAGGCCAAGGCGATGAAGACCGTCTGCGCCTTTGCGAACGGTGGTGGTGGGTCACTGCTATTCGGTATCACCGACGATTACGAGGTCGTTGGGTTACCCAACGCGAAAGCCAGCAAGTACAAGGACACTCTGTCTGAGCTTGTCGATGCATGGGTTGAGCCGACACCGTCCTACTCCTTCGAGGTCTTGCCAGTCGATGGCACGGACATGGTGGTCATTGAGCTGATCGTCAACGCCGGGCTGGCTCTGTTCGGCTCGTCCAAGCCCAACGAGCCGAGGCGGGTGTACGTGCGGCACCACTCGCGCAGCGTTCCGGCGCGAATGAGGGAGATCGAAGAGATCGTGCGGGCACGTGCCACCTCGACGAACCTCCGGTGGCGTTAGCCCCCGCGCCTCCAGAATTGGGACGCTCGCTGTTCCCATGTAACCCTGATCAGTAGTCAGCGGGCAACCGAGGCGGCTATGAGCCGCTACAGCGCCGACGCTCCTTGCGGTCGGAGGATGACCACGCGATGGCGCGCGCGGGTGATGCCGACGCGCAGGAGTCGGCGTGTTGATGCTCGCTGTGCGTCGGTGTCGTCGTCTCGGAAGAAGCTGCCCTGGTACTGGCCCTCGACGAGCACCACACCGTCGAACTCTTTGCCCTTCGCCTTGTGGATCGTCATCAGGACGCACCCCCTAGGGTCACGCTGATCGGATTGGAGTCGTCCTGTCTCGAGGGCACGACGAACAAGGTCGGTCGCTCGGCCGTAGCTTCCACGTTGGTCCCAGGCGTCCGCGAGCCGGCTCCCGATTTCATCGGTCGCCCGGAAGAGGCGCACGAACCGGGCATTCGCAAGAAGGTCAGCAAGGTCTTTGCCAGCGCCAAGGAGGTCGCGGGCTTGGCGCCAGTCTTCGACAGGGTCGCCGCGTAGCGTCAGGCCGCTGTCGATTGCGGCGGCGAGGACCTTGCCGCTTGCGAGTCGTGGCGGCTGGTCGGCCCGTGCACGGTCTGCAGCCGTTCGGTAGCGCTGGCTCGCTTGGCTGGCTGAGTTGCTCGGGTTGGCAGCGTTCTTGGCATCGAAGTAGTCCGCGATGCGGTCGAGGGTCTGGCCGAGCCCTTCCTGCTTCGTGCGGCCGGGCCATTCGAGAATCGAGGCCACTACGAGCGCCGCAGCGGCGGTGAGATCGGCGTCCCATAGGACGTCGTGCCCGACAGGTCGCAGGGTCTGGCCGTTGAAGGTGTGGGCCTGGCCCAGTGTCACCGATAGCTTGCCAACGAGGGAGTTGGTGCGAGCGAGCACAACCACAGATGGCTGCGCGATGCCAGCTTTACGCAGCATCGAGAACATCCAGATGACGCCGGCGTGGACGGTGCTGTCGAAGGTGTTCCCCCAGTAGAAGCGCTGCAGGACATCGTCTGTCGTCGGCAGCGGGCGATTCGTGAGGACGGCGTTCGCGTACTGCAAGATGCCGACATCCGGGCTGCGGTGGTTCTCCCCGGTCAGGTCGAACTCGGCAGGCTCGAGGTGGTCGCGCATATGGTTGAGGCGCTCCGGATCGACACGATCGTCGTAGTCAAAGATGCGCTGGTCGGGGTCGGCCATGACGACGGTCCTGGAACGCGCTGAGAGCGCCTTCACAAGTGCCCACTGCGCGTCATCGGTGTCCTGGAACTCGTCCAAGATGATGACGGGGTACTTGTTGGCGATCAGCCTTGCGATCGCTACGGATCCGGTAATGAGCTGGCTAGCTCCCGCTGCGAACTGCCCGAAGACGTATCGCCCCTCTTCGCTGGCGAGGCGCTCGGTCTCGGTTGCCCAGTCCCCCTCGAAGGCGGCTCGGGCGAGGCTCTCGTCTCCCGGATACACGATCCGGGGCGTAGTCCCCGTGAGAAGCCGTCCGTGTGTGCGCAGCACGTCCATGGCGAAGGCGTGGTAGGTGCGCACGGCAATGACGCGGCGCTCAGAGGAACTCAGAATGTCGCGGCATCGCATCTCGACCTGGCGGACCGCGGCCCGGGAGAAGCTCAGGAATAGGATCTCCTGGCCCGCCGTGAGGTCCGGGATGAGTGCCTTGGCTTTCAGGAGCGACAGGGTCGTCTTGCCGGAGCCTGGCCCACCGAGCACGAGGACTGGGCACTCGTGTTCCAGGACGGCGCGAGCTGTCTCGGAGAGTTCCAGCTGCACGCCGCGTTACTCCTCGATGTCCGACGCAGCCTGTGGCACCACGGCTTCGTCGTCAAGGACCAGCTCAGGCTCGGTGCCCAGGTCCTGATCGATCGCGATGAGTGCGACCCGTATGAACTCGGGGAGATCTGACTCGGTCTGGCATTGGTCTATGAGCATGGCGGCGTACCCGAGGCCGTAGTTGTCACCCTTGCGGACCTTCAAGACGTCGCAGGCCAAGCTCGCCAGAGACGCATCAGCAACCTGCTCAGATACGTATGGGTGGCTGTCGGCTGGGTAGTCGTCGCGCTGCACCACGTCGTCGAGGAACCGGCGCAACACCGCTGAAGGGACCTGCTTCACGAGGAGCTGTTCGATGCCGAGTTCAGGCGACTGCCAGAGCTGGTCAAATGACTTGATGTCTTCGGTGGCGTTGGTCGCGTCAGGGGCGTTGAGCTTGTCTCGCATGCCGTAGACGCGCTTACCCATGGCCTTGAAGACCGGCGCGAATTTGGGGACCTCCCGATCGTTTCCCGCGTTGAACAGGGAGACGCCCGCGAGATCGATGTGCGAGTAGCCGGGCCGGAGTCGCTCGAGCGCTGACGAGGTTGCGTGCACAGCGACCATCTCGGTCTGTCCCTCGACCACCAAGACGGCGCGGCTCAGGATGGCTTCGGCGAACTGCCGCCGTTGCGCACGATAGGTCTTTGGTTTGACGCTCGCTGCGTCGATCGGCGACCCAGCGAACTGATCACCGTCACGGGAGAGGATGACGACACTCTCCGGGTCGAACTGCTCGATCACGTAGGGCGAGTGCGACGTGACGATCGATTGACCCATCTCTTGCAGGACGTACTTGGTCACCCGTCGCTGGGTATGTGGCGGTAGCGCGATCTCGGGTTCTTCCATGACGAAGATGACCGACTGCTGCTCTTTCAGATCGGCGATGATCGTGAGGAGCGCAAAGACAAGCAGGTTGAGCGAGCCGGTCCCTTGGCGCGCGAAGGGCACAGCGTGGTTGCTCGGCTGCGTTGCGACGAATAGCCGGACCACCTCACGCAGGTGCTCTCGGGTGAGGTCAGAAGCGAAGAAGGCCGCCGAGTCCTCACCGGGGGCCAGATTCACGAACTTTCCGAGACGGTTCCGGATGTTTGTTCGGATCGTCTTGAGCTGTTCGATCTCCCCGATCGCAGGATCGAGGCTCTTCAGTGCACCGAGCGCGTCTTGCCACATCTCGGCTGCGCCGTCGCCGCCGAGTCGAAGGATCGTGTCGAGCAATGAGCCTCGCTGCAGGCTCAGCGCGCGTGAGCCCGTCCGAAGGGCTCGGAGGAAGACGAAGCCGCACATGCGCTTGTGGGCGCGGGTGAACGCTGCGCGGCCTTGGCCGAGCGACGCTCTCTGTTCATCGTCGAGTTCATCGAGTTCCGGTGTTGGATGGTCAAAGAAGGTCTCGCCGACGAAGTCGTCCTCCTCTCGGTCATACCGTCCGACGAAGATGACCGGCAACGCCCACATCGTACGCTCGTCGTCGGCCTCAGCAAGACCTCCCGGCTCTTCGTCGATGAAGCGGAGCGCGGCGTCGTCCCACCGGCGGAGATGCTGAAAGAAGCGGAGCTGTTCCTGGTCGGTGAGTTCAGTCAGTACGGCGCTGAGCCGGATGTCGCGAGGGCTGTCGTCATCGTTGAGATAGGCACCGTGCGAGAAGTCGTGCTCGTCGATGGGCGGCCGACGGTAAAGGCGTTCCGGACCGAGCAGCAGGTCGAGGGCCTCGCACACTGTCGACTTACCGATGTTGTTGCCGCCGACGAGCAGGGTGTGCTGCTGGAAGACCACGCGTCCGCTCGTGATCCCCCGAAAGTTCTCGATCTCCAGCTGCCGAACCCTCATGATGCCTGCTCCTCACGAGGGCTTTGCTCGGCAACCGGAGTGAGTTCATCAAGTACCGCGCGCACGAGGAGCAGGGAGATGACCTCGTCGACCGTCTTCCCGAGTTTGCGGACGTTCCCCGAGTTATCGGCGAGCCGGTAGAGCATGGACTTGAGGCGCTCGATGTCCAACCGATCACGCTCGTCGCCCTCGAGCTTGGACAGGCGATCGGCGAGTAGCCGGTCGATCACTTGCTTGATCTCGGGCGCGGACAGCGGCTCGAATCGGATCAGTGCATCGAACCGGGAATACAGGGCATCACCGAGTGCCTCTCGGATCTCGCTCTCGGATCGGTAATTGGAGGTGCAGATGATCAGCGATGGACCCAGCTGCACGGTGTAGTTCTTGTCCTCGAAGATGCCGCTGTCGAAGAGTTGGTAGAAGGCACTGTGGAAGACCGCGTTCGCCTTGTCGAACTCGTCGATCAAGATGACGCCGGACTCGCGGTCCAACAGGTCCCGGGCGAACGATGCCTCGCTGTGCGAGCCGCCGAACAGATAGGACGCGAACTTCTCGTTGTGGAACATCGAGAACTGCTTCCGCAGCAGTGTCCCGCCGAGTAGGCCGTTTACGAACTGCGCCGTCTCCGTCTTACCCACGCCAGACGGCCCGTAGAACATCAGGACGACTGGCTTCGTCCTACGCCGTGTAGTGAGCGGATACAGGGCGGCCAGCAGAGACTCCCGCACTGCGGCTTGGCCGACGAGGTGGCTCGCGAAGCCGTCACGAAACCTGATCAGCGTCTCCCGGGTGACCGCCGGGTAGGTGTACCGCTTCACGTCAGTGTCGAAGGACCGCTCCAGTTGTTGCTGGACGTGGGCCGGCGGGTTATGGAGAAGTAGGTGCTTTGGGTTGATGCTGCGGATCAACCCGGCGAAGTTGGTGATGACGTGCTCGCCGAGACTCGCGTAGTCGCTCGATTCCGCCGCTACTCGCTTGGGACGCGGTGGTGCCTCGGCAGCGGGTGGATCCTGTCCCTCGACCACGTGGACGTGGCGACGGTTGGCTTCGTCTCGCTCGTAGGCGATCTCTAGCAGGCTCTCCCGTTGCTGCCGCCCGAGTTGCGCCTCGAACCAGACTGATGGGCCGTAGTAGATGGTGACCTTGGTATCACTCGGCATACTCGACCCCTGCGAGTATTACGTCGAAGACATCGAGCAGGTCCTGGTGCGCTGCTGCCGGACCATCAACCAGCTCCAGCGCGGTCGGCGAATCATCGTCAGTACCGCTCGACATCTCGGCTTCGATGCCGAGCCCGTCCTCGGTGACTTGGCCGACGAGGATGCCGTGAAAGACCAGCCGCATTCGGCCGAGATCAGTGAGCCCATAGTTGTTCCGGAACGCTTTGATGTTGAAGCGCAGTACACGCTTCGACCCGTCCGCGCCTTCACCGACGAGCTCGTAGTATCCCTTCGCGCCGGCGAGCGCTTCGTCAAGCCGGGCCAGGTCAATACCCGAGTCCTCGGTCTTCGCGATGACCATGTATGGCGTGTACATCTTCATGAACGCCATCGAGTTCCTCGACGCCGTGACGTGGAGCCCCTCGAGTCGCGCGATGCGCGGATCGTCCTTCACCTGCGCCAGGTAGTCCGTCAGGATCGTGTTCGACAGGGTCTTCCGCAGGATGCTCTGCCCAGCCAGCCCCACCTCGGCGCCAGCCCCGGCCTCCGCCGACGCGCCGAGAAACGGCAACCAGCTGAACTTGGCTGCCAACTTCGTCTCGACCTCGCCGTGCAGCTTGGTCGTCCGGTCTTTGACGTTCTCGCTCGTTGAGGCAGTCTTCCCGCCGGCCGAGATGTCGAGGTAGTCCGAAGCCGTCTCCTCGTCGAAGTAGACGATCTTGATCATCGACGCCGACGAAGTGTCCGTACCAGAGCCAGTCATCAGGCCTCGCCTCCACCGAATGCGAGACCGAAGAACCGCTCGAAGAACTCTCCGAGCTTGGTCAGCACCCGCTGCTTCTTCTCGCCGTGAGCGCCGTCCGCGGAGAAGCGGGACACGGGCGGGAGGACTTTGGTGATCGCTGTGCCGGTGGTCTTGATCTCTCCGTCACGGAAGGCCGCGTCGATGAATGCGCGGGTCTCGTCGGGCTTGAGGTTCTCGTCCTCGATGATCGTGTTGAGTTCCTGGGCCTGGCGTTTGGCGACGTAGGCGGCCCACTCCTGGTCAAGGTTTCCAGTGGCTGAGATCGAGTCGACGAAGTCCTCGACCAGGTCCTTCTTGTTGCGCAGGCTCGGGCTGGCATCGATGGCGTGGGAGATGGTGGCTCGGATCTCGCGGTCCTCGCCGTCGCCCCTGGCCTCACGGTATTGCTGGACCAGCATCAGGATGTAGTCGACGTTGATCTCGACCTGCTTGATCAGCTCGATCTCGAAGACGACGTCCTCGACGATCGACTCCTTCTCGGTCTTCTTGTCCTTCGTGAACTCGGCGTAGAGGTCGAGGTAGACGCTGCGGTAGTCCTGGCCTTGCCGTTCGGTGAGGATCTCGTTGCCGGCGAAGTCGTCGAAGCTGGTCAGGATGTTCTGCAGGCGCAGGATCTGGCCGAACAGGGCGATGAACGCCTTCTGCGCTGCCTCTCCGATGATCGGCTGTCCGAGTGGGAACTGGGTCAGCAGCTCTTGGACCTTCTCGGCGTACTGGTCGTAGTACTCGGCGTACGGGGCCAGCAGGACGATGCCCTTGGCGTCCTTGTTGCCGAACAGGGCGATGGCGTCGTTTGTTTCTTCTTCCAGGTCGCGGAAGCTGACGATGTTGCCGTAGGTCTTAACCGAGTTCAGGATGCGGTTGGTGCGCGAGTAGGCCTGGATCAGGCCGTGGTTGACAAGGCGCTTGTCGACGAACAGCGTGTTGAGGGTGGTGGCATCGAAGCCGGTCAGGAACATGTTGACCACGATGACCAGATCGATCTCGCGGTTCTTGAGTCGGAGTGACAGGTCCTTGTAGTAGTTCTGGAACTTGTCCGAGCTGGTGTCGAAGCTCGTGCCGAACGTGCTGTTGTAGTCGCCGATCGCCGCTTCCAGGAAGTCCCGCGACGACTGGTCGAGTTCGCCGGTCTCGAAGCCCTCTTCGTCGAGGTAGTCATCGCCCACCGCCTCGTTGGCGGCATAGGAGAAGATCAGCCCGATCTTGAGCTTACGGTCAGGTGTCAGGTCGGCCTGCTGCTCCTTGAACCGGGTGTAATAGCGCTTGGCAGCCTCGATCGACGCGGTCGCGAACAGGGCGTTGAAGCCGTGGACGCGGCGCTCGCCGAGCGAGTAACGCTCCGACCGGCGGGTCTTCTGGTCGAAGTGTTCCAGCGTGTAGTCGACGACCTTGGTCAGCCGCTCCGCTGCCAGCAGCGCCTTCTCGGTGTCGATCGCCGATACCTGCTTGTCCGTCAGGCCGGCCGCGACCTGAACGGTATTGACGTAGTCGATGCGGAAGGGCAGGACGTTCTTGTCGCTGATCGCGTCGACGATCGTGTAGGCGTGGATGGCCATCTGATGGCTCTCGCCCGGCGGACAATTCACCGGGTCGCCGTGCAAGAAGCAGCCGAACGCCTGAGCCGTGGTGCGCAGCCTCGGGTTGCCACTCGTTCCCGCGTTGACGGCGAAGATCGGCGTGCCGGTGAAGCCGAACAGGTTGTACCGCCTGAAGGCCTTGGTGATCGCCGTGTGCATGTCGCCGAACTGCGACCGGTGGCACTCGTCGAAAATGATCACGACGTGGCCGCCGAAGATGTCGTGGCCCTTGCTGCCGCCGATGAACGTCGCGAGCTTCTGGATCGTGGTGATGATGATCCGAGAGCTCGGGTCCTCCAGCTGCCGTTTGAGCACCGCGGTCGAGGTGTTGGAGTTGGCCGCTCCCTTCTCGAAGCGGTCGTACTCCCGCATGGTCTGGTAATCCAAGTCCTTGCGGTCGACCACGAACAGCACCTTCTCGACGTCCGGCATGCGGCTGGCGAGCTGGGCTGCCTTGAAGCTGGTCAGGGTCTTGCCGGACCCGGTCGTGTGCCAGACGTAGCCGCCGGCCTTCAGCGTGCCGAGTTGCCGGTAGTTGGTCGAGATCTCGATCCGGTTCAAGATCCGCTCGGCCGCGACGATCTGGTACGGGCGCATCACGAACAGCAGCCGATCAGCAGTCAGCACGCAGTAGCGGGCCAGGATGTTGAGCAGGGTGTGACGGGCGAAGAAGGTCTTGGCGAAGGCAGTCAGATCCTGGATCGGCTTGTTCTGCGCATCCGCCCACCACGAGGTGAACTCGAACGAGTTGCTCGTCTTGCGGGTTCTCTTGCCGCTGGAGTCGCTGATGTGCTGGCGGCGCGTGGTGTTGGAGTAGTACTTGGTCAGTGTGCCGTTGCTGATCACGAACAGCTGGACATACTCGAACAGACCGGAGCCGGCCCAGAAGCTGTCCCGCTGGTAGCGGTCGATCTGGTTGAACGCCTCACGGATGTCCACACCGCGGCGCTTGAGCTCGACGTGCACGATCGGGAGACCGTTGACCAGCACGGTCACGTCGTAGCGGTTGGCGTGCTTGGCGCCGCCCTCGCCCGCGCCGATCTCGTACTGGTTGATCACCTGCAGGCGATTGTTGTGGATGCTGGTCTTGTCGATGAGCATGATGTTCTTGGTCGAGCCGTCATCGCGCTTGAGGACCTGGATGTGGTCCTCCTGGATACGCACTGTCTTCTCGACGATGCCCTCGTTGGCGCCCGCGATCTTCTCCGTGAAGAACCGGTCCCACTCCTGGTCGCTGAAGGTGATGCCGTTCAGCGCCTGCAGCTGAGTACGCAGGTTCGCGACGAGCTGCTGCTCGCTAGTGATCGGCAGGTACTCGTAGGCCTGACCCTGCAGCAGCTTGATGAACTCCCGCTCGAGGTCCGCCTCGGACTGGTAGGCCGACGCTGTCGTCGCGTCCGGGATGAACTCGGCAACGACCGTGCTCTCAGCGCTGATTGCGATCGGGTCGTACTTGCGAGCTGGCGCTTCACTCATGCCACCAGCTCCTTGAAGGTCAGGAGCCGGTCGCGGTAGTACTCGTACTGCTGACGGCGAGCATGCAGTTCAGCCGGGAGGCCGATGCTCAGGTCGTTCACGAGGGCGTCGAACCGATCGAGGAGAGCAACAACCTGCTCCTGCCGCTCACGAGTCGGCAGCGGGATCACGATGGACTTCACGATGTCAGCATTGAGGTTCTTGACCGTGCCAGCTCCCGCTCGGCGAGCGAACTCTTCCTGCACCGGTGCCGATCGCAGCAGATAGTAGAGATAGTCGGACACAAAAGAATCATCAAATTTGCTGATGGCGAGCCAGCCGTCGTGAATGTAGCCGTCGATCTTCGAGATGTAGGGTCGACCGAAGCTCATGGAGTTGGACAACACGAAGTCACCGGGTTCAACCCGGCGGGACTTGGCGGCGCCAGCGGCCGTCACATACTGCGACGTACCGGTGATGTACTTTCCGCCAGCCGGTACATCACCAATTTTGATCCACGGCACGCCTTCTTCTGCAGAACAGAAGAAGGACTGAATCGGTCGCGGCGAGGCGCCGCGAACAATCGTCGCTACATCCCCGAACCTGACGCGAGGTACGGTCTCGTCGCTCTCGAGCAAAACCCCCGCGTAGTATGAATACTGGCGAGAGCGGTATTCAAGCTCGGCTTCAAGCTCGGCTTCAAGCTCGGCTTCAAGCTCTTCCATCTTATCAAGAATCGACACGATTTCCCGCTGAATCGCCGGAGGCGGTACGGGCATTCTGACTGTTGCGAGTTGCTTTGCTGACACGTCGATGACTTTGGTTCCAGTGGCGAGCCGCTTCTTCTGCTGTTGAAAAGACGGGCTCTGCAGCCAGTAGGAGATGAACTTTGGATCTTGGCTGTGCTTGAGCACTGTCGCATGCCCGCCCGTAACGATCTGCTCGTCGCCGAGCCAGGCCACCGCTTTGCCGACATCTTCGATGTTCTCGCTTGTGTTGGTGATGATGATGTCGCCGGGGTTGACCTTGGCGAGGCGCGCGGCGGTGTCAGGCGCCACACACGAGATCGTCCTGTCCGCTGAGGTTCCGTAGTGGGTGTAGATCTGGCCGTAGTGGATGGCGCCGACGCCCGATTCTGTGAAGTCAGTCTTCGGTAATCCGTTGCCACGTACGAGTTCACCGATCTCGCCCAAGGCCTTAAAGGGCACACCATCAGGGCAGTGCTCCTCGATGAGCTCATCGATGTGACTCATGATGAAGCCTTTGCTCTCAGCTCCAGCTGCTGTAGCGCGGAGGCTGCGACGTAGACACAGTCGCGGCGCTGGATCAGCTCGACCAACCTCAAGATGAAGTCCTTAAGCTCGCTCATCGTTGTTTCGAGAGACGCGTATTGCTTGTCTGCCGGCGCGTTCTTGTCCCGGCTGTGGCGCCAACCAAAGAGGCGATCCCCGGGCTGTGAGGGCCAGAGGTTATGGATGTAGTCGTTGCGTTCGCGCAGGGCGGCACCAACGTCCTGGAAGTACCGCTGCAGGGTCTGCTTGTGCTGATCGTCGTTGATCGGGCGCAGCGCCTTGCACGCCTTCTCGGTGAGCTGGCTTGCAGCAAGCTGGGTGTGCTCGCTCTGCAACGCGTTGGTCATCGTCTGGAAGGTCACGAGTGCTTGGTGCTCAATCAGGGCCGAGAGGGCCGCCACTCGCCCCAACGCACTGAAGAAGTCCTCGTCGTGCGCGCCGAAGACGTTGCCCGGGATCCCGAAGCGGTCCGTGGTCACGAGGCGCCCTCCAGGTCGGCGACGATCGCGTCGATCGCGGTGCGCAGTTCCGCCTGACGGGCGACGATCCTCGCGATCTCAGCGTTCAGCGCCGTGATGTCGACGACCTCGGTCGTGTCTTCGGCCTCGACATACGAGCTGACCGAGAGGTTGTAGCTGTTCTGCCGGAGGTCAGTGTTGGAGACGAGCTTGGCGAAGTGGTCGGTGCTGGCCCGTGCGACGAACGCGTCGAGGACCCTCTGGCGGTTCGGATCGGTGAGCTTGTTCTTGTTGCCCTGACGGACGAACTCGGCCGATGCGTCGATGAACAGCACCGAGTTGTCCTTCTTGGACTTCTTCAACACGATGACGCACGTCGCAATCGTGGTGCCGAAGAACAGATCGGGCGGCAGCTGGATCACGGTGTCGACGTAGTTGTTGTCGATGAGGTACTGGCGGATCTTCTGCTCCGCGCCCCCTCTGTAGAGCACGCCGGGGAACTCGACGATGGCCGCGGTGCCGTTGACCGCCAACCACGACAGCATGTGCATCGTGAAGGCAAGGTCCGCCTTCGACTTCGGCGCCAGGATGCCGGCCGGCGCGTACCGCGGATCGTTGATCAGCAGCGGATTGGCGTCGCCGTCCCACCTGATCGAGTACGGCGGGTTGGACACGATCGCCTCGAACGGCTCGTCGTCCCAGTGCGCCGGGTCGATCAGGGTGTCGCCATGGGCGATGTCGAACTTCTCGTAGTTGATGTCGTGCAAGAACATATTGATGCGGGCCAGGTTGTACGTCGTCAGGTTGATCTCCTGCCCGAAGAAGCCCTGCCGCACCTTGTCCTTGCCCAGCACCTTGGCGAACTTCAGCAGCAGCGAGCCCGAGCCGCAGGCCGGGTCGTAGACCTTGTTGACCGACTTCTTGCCCACCACCGTGATGCGGGCCAGCAGTTCGCTGACCTCCTGCGGGGTGAAGAACTCACCACCGGACTTGCCGGCACCGGAGGCGTACATCGTCATCAGGTACTCGTAGGCATCGCCGAACGCGTCAATGGTGTTCTCGGTGAAGCCGCCGTTCCCGAAGTCGAGGTCACCGATGGCGTTCAGCAGCTTGACCAGCTTCTCGTTCCGCTTGGCCACGGTCGGGCCGAGCTTCGCGCTGTTCACGTCGAGATCGGCGAACAGGCCCTTCAGGTCGTCCTCGGAGTCGGCGCCAACGGCCGATCCCTCGATGTTGGCGAACACCCGAGCCAGCGTCTCGTTGAGATTCTCGTCGCCAGCCGCCCGCCTACGGACGTTGACGAACAGCTCGCTCGGCAGGATGTAGAAGCCCTTCTCATCGACCGTGTCCTTGCGGCCGAACGCGGCATTCTTGTCGCTCAGCAGGGCGTAGTCGAAGTCGGCGTCACCAGCCTCCCGCTCGAGCCGGTTGAGGTAGGCGGTGAGGTTCTCCGAGATGAACCGGTAGAACAGCATGCCCAAGACGTAGGACTTGAAGTCCCAGCCATCGACGCTGCCGCGCAGGTCGTTCGCGATCCGCCAGATGGTCTTGTGCAGCTCAGCACGCTGAGCTTCCTTGACGCGGTCCGCCATCAAGACGCCTCTCCACCGAGGCAGCTCCGACTTACAGTTGGCTGATGGCCGCGTCCCATGTGTCCTCCATTGTACCATATCTTCGAACAAGCATTCGATAGGCGGGTCGCCGCGAACAGCGATCCGCCCAAGATCAGGGTGTCAGGGGCCACCGACAGGCAACGCATCACGCACTCACCGGCACCAAGTGACGGACGTACTCACGAACCTCAGCAGGCGATAGATCCAGCGCGGATGCCGCTTCTCTCGCGGTGATCCGGGCTCCTGCCCCGAACATCACCTTGCGCAGCAGCTGGGACGTCTCCGGCACGATGCCGTCCGGCTCGGCGCGGCGGAACCCGCGGTCCGAGAGCGTGATGCACGCCGAGCGGTACTGCCAGTCGGTGAGTAGATCCAGCTCGTGGAGCCGATGGGTCATCGCCATAGCGGACACCCGCCAGTACGACCGGGCGACCAGAATGCGCTCGACGCTGGCTGCCCGCATCTGCTGGCTCTCGACTGCCGTCCTGGGCATCAGGAAGCTCGACGCAAACGCGTTCGCTTCCGCCTCGCGCTCCTTCGAGGTACTGGGATCCATCTCCAGCTCGCTGTGCAACACCAGGTGTCCGAGCTCGTGCGCAGCATCGAACCGTCGGCGCTCGCCGGTCTTGCCCGTGTTCAGGAACATGTACGGGACGGCATCGCGGTAGAAGCAGAAGGCATCGATGTCGTCGTACTCGTGGTTGAGCGACGCGACCCGTACGCCCTTCGATTCCAGCAGGTGCAGCATGTTGGAGATCGGACGGTCCCCCAGGTTCCAGCGGTGTCGAACGAGCTCAGCCGCTTGGTCTGGGGCCAGCTTGTCGAGGGTGGGGATATCAGGGGTAGGGAGGCGGAACCGCTGCTCGATGGTGTCGAAGAACTCGAGTGCGAGGGATGCCTTCGCGAGGACGGCGTCGCGTCGCGTCGCACTGGCCTTGCTGAGCTTGCGGAAGCTGGCTGCGCCGGCGGTCACCGGCTCGATCGGATCTCGCTCGAGGAAGGCCAGTGGCACCGCCAACGCATCGGCAAGCTTGATCAGCGTCTCGTCCGTCGGTGGTCGATGACCGTTCTCGTAATCGGTCAGTGTGCGGGGCGAGACGCCACTGATCTCGGCAAGCTTGGTGAGCGTGTACCCCAGGCGGAGACGTGCCAGCCGGAGGCGGCTTGGGTTGAACATGTCGACAGGGCTCCTGACGACAGCTCGTCAGCGCGGTTCGACAGGTACGTCGAACTCGTCCGGGCCCTCGTCGTCGGGATGATCGAACACCGACAGGTCGCCCTCCAGCGGCAAGAAGCCGACGCGGATCCGATCCCGCCACTCGTTGACGCTGCCGCCATCAGTCATGGCTGCTGGTTGTGCCAGTTCGATGTGGACACCGCCGCCCTGGGGCGCACGCTCGCACAGCAGGAAGTAGAACGGCGCGGTCGCCGCCTTAGCGGCCAGCTCGGCAGGGTCCCCAGTGTCCTCGTCGCCGAACAGCGACGGGTGAGGCGGCAGCGGTGCCAGCGAGCCTCTGGTGGCCTTGCCTTTACGCCGCGTGCGCGGGTGCCGGCGAAGATCCGCGCTCCCCACGTTGATCCCCGACGAGATGGTGAACGACATCAGGCCCTCAGGATGCATGAGGCGGGGTTGTCCGTCGACGTCTACCTGCCGCCAGCCGCCCGCCGACAGCAGCCGAGTGAAGTCCTCCATGCCGTCCTGGTAAACGTCGGTCCCGGCGGCCGTCTTCAAGGCGTGTGAACTCCGATTCGCGGCGTGCTCGGCACCGCGGCGAAGGCCGTTGTGGATGACCTCGGTCGAGAGCCCGAACGCCTCCAGGCGACGCTCGTGGTCCTCGCCGTACGGCAGGCTGATCGCGGTCGCCATCTGATTGCCCCTCTCGGTTCGTTGCGCCAAACCATACCGCAGATGTGGTGCGATATCGCGCAACAGGGAGCGAGCGTGTCGGGTCGCGGAGCCCGACGCTGTCCACTGGCGCGCGACCCGAGCCTGAGCTGTTCGAGGCTCGGTGACGATCGATGATCTTGTGGTTCCGCTGCCCGACGACGCCGCAACCGAGGTTGCTGCAGCGCCACACCGGGGCTGAGCCTCCGCCGTGTCTGTCGTCGGTGCGCCCTACAGTCAGTTCCATGGGCGACCTGGTACTTCAGGCGAGCGACGATCTGGTTGCTCGCCTCGCTCACGAGCGTGATGCTGTGCGTGCGGTCGTCGAGCTGGTGTGGAACGCGATCGATGCCGAGGCGGCCACGGTCGCGGTCGAGTTGCAGCGCGACACAGCCGAGGCCATCGCCGCCGTCCTTGTTGTCGACGACGGTCACGGCATCAGTTCCGACGAGGTGGAGGCTACCTTCGGGCGGATCGGGGGCTCCTGGAAGAGTCTCAGTGAGAAGTCCAAGAACGGCCTGCGTCGCCTGCACGGTAAGCGTGGCGAGGGCCGGCTACGAGCCTTCGCGCTCGGCTCGGCGGTGACATGGATCAGTGTCAGCGACGACACGGCTGGCCAGCGCCAAGAGATCACCATCTCGGGCAGCCGCCGGGCCAGGGACCGCTTCCGATGGGACGCCGTCCCCTCGACCAACGCCAAGACAGGTACGACTGTCACGGCGCACAACGAAGCACAACAGCAGCTGGCGGCGCTGGACGCGGCCGATGTCGTCCCCACGCTGCGTTCGCACTTCGCGCCGGCGCTCCTGAACGACAACACCCTGACCGTCACGTACGACGGCTCTACGCTCGACCCGGCCCAGGAGATCACGCACGACACCCAGCTACCCATCACCTTCGGTGAGAACGGCGCGCACGAGGCCGTGGTCCGCGTGATCGAGTGGCGCTCCGGCAAGCACCAGGCCGTCTACTTCGGGCCCGACGACGACCACTTCCCGTACGAGGAGCCAGGCAGCCAGCTGGAGAGCCAGTTCAGCTACTCGGCCTACGTCACCTGGGCCGGCCTGGGGGTCGACGAACTCGCAGTCCTCGGCCTGGGCGACATGGCCCCCGAACCGGTCAGTCAGCTGTGGAGCGCCACCCGGAAAGCGATCAGGGAACACTTCGCCGCGCGCCGACGCGAACGTCGACGGGAGCAAATCGAGCAGTGGAAAGACACCGGTGTTTACCCGTACAAAGGCGAACCCGGAAGCGAGCCGGAGCGGGCAGAGCGGGCAGTGTTCGACGTCGTCTCCGGCACCCTGGTCCCCCACATCTCGAAGACCCAGAAAGACGCCAAGCTGACCCTCGCCTTGCTCCGAGATGCGATCCGGCACGACCCAGACAAGCTGACGACGATCCTGCACGAGGTCGTCTCCCTCAATGAGGCCGACCGGGACACGCTGACCCGGCTGCTCAGCGAGACAACGCTCTCGGCGATCATCCGGTCAGCGAACCTCGTCGCCAGCCGTCACAAGTTCCTGGCCGGTCTCGACCACCTGCTGTTCGACCCACAGGATTCGGGAAAAGTGGGCGAGCGCGACCACCTCCACAAGATCCTGGAGCACGAACTGTGGATCTTCGGCGAGGGCTACCACCTCATGAGCAGCGAACGCAGCCTGACCGAACTGCTCCGCAACCACCTCAAGTTGGAAGGGCTCCCGAATCAGAGCACCGAAACGGTCAGGCGTTGGGACGGCAAGACCGGCAGAACCGACCTCCATCTCGCCGCCCGATACAAGGAGCACGACCGGATCCAGCACTTGGTCGTCGAGCTCAAGGCACCCGACATCGTCGCGGGGCGCAAGGAGATTGACCAGGTTGAGGACTACGCGAACGCTGTCTTGTCCACCGCTGCGTTCGCGAGCGACAAAACAACCTGGGACTTCATTCTCGTAACGACCGACTACGACGATGTCGTCCGGCGCCGCATCATCGGCGAGGACCGCGAGCTGGGCCTCTACCTGACACCGAAGAAGGAGTCCGGTCGGCCGCTGGTGCGCGCCTACATACGCCGGTGGCGAGATCTGCTGGATGAGAACCAGCGACGTCTGGAGTTTGTAACGGCCGCGCTGGAGCACGACCCGTCGATCACCGAGGGGCTAGACCACATCCGCGAGCAATACCGAGATCTCCTGCCGCCAACACTCGTCGAGGCTCCGGCAGCCGTGCATGGCAGCAGCGCATGACGTGGCGTGCCCGCAGTCCGTCGGCACCTCTCATCGGCGGCTCCCAGCAGAAGGGTCCCCCTTGCTGGGCGACACCGCTTGACGCTGGCCGGGCTCTTGACGTGGCCAGGTGCCAGTTGGTGCTGGTCTAGGCGGGATCCTGACCACATCCGGTCGGCGCGGCTACAGGTGGTGTAACAGTTCGACTATCTCGTCGGCACGTACGGCCAGGTCGGCCCGGATGGCGCGGCGCTCGAGCGGGGCAATTTCGCTCGACAACCACTCCCGGGTCTCATCGTCTATGGCACCATCAATAGGAGCCGGCAGCCGCGCTTCGACTCGGCGCTCCAGTTCGGCCTGTGCAGCGCCACGGAGACTCTCAGTCATCGTAGGAGCCAGAAGACTGAACGGGTCGAGGGTGAAATCGCGCGCCTCTCGCTCCGGCTGTGGACCAGGGGCCATGTTGGTTCGTCCGCGCAGACGGTGGACAGCCATCAAGGCCCTTGAAGGGAAGCCGAGTGAGCTGACCGCCGTCCTAGTCATTGCACGTACGTCATCGACTGTCGTGACGCCGTGTTCCGCTAGCTCCGTGATCACCGACTCCGGCAGCCCCAGCGTCCTCAACTCCACCACACCCGGCACGTCGGGTGACCCCACCCCCACGGGCAGGATTTCAATCCTCAACCCTTCCAGGCGAGCTGCATGGACCAGTCGGGCCGCAAGGAACCACGGGAGAACCAGCACTCCGTGGTGCAGACCCTGCATAGCGTGCCGGAGCCGCCAGGGCCGAAAACGCGGGTAGCCGTCGGTCGATCCGTCATCCGGGGACAGGGAGACGCGTTTGACACCCGTCAGTCGCTGCAGCAAGTCGAGTGGCGGCTCCTCGAGCTGGTCAAGGAACCGCACCGCGGTCGGAGCCGTGGCGGCAGAATGCTCACCGTCCACAGACGCATCCACAGGGTCGTCTTTGAGCTGCTCGGTTAGCCAGGCATCGATCCAATCCGGTTCGCGGGGCACCAGCACCACGCCATCCTCATCAGAACCCAGTAGTGCCATGATCGCGTCGTATCCGCTTGGCGACGACGAGTCCGACGCGGATAGATCACTGCTCATGATCGGTGCTCACCTGGCTGGGCTAATGGCTGACAGACGGACATGGGCCGCGCTGCTCTGACGGACCTATGGCTCAGCCTAGAGCCCACGCCACGAGGGCAGGGATCAGGACCACCAACGCGGGCACTCCCCTCGTCGGGCCCGCATCTCGAGTCGAAGCAGGATGCATGTCGGTTCCAAGGGCCACGGTCGGTGGGCGCCCTCGCTATCGATCTAATACGGCGGACGCAGCGTGCCGTTCTCCTTCTTGATCAAGATGTTGCTCGCCGCCTTCGCGAGGATGTCCGCGAGCGAGCCCAGCCACGGTCTAACCCAGTAGGGAAGGTTCTCGGGATCGGCGGGCTCTCCCAGGCGATAGGGGTTCTCACCGCGCACGATGACCAGCGTGCCGTCCTCCAGCACGCACAGGCCAGTCCGGGGCCTTACGTCGTAGAAATCGACGTCAAGGGGCCAGCCTCGCCCGCCGATGATCTCGACACTCTTGCCGCGCCAGTTCTGTCGGAAGCCACTCACGATCGGAACCGGCGCAACGTCGTGTTTGTCGCAGAAGCTCACGAACTCAAGGGCCTCGTGCGATGGAGTGGTCATACGCCGTTGGCTCGCCTCGGCTGCCGTCGCCGACACAACGTTCTTGCTCCGCTGTTCCGCAGCCAACCGACGAGCGGCGTCTTCAAGGCTCACGATCGCACGATATATCTCGGGCATCCCCACAACGATCTGTGCACTACCTCTCCCGTGCGTAAGTCGTCCGGGCAGCATCGAGTAGTCGAGCCCGGGGATCTTGGGGGAACCCGTGAGATGCCGGGTTCTTCACGCCCGCGGACAGCAATATCACCGGGCAGTGAACTTTGCCGATCGAGTCGATGCGTTGCGCCATCAGGCCGCCGATAGCGCCCACGCCGCGACAGCCCAGGAGAACGACCTCCGGGTGGGCGCCAAGCAGGCGCTCGCCCAGGCCGCAGCCGAGACCGCCGCGTACGCGCAGGCACACCGCCTGGCCACCACGCCGGTCGGCACCCTGATGTCGAAGGTGAGCGGCTGGAGTCGCTTTGTCCCGGCCTCGGACGAGTGGTTGATTGACGATGCCTACGGTGTCTTCCTGACCACGTCCGGTCAGTGGATGCTGCACCAGCAAGTCGGCTTCCACAACCCAACCGCTGGTGAGCGGTTCCGTAACGCACTGCGGTCGGAGGGTCGGCGGTCTCGGAATCCAGGCGACACGCAATCGGCGTGGACCACCGGCAGCCAATTGACGGCCGACTCGTTCCAGACCATTCCAGTGCGGCCGGACACCATCAGCCGCATGCTCACCGTCAGGGCCGCCTCCGGCACCCATCTCAACGACCCGCTGGCCGATTTGACGTTCAACCGGCACCACGGGCTTCAGATCGCGTTCCCCGTCCAGCCTGAGCCGTTCATCGAATGGGTCGCTCGTCGCGTCGCCGGCGTGCCGGCCGGGTGATCGGGATGGACTTCCGCGAGCGAGCTGAGCGCGTGGCCGAAGAGGCCGAGCAACAACGGTAGGTGGCCGCGCAGGCCGCTGTGACGTTGGAGGACTTGCGCCGCGCTGGACCGGCCCTTGGCTGAGCTGGCCGATCCCGGTCAGACCGCGCCTGGCACGCGCAGGCCGATGGTCTGGAACGTCGCTGCTCGGCCGTTCGCGATTGCGAGGGAGCAGAAGGCGTCGAGGTAGGCCATCAGCTCGTTGCCGTAGACGACGGTGTTGTCGGTGGTGCCGAGACCGGTGGTGAGCAGGAGCGTGGTCGTGGCCTGCTCGCTCCCACGGTCGCCGTGGAAGACCTCCCAGAACATGGGCAGATCACTGGCAGCGACGGCGACGGTGGCCTCCCTGGCGTCTGGTGTGGAGACGTAGCGCAGGAAGGGCTGGTATGACCCGTCGGCGCCGGTGAGGATCGCGGCGTTGCGGGCGATCACCACTCGCCCGTCCTGTCGGCTCTTACGGGTCATGCCGCGGGTGAAGGTGCGACGGCGCAGGGCGACCGAGCTGGCGCCGGCCACGATCCGGTTGAGCATCGGCCCGCCGTCTCGGCCGGTGATGACGACCGCGACTGGGATCACCGCGCCGGGCGTGACCGTCCACTGCGGGCTGAGCGTCTGATCGGTCCAGGCCTGCACCCACGTAGTGGGATCCTCGGACGCGCGAGCGATCGCCGCGATGGTGTCGTTGGCGGCAACGATCGCTGGAATGTCTTCCTCGAGGTCGACGACCAGTGATTGCAGCAGCCGTAGGCCGCGCCGGCGTACGCGTTGGGCTTCGATCGGGGCCAACGCGGTGGTCTGCGGGAAGTCGAATTCGGAATGCTCGTCGTCCACCGCGCGCACTCGGACGACGCCGAGCTCACGGTTGCCGTCGGGCGCGAGGCGAATCAGCCATTCGCCGGACGCTCTGTCGGTCGAGATGAAGTACCCGAGGTCTTCCGCGGCGGTCGCGAGGATTTTCGCCATACAGTTCACCCGGACCGGCGCCAGCGTGGTGGCGTGCTGCGGGTCGCAGTAGTCGTGGGCCAGCGGCGAGAACTCGCGGTCGCGGCGGATGGCGGTGAGGTGGTCGGCGGCGCGGGGGTAACCGTCGCTGACGACCCAGTCGGGACCGTGCGCGATCGTGTCGGCCAGCAAAGTTCGCACCTTGTCGAGCCGCGCGTAGTTCGCGATGTCGTCGTTCCAGGTGCGGTAGTCAGAGACGGTGATCTCGCTGGTGGAGGCGCCAATCGAGTACCGCAGGCTCCAATCGGTCTTGTAGTCGAGCACATTGCCTGGGGTGCCCAGGGTCAGCTGACCGGAGGAGCCGAAGCCTTCGAAGCGCAGGATCGAGTCCCGGTTGCTCATGAACTTCGCGACCGACGCCTGCTTGCCCTCACCCAGAATGCTGGTTTGGGCACCCGCCAGGATCGTCTGCGCAGCCAGGGTCGTGTGCAGGCCGGCCAGGAACATCAGGTGCGACTCGCTCAGGGCTGGTAGCTCCGCGCGGGCACGGGCCAGCCAGGGCCCGACCTCAGCCGTGAGCGGCGCCGTCTTCTTCTGGTTCGCACGTTGGGAGAACAAGCCCATCGGTTCCTCCGATCTACCGAGCTGATCTGGGTCAGGTGGGCGGCTACTTGGTGTCGGTCTTGCTGAACGCGAAGACGATCGCGGCCACACCCGCGAGCATGACGAGGATCGCGATCCCAGCTAGCGGGAGGATCCGAATGTGCGCCGCCGAGTTGATGACCAGGAACAGGATGAAGCCGACCGCTCCGATGACGATCAGGAATAGACCATCACGGACGTTCTTTGCGCGGCTCGGCTTCTTCTTCGGCTCGGTCAGTGGATTGGGGTTGGTCATCGGGCTTCCTTCGGTCGTCCTATGGCTAGCAGGTGGTGAGGGCGCTTGTTGTGGCGCTTTGGATGACGACAACTCGACCCTCCGATCCGTACCCGACAGCCGGGGCCGGGTAGGAGCATTGGGCACCGTCCGTCGGGGTGAGCGCACCCTTGAAGTCGAGCAGGCCGTAGCCGAGCGGATCGTTCAGGGACGACGCCAGCTCTGCAGCTGAACTCTCCGGTACGGCTTTGACCACTGCGTCGTTGTCGATCGTTGCGGCAACAGCGAGCGAGTTGAACGTGTACGTGACGGGTGTGCCGCTCATGATCGTGCCGCCGAGGTCGCCGTTTGCTGCGGGCATGCCGAGTACGGGCTGAATGACCACGTAGCAGGTGTGACTATTGGCGGCTCCACCAGCCATGCCGTACCCGGCACCCGCGACATCGGCGAAGCCCCCGCCGCCCGCCACAAGCTTGCAGGCAGCGGACGTTGCGGGATAGAGGGCCACCAATGAGATGGCCGCGAAGTCCCCGCCGCCGATAGCTGAGCTGGGAATGGATCGGCCACCTTCGGTTGTGTCCGTGATGGTCCCGGAGAACGTCGCGCCCGCGAAGGCGATGTCAGTCTTGCCGGGCGGGTTACTGCCCACGTCCTGCATACCGGGACCAGCCGAGTACTGAACACCCAGCGTGAACGTGTAACCCTCCGTGGTCCGGTACGGGACCGATCCCGACACTGACAAGCCCGACGCAGACGGCGCCGATCCGGACGATGACGCGGAGGCGCTGTCATCCGAGCCCTCGGTGATCGACGGGCTGGTCGCCGACGGCGTAGGCGTCGACGCGTTCGAGCTAGATACGGTGTCGGAGCTGGCTTCCGGACCCGTGGTCGGCGAGGACGAGCAACCGGCCATGGCCGCGAGCACGGCGCCGCACATGGCCACCGTTATCCATTTGCGTCGAGCAGCACTCATTACCCCATCCCTTGTCGTTGGCCTTGTAAGTTGTCGCCGGATCGCCCCCAGGCCCAAGTGGAGCCTTCGGCCGCCTGCTACTCATAAGTCTGTAGACCAATGAGTAGCACACCCAGACGCTGGTTGTCGTGGAGGGCGAGCTACAGCGGCGGTTCGGGCGCAATCTGCGCCGTTTCCGCGAGGAGCGCGGCCTGTCCCAGGAGGCGTTTGCCGAGGTCCTGGGCGTGCACCGGACCTACATGGGCGGCGTGGAGCGTGGCGAGCGAAACCTGACCCTGCGCTCGGTGGAGCGACTGGCCGCGATGCTCGACGTCGATCCGCTCACGTTGCTGACCGAGGCCACGTCGCCGTAGACGAGGAGGGTCCCGCGCGAGTGGCGGCGGTTGCTCGTGTCGTCACTGGCTGACCCTTTCCGCGCTAGGTGAGAGCGGCTGTTGGCTCGGCCGTCCCGTCGAGATTATGAGGCCGGGTGACGACGCGGTACCCGGGATCTTCCGGGATCCGGCAAGGCTGTGCGTAGTGGCAGGCTACGGTGCACTGTCGCGCCCGCACGCACGATCCGCGAGGAGAGCAGGTGAACGCCCAGCAAGACACCGCCCACCCACACCGCCGGATATCCCGGCTCGCGGGCTTGTGGAGACGGTGGCGCGCTGGCCAGGCCTCCCTCCCGACGACCCGCGCTGGGGCGGAAATCGGTGCGGTCGTCACCGTCGTGGCATGGCGGCTCGGCACGCTCGCGATCATGGTGCCCGCCGTTCCGACCGCCCTAGAACGCTCCACTCGGCCGTGGCTCAACGCGTTACTGCTTGTGTTGGTTGCGCTCGAGTCCGCCGCGCTGCTCGCGACGATCATCCGCCGACGCCGCTACTACACACCCGGATGGCCGCTGCTCGACGGCGTTGTCGCGCTGGTGTGTCTGCTGGCTCAGCCCTGGTACGTGCCCGACAACGACTTAGTCGGCACCTGGGTCGGCTGGGCGCCAGCCTTCGCTGCCAGCGCGGTAATGAGCGTGGCCACAGGGAGCCCTCGGCGCCGCGCAATATTCCTGATGACCTCGGCCATCGCCGCGAGCTACCTGGTGGTCAGCCTGCCCGCAGTCGGTCACGGAGCCGAACTGGCGACCGTGTTGAGCAACACCCTGACCTACGGCGTGTTCGGGATACTCTGCCGCACGATGGCCAGCGTCGCTCGCCGCTTCGGAACCGATGCCGACGACGCCCGCAACACCGCGGTCGAGGCCACCCGCCGCCTGGAAGTCGAACGCAGCAGACGGTTACTGCACGACCCGGCAAGCCTGCTGCGGTACCTGGCCGATCCCGACCTCGATCCGCAACTCGCCGAGACCGTGCGTGCCCAGGCCGTGGCCGAAGCCAACCGGATCCGCGCCTATCTCGCCGACCAACCCGGCCCCACCGACGACGGGCGCGTTGCCGGCCGACAGACTCGTCTGCTGACCGACGCGATCCAGGCCGGCACCGCCAGCTTCACGGATCTGCCCATCGAACTGCTCATCCAACTCGCCGACGGCGTCGCAGTGACCGCCATCTCCGCGGAGGCGGTGACCGCGGCGACGGCAACCGTGCTCCACAACGTACGACGCCACGCCGGACCCGACACCAGCGTCGTCGTGCACGCCGACTACGAACCCGCTGACCACGAGTGGGAATTGACTATCCGGGACAACGGCAGAGGTTTCGATCCTGCGTCCACGCCTTTCGGCTACGGACTGAGCCAGGTCGCCGGGCAGGCACTCGCCGAGCAGTGCATCACCAGCCATGTGCACTCGGTTCCCGGCGTCGGTACCACCATCACGATCCGGGGGGCGGCCGTATGACGCCTGAGCCCGTCGACCACGAACCCGCACGCCGGATCCGTGTCGCGTCCATTGATGACGACACCGTCATCCGCCGTGGCCTGCCCGTCCTACTCGACCACGTCGACGTCGTCGATAGCTACCCCGACATCGGTGAGTTCCTCACCGCTCACATCGAGGTCGATATGGTTCTCCTCGATCTCGTACTCACCGGCACCGGGCGGCCCGGAGTCATCCAAGGCGCCGCCGCCATCCGCGAACTGCTCGCTGCCGGGCACCGCGTTCTGATCTACACCAACGAGCGGCGCCGTGCTGTCCTGGTCGCGTGTCTGGCCGCCGGCGCCTCCGGGGTCGTGCACAAAGCTGAACCCATCTCGGCGCTCGAAGACGCCATCATCGCCGTCGCCAACGGCGAGGTCGTCATCACCCAAGCACTCGTAGGCCTCGCCGAACTCGCCGAACGACGCGGAGAGCTACCCACACTGTCCGGACGGCAACGACAAGTGCTCTCCGCCCGCGCACGTGGCGAGCCGTTCCAGTCCATCGCCGACCGGCTCTTCATCTCCCGCAAGACAGCCGAGGAATACATGGCGGCAGTCACCAACAAGTTCGCCGAATTCCTCCGTGACCACTCAGCCGCAGACCTGGAACGACACCTCGGCATCGCACCAGGCGACGTACTCGAGCAGCTCAGATAACAACGACCGCAGCGAGGCCGAGGCGCAACCGCGCCTTCTTCGACAAGCTTGGCTTGCCATCCACGTAAGTGCCGCACGCCCGGCCGCGTCACGGCAGCCCAAGCCTGCGACAGCCCGTTCCTATTGAAATCCCCTGCAGATTCGTAGTATAAGTAGACATAGTAATTAATACAGGGGGCAAACAGTGTGCCGGAACTTAAACTACCTGAACTACTCGTAATATTGGCAGTGCTCCTTCTGCTGTTTGGTGGTAGGAAGCTCCCGCAACTCAGTCGAAGTATCGCGCAGTCAATCCGTGAGCTTCGCGGAGCCGCATCTACCGAGGCCGGTGACACCAAGAACCGGGATGCCGAGTAATGGTATTTCCACGGCCAGCGCTCTTCGATCGCGAGATGAACCGAGCCGAATTCCTCAAGGCAGTCGGCATCGGGTTGCTTCTACTTGTTGGCGGCAGGATGGTGCTTGGCGCGCTGCAGGGTATGGATCGCATCAACAGGAAGGCTCCGAGCGGCGGGCCAGGCTATGGCTCATCCGGCTATGGCAAGTAGGCCGCCGCAACTGTTGACAATTCTACAATGACACGTGGCCCATGTTTGATCTAAAATGAAGCAAAAGCACTAACGGCTCGCTCATGATGCGTGCCACCAAAGGGAATTCAGTGAATGGGGAATAGAAGGAAGGAACAACAGCGAGCGCTGCCACCATCGACACGCTATGGCGCCGGACCGTATCCGAGCCACGGAGACGCGTCATGACTCGGCTTCCATCCGTCGGCGGCGACAACGGCACCTGGGGTGACGTTCTCAACGACTTCTTGACCCAGTCGCATAACGGCGACGGCACGCTGAAGGCCAACTCCGTCGGCGCACCCCAGCTGAAGCCCAACTCCGTGACCAACGCCGCCATCGCTGATGCCTCGGTCTCGGCAGCCAAGCTTGCCACCGCTGGCCAAGCAGATGGCATCGCGACTCTCGGCAGCGACGGCACTGTTCCCGACGCTCAACTCCCAACCCGGCTGAGCGATACCTCGCTCTCGGCTACCTACGCCACTGCAGCGCAGGGTGCGAAGGCAGATGCCGCCATCCCCGCTGCGCAGATGGGTGTCGCCTCCGGCGTCGCCACGCTCGACGGGTCGGGACTACTACCAGATGCTCAGGTGCCGAGCAGGCTCAGTGCCAGCCAGCTTGCTGAAACGATCGCCACGACGAATGGCTACGTGCTGGTGGCTTCCGACACCGCACCAGCCGACACCACGCGCTACGGCGTGCCGGTGCTGTGGCTCGATACCAACGAAGTGATCGCAGCCGTTCCGGTGAATCCACCGGTCCCAACCTGGAACGACGCTACGTCGCAGTTCACCGTCCCTTCAGGCGTCGTCGGTGTCGATTACGTCTGGACGTCGGGCGGCGGCGGGATCGGCGCAACGATGGCGCAAGGCTCCACAGTGAGCACCTCTGGGACGTTCCCGCGCACCGTCGTGATCACCCCAGTTGCGCAGTCGGGGTATGTGCTGGCATCGGGAATCACCACGTTCAATCACGACTTTCCCGATACGAACCCGGCGCTGACTAGCGTTTTGACCTCGGACACTTTCACAGGAGCGGCCGGGCCGCTAATCGGCCGGACAACAGATGTCGGGCTTGGCGGTATGCCTGAAGCGTGGACTGCAGGTAGCGGCGCCGTTTGGAACACAGACGGCGCGGGAGCAGTCGTCTTTGTTGGCGGAACAGCCGGCGGATGGACAACCCTTGTACAAAATGGCTCACAATCCGCCCAGAACATTCAAGTCGAATTCGACCTCGTCTCCAACGCAGGCTCGTCGGTCGGCACCGGCGTCGGACTAGGGCTCTGGTGCAACCCTGGGTTCGGCCTCTGGATCGCTTGCACAGGAAACAGCGCCGTCAACCTTACGAATGCAACCGTCATGTCCCAGTCCGGAGATCCGCTCACAGTAAACGCCAATGGGCACTGGAAGATGCTTCTATACCAACAAACGCTAACCGTCACTGACCCACTGAACCATGTACTTGTATACAGCCTGGCAAGTGTACCTGCCCAAAACAAGCAGGTCTGCCTGAGGATGTCCCCCAACGGGAAGTCCAACTGTGCTGCGTCCATCAAGAATCTCAAGATCAGCAAGGTTGCGTTCTAATGCGAATCCATTGTCCTATTCGACACTGGAGTTCCGCGCGCAACCAATGGACGGACAGCATTCCGAAAACGTGGAATGGGAGTGGTTGGCGATTCCCGACGGGACTTGACGCAATGACGCTTCGCCAGTCACCGTTCGATCCATTCATCGGTCGTGGCTCCATCTGGCAACGTGATGTTTCTGCGATGCCGCTCGCGACCAATAGCGCAGCGCAAGCTACCTGGGTCTCGACACACATTAACTACGGCTCTGGGTACGGCTCGACTTCACTCAACACCTCCGTCGCAAATACCCATCCGATCCATCCGGTGTTCATCGACTCACGGCTCGACGACACGCCCTACCAAGTCCTCAACCCGACCTCATATAGCAGTCCGGTAAGTACCGACCTAGCGGGCAAGCAGCTGATGCAGCAGCCGGTGCCGCTGCCGGCGTGGGTTGACTCCACCACGATGCAAAACGGCCAAGACTCTGCGCTCGCGCTGATCGACATCGGCACGGGGATCATCCGCGAGTATTACGCGGTGCACCCGCAGTCAGGGTTCGTCAACCAATACACATGCTCGGCCAACGCCTACTCCGTATTCCATCCGGACCCATTCGTAAACGGCTGGCCCACCGGCACCTACCGAACCGGCACCACAACGACCGACGCCTACACCACACAGTGTCAAGTCGGGCAGAGCTCCGTGGTAGGCATGCACAACTGGCTGGGCTGGATCGACGTCGCTGGGTCACGCCGGGGCGAGATCGACCACGCCATCGCGTGGACGTGCGCCAACCTGGCCGTGCCAACCAGCACTGGTGAGGCCATTGACCAGAACGGCGTGCGCTACACCACGGTCGGCCCCTCGTGGCCAGCTAAGGGCGGTGACGGAGACACAGCCAACCCGTCCGACGAAGTGCCGATCCATGGCCAGTGGGCGACGCTGCCTAACACGCTCGACTTATCAGACCAAGGGCCGTACCCGCCGTTCCTGCGGATGGTCATCAAGGCTATCCAGAAGTACGGAATGGTCTGCACCGACTCGAACAACTTTGTTCACGCCTTCAATGCCGAGCCTGGGTTCTATGAGAAGGCGTTCCTCGGTGTCGATCCGTGGTCAAGCAGTGGCGATCTGTACAAGAAGTATGCCGCCCTCAACGCTTACGAGGGTCGCTCCACCTCGTCACCTTTTGATATGAGCAAGTTCCCATGGGACAAGACCATGTGGGCCCCGAGGCACTGGGGCGCACCAGAGCGGATCAACGAACAACCGTAGGCCAACAGGACTGGTAGATCGAGATGTGCACACGTATGCACGGCTGAGGTCGTTGTCTTTTTCACACCGCCGAGACACCCATCGCCGACCTCTGTTATTTGCTCTTTTTCCGGGCGTGCATCGCGTAGCCCGGTATATTTGTGTTGACTTTTGTCAGCACTTTCCTTATAACTAAGTGCTGAGCGAAGTCAGCAGCACCTTATCGCCTGTATTCCACGCATATCCCTGACTCTCTTGGGGCACCCACCACGCTGACTTCGCCTTCTGCCTCGTCGCTGTCCTGCGGCCTTTCCTTGATGAACCATCCGGGTTCGTCGGCCGCAACTCACCGAGGAGGTAGCTCACATGAGTGAGCCCGCAACTCCCGCGACGGCGGGAACCCAGAGCCAGCTGAAAACGCTGGCCGTGAGGATCACCGAGGACCTGCGAGCCCAACTGGACGTCATCGCCCAGCTGACCGGCCGCAGCGCCACCGAGGAGATCCGCCTGGCCTTGGAGCACTGGATCGAAACCATGAAGAGCGATCCGGCAGTGCTCACCAAGGCCGAGAAGGTGAGGGCGGAGATCGAGCGTGAAGCTCAGACCCGCCAGAAAGCCATCGCCGCCATCTTCAGCGACGAAGGCACCCCGAAGGGTAAGGCCCCTTCGACGCGATCGACCTCGCCGGCCAAAGCGGCTAGCTCGTAGGAGATCGCACCAGTGGGTGGGGTTCCCGGTTGAGCGCCACATCGTTGCGCTCCCGGGGCCCTGCCTGCTGCTTCCCCTAAGCATGCCTGCCCGTTCGCGGGTGGAACTCCCCTGCCAACCGGCGCGGGACCACACCCACGAGCGGAAGGTGACCAACCATGGCCACAGTAGGCATCTACATCCCTCAGGACTCGAAGCTTCCGATCTACCGAGACCGGTACAACGGGATCGGCGACTACCGCCGGGCCGTCCACGGCCTCGTCGACACCATCGCTCTGGACACACCACAGATGATGTTGATCGTCAACACCGGCTGGCGATACCCGCGCTCCGCTATCAACGAGCGCGCCACCCAGCTGGTCTGGCTTCACAACCCGCTGCTGCGCATGCAGGCGCTGATCGGCGGCGACGTCGTACTGGTCGGACCACCGACCGAAGACGACGAGATCGAAGACGTGCCGGAGGACTTCGCCAGGTTCATCCTCAGCAAGAAGACCTACGAGGTCGAGCACCGCACTGTGGGCGGCCTCAACTGGCCCGTCCATCGGCGCAGCTTCGATGACTACTTCAGCGCCGCGATCTACAGCGTCGATCTCATCTGGACTGCCAGGCAGCCCACCGAGACGCGGATCATCGCCGGAACCGAAGCTACGTCCTGAGACCCACCAAGGTGGGATGTCGTGCAGTCAACTGCGCGGCATCCCGCCCATTTTCATATCTCGCAATACTGGCCATGTCTCACCGGCAACGCCGATAGGAAGCGCGCCCGCTACTGTCCATGCCGAATCGTGATCGCCTTGCCTTGTACTTTTGACCAATAGCTCAACTGATAGAAACGACACGCAGTTGGCTTCATACACTGGAACCCCGAACCGTCCGGATTAGGCTCGGCGAGGTAGGTGAACCCACAGGTTGTCGACGTGGCTGCATTTCCAAGCGGGATGCCCCTGCTCTGCGCACAGCCTGCCGGCACCACATCCGCTTGGTGGAGTCCGATCTGCGAAAGGTCAGCTTCGCTCCCCATCTCGTCAGACGCCGGGTAGCGGCTATTGAGGGTGTAGAAATTCTCGAGTGACTTTTGCACCGTGGACGCGATGGACGCCTTTTGCGCGTCGACCGCACGGTCTCGCACCCCGTTGTAGGCGACCACAGTTATCGCGGCGAGAATAGCGATCACGATGATCACGACGAGCAACTCGACGATCGTGAACCCTCGTAGACGTTCACGACTGCCGACAACGCCTGAGGGCCCTCTCAACAGCAAACGGTATATGCGTCGCCGTAATGACTGGTGCTTGTGGTGAGGGTCGTGCATATTCTGGACGTATATATAAAGCATAAGCCCAATCACGTCAAGTGTTGGCGCCGGTACGAGACAAATGAAATAGCCCGCCAGTGCAGGAACGGAAGACTGCGCAGTGGTGGTCCACTGGTTTCTTCGCGTTCCCGCACTGAGCGGGCCTATTGCTGTGTGGTCGCCTCGTCTAGCCCTGGTGTCAGGGCTAGACGAGGACGGCCGTATTCAGCGTGGCCTCCGTCTGCCCGTAGCCGGGCGAGCGAAGATGCGTGCGCTGCCGGCAACTCGGTCGTGGCCCATGACATGGGCGCAGTGCCCAATGTGGGACCGCCCAGACACCATGGCGTTGTCTCCAACGTACGCGTGGTCAGTGACGACCGCGACGCCGAAGATCTGAGCAGAGCCAGCGATGATCGCGTGGCCCGAGATCCGAGCGTTCCACATCACTGCGGCACGATCGAGAATCTGCGCATGGGCCAGGACCTTGGAGTTGCCGCTGATCTGGGCGTCGTCCGTCACGCGGGCGTGACCCAGGACCTTGGCGTTGTCCGCGACGTACGCGTGGCCGAGCACCACGGCCTGCCGTCCAACGTACGCGGTCTCAGCCACGTACGCGGTCTCAGCCACCCACCCGCCGATCGTCCCGTCAGGGTTGATGTGGCGCCGGCAGAGCCAGCCATCGATCGTGGCGAATGAGTCGCCCTCGAGTTCGCACCGTCCGTGCGGACGGGTAGTCAACGTACTGCTGTCGCTCATGACGAGCTTCCTTTCCGTGATGGATGAGGCTGCTCGGAGCGGCAGCCAACGCCGTCGACGAGCCGCAGGGCTCTTCGAGGGGATTGGTCGGGGTGCGACGGTTTGGTGTGTCCTTGCACTCTCGCAACGTCGCGAGAGTGCAAGGAAGTGGTCAATAGACCAAGGCTGTACCGGAGATGCGGGTGGCGCCCGAGACGCGGCTGCGGCCGCAGACGACGACCTGGTCATATAGACAGGCGTCGTCGGTGACCTGGGCGTGGCTGATGACCAGCACATTGCCGGCGAGTCTTGCGTTACCGGCGACCAGTGCCCAGTCTCCGACCTTGCAGTTATCGGAGACAACGGCGTCGTCGCAGACGTTGGCATTGCCCGAGATCTCAGCATGACCGGAGATTTGCGCATTGCCATAGATCCGCGGGTTCTCGCGGAGCGTGGCACAGCCGCAGATCGTGGCGTGCTCGTAGACCCGTGCCTTGCCGGAGACCCGAGCCCCGCTGAAGACCCAAGCCTCGTCGTAGACCTGCGCCTCGCCGAAGACCCAGGCGTTGTCGAAGATCCTGGCGTTGCCGAAGATCCTGGCGGTGTCCAGGACCATCGCTTTTGCCGCCACGTTCGCGGTCGGGGCCACGTACGCGGTCTCGGACACCCAGCCGCCCATCGACCCGTCAGGGTTGACGTGACGCCGGCAGGTCTGGCCGTTGATGATCTTGATCTTCTTGTTGGTGCTCACGGCAATACTGCTTCCGTGTGTCGTCTCGTCTGGAGACGGGCAGGGTTGTCTGGGTTCAGGCGACCGAGGCGGGCTCGAGCGTTCGAGCGGGCTTCGGTGGCTTGAAACGAGATGTTTGTGCGGCGACCGCCGGACCGAGAACACGAGGGTTCTCAAGGTCCGGGCGGTCACAGCGGGATGTGGGCTACTCGCCGTCGACGCCGCGGTCGTCGAGGCACTCAAGCAGCCCGGGGATGAGGCGCTCGTCTATCGTCACCTTGCCGATTCCCTCGACACGGGCAGCCGGAGGCACCAGCAAGATGAGTTTGGCCATCCAGTCGTCTGGGGACTTGGCAGCAGGCACGCGCTCACTTTTGTCGTCATTGGTCGTGTCCATGGGTGAACTCCCGTTCCATGCATCCCTTCCGGGGATGGGCGGGGTCACCAATCTTCAGGCGACCGAGGCGCGCTCGACGGCTCGAGCAAGCTTCGGTTGCTTGAAGGGTTGTGTACGGCGACCGCCGGCCCGAGAACCCGAGGGTCTCATGGTCCGGGCGGTCGCCCGAGGTTGGCTATGACAGAAGGATTCCTTCCAGCATGGCGCCAGCGGTCATCACAGTTCGGCCAGTGATCTTCGCGCTGCCGCGCACCAGGGCAGTGCCGCGGATGCGGGCGTGATCCGTGATCAACGCGTAGCCACCAACTACGGCACTGCCACCGATCCGCGCGAAATCGTCGATGATGGCAAACTCGCGGACCAAGGCGTAGCAACCGACACGGGCATGGCCCGACACAGACGCATAGCCGTGGACCTCGGCGTGGTCGAAGACGAGCGCATCTGGGCCGACGTACGCCGTCGAAGCGACGCGTGCCGTCTGAGCGACCCAGCCGCCGATAGTTCCGTCAGGATTGACATGCTGTCGGTAGCATCGGCCCCAGATGCGTCGCGATGCGATGTGCTTGGTCGTGTCCATGGTGAACTCCCGTTCGTCATCACCTCGGCCGGAGGTGTGCGGGGTCACCCATGTTCAGACGACCGAGGCGGGCTCGATACCTCGAGCAAGCTTCGGTGGCTTGAAGAGTGTGTTGTTGCGGCGACCGCCGGACCGAGAACCCGGGGTTCTCATGGTCCGGACGGTCGCCGAGGTGGCTTCCGACCGCGCGGATGGGGGTCAGCGCCGCGTCGAATACGCCACGACGGAACTAGCGACGACCGCGGTCAGAAAACAGGCCACGAGGGGGGTGCCCCCGCCAACCTGAGCCAAGATGCAGAGCAGCCACACGATGATCCCGGAGACCGCTCCGAACAGCATGGCGATGAGTTGCATCAGGACGGAGACGAAGCGTTCGTTCCGCCGCCGCTGCCTCGCCTTCTCAAGCGGGTCAGCATCGCCGAGGACCTTGGTAAAGCCGGAGACCTCGAAGACCTCAGCGTCGCCATAGATCCAAGCGTCGCCATAGACCCGAGCATTTCCGTAGATGATCAGCGGCTCACCAGGTGTCTCGCCGGGTTCCGAGGCGGCCGACTGATCGTCGCTGTCGCGCTCAACGTTCTTGTTGTTGGTGGTGCTCACGGCACTACTGCTTCCGTGTGTCGTCTCATCTGGAGACGGGCAGGGTTATCTGGGTTCAGACGACCGAGGCGGGCTCGAGTGCTCGAGCGGGCTTCGGTGGCTTGAAGAGTTTGTCCCTGCTCCCCCACCAGGCGGTGAGGGAGCAGGACGTGTGGTCAGCGATTGACGAGCGTCTTGTTCCAGATGCGCTCGTGGCGCGTGATCTTCGCTCTGCCATAGACTCTGGCGAAGTCACAGACGTCTGCCATGCCCCGCACTCGCGCGCGCCCGGAGACTTCCGCATAGCCGCGAACTCTGGCGTAGCCGGAGACCTTGGCGTGTTCGGTAATCAGGGCGTTGCCGAAGATCTGCGCGTAACCCGAGATGCGGGCGCTCCCGGAAATGCGTGCCTGGCCGAAGACCTGGGCGCAATTCCGAACTCGGGCGTTGCCGGAGACACTGGCACGGCCAGAGACCCTGGCGTTACCAGAGATCCTGGCGTTGCCGGCGATCCTCGCGTTGCCGAAGATCCAGGCGTCGTCGGAAACCCATGCGTTGCCGGAGATCCTCGCGTCGTCAGAGATCCAGGCGTTGCCGGAGATCCAAGCGTCGTCGCAGACTTGGGCGCTGTCGAGAACTCGGGAGTTGCCGGTAACCCGAGCTGCGTCCAGGACCACCGCTGCCGGTCCGATGTACGCGGTCGGGGCCACGTACGCGGTCTCGGACACCCAGCCGCCCATCGACCCGCTAGGGTTGATGTGACGACGGCAGGCCTGGCCGTTGATGATCGCTGTCGTGTTGTTGGTGGTGCTCATGGTGAACTCCCGTTTGTTACATCCCTTTCCGGAGATGGGCGGAGTCACCAATGTTCAGATGACCAATACAGGCTTGAGCCAGACCAGGCGCCAGCCGGCGTTGGTCATCTGAATGATGAGCTATCGATCTTAGGGAACGTGCGGGAGCCGTTGGCTCAACCGCATACTTGCATTATTGCACATTTGTACGAAAATGTCAATAGAAGCAGACTGTCTGACAGAGGTCACACGCCATCAATCGCGTCGGCGGAGGGCGAAGAGCGCGCCGGCACCGGCAGCTATGGCGGCAGCGCTCCCAACAATCCACGGCACGACATCCGTACCCGTGTCGGCGAGCCGTCCACTCGCACCCGCCTCCGTGTCGGCAGCACCATCCGACTCGTAGACGAAGGTGACAACATTCTCCCCTGGAGCCAAGGTCAGTGTCCGCGCCGTCGGGGTGCCGTAGCCGGCGATAGCCGGAGCGGTGAAGGTCTTGGTCTGGCCAGCGCGGTAGTACTGGGCGAAGCCCGCCTGCATGTCGGTGGTCTCTTGAGCGGTCGGAGCAGTTGGATCAAGCGGCGCGAGGATCGCGGAAGCTTTGGCCGAATAGTCGGTGAGCGCAGAACCGTCACTCGCTTTGACGCCAGTGAGTTCTTGCGGCAGCTGCAGCTGGTTGCCGTGGCTGTCGACATACTTCAGTGAGACGCTCGCTGGGTTGATGATTTGACCACCGAGGGAGTCGCGAGTGGTGCCGTTGGCGTTGTCATCGGCTCCTGCATCCCACTCTTCACTCATGATGCTGTCCGTGAAGTCCTGCGGGTCGGACGGATCGGCCGTGTAGAGACGCACGTACCAGATGGAGTCGTAGACACTCTGAACCACGCTCGGGTCGCTACTCCATAGGTCGTGAGCGGGGTCGGTGCTCCGGTCGACTACACCGCCCCACGGGTTCTGCCCGAAAAAGGCGATCGGGCCAAGTGCCTGAAGCGACGCCGGCAGTACCACGTTCGTGAGCTTGTTGCCAGTGAATGCGCCTCGACCAATTGCTTCCAGTCCATCAGACAGGGACACCGAGCTCAGTTGGTTGTCGTAGAACGCCCAGTCCCCAATGCTCGTCACCGAATTCGGAATCACCACCGATTTCAGCTGGTTGTTGTAGAACGCGCTGTTCCCGATGCTCGTCACCGAACCCGGAATCGTCACCGACGTCAGCTGGTTGTTGGCGAACGCGCTGTTCCAGATGCTCGTCACCGAACCCGGAATCGTCACCGACGTCAGCTGGTTGCTGGAGAACGCATAGCTCCCGATGCTGGTCAACGAGCTTGGGATCGTCAGCGACGTCAGCTGATTCCTCGAGAACGCGAAGTCCCCGATGCTCGTCACCGAACCCGGAATCGTCACCGACGTCAGCTGGTTGTTCTGGAACGCCCAGTCCCCAATGCTCGTCACCGAACCCGGAATCGTCTCCGACGTCAGCTGGTTGTTCTGGAACGCCCAGTCCCCAATGCTCGTCACCGCGACCCCACCGATAGCCGCAGGAATGGCGATGGCCTTCGGGCAGGCCGGGTTGGCGACGTTGTTACCTTCATTATTGTAGTAGTCGGTAATCGTACCTGCGCTGAAGGCGAAGCACGAGTCAGGTGGGGTCACCGGTGCATCTGCACTGGCAGGGCGTGAGGCGAGCACGCCACCCGCAGCGATGACTGCAACGACTACCAGCGATGCCAGGGTTTTGAATCCGCTGAAATTGGGTCGACGTGGCACATGCAGTCCGCAATCTCCTATTCGCTTGCCTCCTAAGAGCCGATATCTTCCATTCATACTCCAATACCCTCTGGATGCGCTGGCATCCTCCACGCTGTTTGCCCTCTATTATAAACCGCAAGCAGGATCAATAGTGTTGTAGAATCGACAACTACGACAGTTCGTCATCAGCCTCGATCCACCGAGGTGATTTCGTGATTGTCGTTTCGGACGACAGTTGATCTTGATGGCGACGTGGAGCGGGGCGGGCAGCGGAGTTCGGCCGGTCTGTCCGGCTGTTCCGTTTGGTCTCCGGTCGGGTCCTGGGTGGGACGGGTTGGTCGGGTCAGGCCGCGACGGCTGGCGGTCCGAGGGCGAGGTCGTTGAGGCGGTGCCAGTGCGCCTGCCAGGGCCAGTCGGTCGGTGAGCCGCTCGGCGAAATTCGGACAGTGATTTATCCGGTTATTCTATGCCGCTGAATTCACCGTGTACCAGTCTTTCTCGGCTTGATCCGGGGTGCGGTAACCGAGCGCGGAATGGCGTCTTCTGGTGTTGTATCGTAACTCGATCCAGCGGGTAATGTCAACGATCGCGTGGCGTCGTGTCGGGTATTGCGTGCGGTGCACGAGTTCATTCTTCAACGCGCCATTGAATGATTCCGCCCACGCATTGTCGTAACAAATACCCGTCCGACCCACCGACCGGAGCACGCCGATCTCGGCGGTGAAACGGGCGTATTCGTCGGAGGTGTACTGGGTGCCTCGGTCGGTGTGCATGATCGTCACACCGGCCCTGATGTGCCCGTTGCGGTGCGCCATCGCGAGGGCGTCGGTGACCAGACAGGTGCGCATGTGCTCGGCCATCGCATACCCGACGACCTTCTTCGTGCAGCAATCCAGCACCGTCGCCAGGTACAGCCACCCCTGCCAGGTGCGGATGTACGTGATGTCGCCGACCAGCTTCACCCCGGGCGTCTCGGCGGTGAAGTCCCGCTGCACCAGGTCCGGGGTGTCCCCCGCGTCGGAGGCGATCGTGGTGACCGGGCCACGCGGCCGGGGCTGGCACGCGATCAGGCCGAGATCGCGCATGATCCGCCGGACCGTGTCGTCGTCCACGTCGTGGCCCCACGCGATCAGATCCGCGTGCACCCGCCGGTACCCGTAGGCCTCGTCGGACTGCGCGAAGCTGTACTCGATCAACACCGCCAACTCCGCGCGGCGGGCGGCCCGGGCCGAGGCCGGCCGATCCCGCCACGCGTAGTACCCCGAGCGCGACACCGCGCCCCACGAGCACATCGACGCGATCGGGTAGACGCCTTCTTCGCCCCGGATGAACGCGTACTTCACACTCACCGGTACTCCTTCGCGAAAAAGGCCGTTGCTTTTCCCAGGAATTCATTCTGCGCCCGCAATTCACGGACTTCACGTTCCAATTCCCGCAACCGCGTACGCTCCGAGACGCTCAATTCCGGTTCCGCGACCGGATGTTCCCGCCGGAACGCCGACACCCAATTCCCCAGAGTCTGCTCCACCACACCCTGCTCACGAGCCACACTCGCGATCGTACGGGACTTATCGATCACCTCCCGCACACACGCGTCCTTGAATTCCGCAGAATACTTACGAGCTGGCACCACACGTTCCCTTTCAGTCGACCCAAAGAAATCAGATCTTCGGGGCCAACTGTCCGAGACTCGCCGGGCACCTCAAGCCGGGGCGGAACTTGCTTGCCGTAGTAGTCGGTCATGCCTGGGATGTAGCTGTAGCGGATACCCCGCCAAGTTTCGCTACCTAATGGTGCCTGCGACAGTTGCCCGCTAGAGATGGTGGCGTAGGGCGCAAGTGAGTCCGCCAACGTCTGCGATGCTGAGACGGTGTAGTTGGCCGGGTTGTACAAGCATTGTCCGCTCGCGAACGGACCTGTTGCCGGGAAGTCGGCGGGCTTGCCTAGACAGTATTCGCCGGTCGGCGATGCCGCTGACGATGGATAGGTACCGTTGTTATTGACGCTGTACAGCTTGAGGACTTTCGCGAATTGATCAGCTGTTGCCGAGGCTCGCGCAGCATCAGCGCGGTTGCGGATCCCATTGTAGGCAACGATCGTGATCGCCGCCAATATGGCGATTACAACGATCACGACGAGCAGCTCAACGATAGTGAAGCCCTCCCGGTTATGGGGGATCCGATTTCGTTCGAAATGCGAGTCAATCAGTTGCGCGTGCATCTGCATCTATATATAGAGCATGAGCGAGATCCAGTCAATGCACGTAACGCGACTTGAGCGACGCCCGAGTTGGACGACAAACGACCTCGCTCGATGCCGTGATTCGTATTGGTCGGCAATTAGAATGTGCTACAGCTCGGGCGGGCGCCAGCGTTGCCACGGCGGGTATCCACATTGGGAGGTCCTACGTTGGGAGGGGACTTACTGCATGTAATAGCAGGATTTTAGGACACCAACGGCCGGGTCGCTGCCGAATGTCGAATTGTCACAGTTGATGGAGGCCGAGACGTTCGACTTTGTAATATAGCTTCCATTTGCGCCATATCTCACTGTACTGGTTCCGGTGAAGCTGCAAGGGTTGTGCTCGCCCGCACAATATATCCAGGTTCCAGTGCAACTTCCTTGCACCGGAGTCGTATCGGCATTCCGGACACTGTAGGTCAGATTGCCTTGCGTCGCCATGAGGCAGTATGTCGTCGATGGGGCTGCTCCCGTCGCCACATATTGGTAGGTAATGTTGCCACTGTTGGCAACTCCGGCGTCGCCGAGCGTATTTGGGTAGGACCCGTTACTCACGCTATACAATTCTAGCTTCTTCTCGGCCTGGTTGAGCGCAGCGAATATCGCAGTACTTTGCGCTCGGCTTTGTATCCCGTTATACGCCACCACCGTGATCGCCGCCAGTATCGCGATCACCACAATGACAACCAAGAGCTCCACAATCGTGAAGCCCTGAAAGCCTGCGAATCCTGGTCTCTGAGATCTCGTCAGTTTGTGCATGTTCTGGACTTAGGTATAAAGCATAAGCGCGATGCCGTCAAGCACCGCGTCGAAGGGAGGCTATATCATAGGACTGAGTAATAGGTCTTTGTAACCAAAAAAGCGAGCGGAGTGATCCGCTCGCCGTGCCTGTAGGAAAGGCGGGCATTGGGTGAGTCGAGTTGTTGAGGCTCGCGCGGATGAGAATCCACGGATGAAACGCATCCAACGCCCAGCAAGGATTATACCATGAATAGACGCCGCGCCGAATGGTGCTACTTCAACTCTGGTTCGATCTTTCGCACTTTCGCGGCGAGTTCCGGGTCGATGATGTCAACGGCTTCGAGCGGGGTGGTCGGCCACGTTGATCGGTCGGGGCCAAACTTCGCTTCGAGAGAGGCTTCGTCAAGCGTTGCGTTCATGACCTGATCGAACATTCCGTCGATCATAGGGCCAAGCACCCCGAGGCCCTCTTCCTCCTCCACGGGCACCCACCCGTCTCGGATTCCATCCATTCGGAGTGGCTGGCCATTCGCGAGAAGCCGGTAGAGCGTGACAGTGCGAGTGCCGTCTGGCGTCGTGGTGTAGTGCGCGTAGTAGCTCTCGTCGAGGATGACGAAACGGCTATTGGTCGCATCGGCGAGTACGGTTTCGGCATCGCGTCCGTACTGAGACGCGATCTCGTACACCCTGCGTCGGTAGTTGAGCTGGTAGTGGACAAGGGTGAACGGGCTGGCTGGCACCGCCATGACGCGTTCGTAGGCGAGCAGGGCGCGGGTGACGTCATCGAGAAGCTCGTAGCGGGCGAGGTGGCAGACCAGTCCTCCCGTGTAGACCTCGTCGCCTTCGACCGTGGCCAAGCCCATCTGCGCCAGGTGGTCGCAGGCCATGTCTAGTTCCCGCGACCAGGGTGTGCGCCCGAGCAAGTCAGCGACGACTGGGTCGATGAACTCTCGGAGAAGGCGACCTGTTTCGCTGCACGAGACGACGACGGTCAAGAGGGTCAACGCAACCGTGTCATCCTCCAGCTGACCCAGTTTCTTGCGGATGATCCAGCTCAGGGGCTTGGCGACGGCACGGAGTTCACGGTCGCCCGTGAAGCGAGTCAGGGATGCCAGGCTCTGTCCAGGCGTGCGGCCGACTTGCGTAAGGAGGTCATTGACGTCATCCAGGGTCAGGTCGGGTAGTAGCCGGCTGATGGCGTCGAGGGTTGCCGTGTGGCCGCCGGTGAGGCTGGCGAGGCCTCTGAGGTTGTCCCAGTCGTCGCTGTCGAGTTCCGAAGCGCCGGGGAAATGTTGGGTGAGCAGTTCAAGGCTCGCGTCGCGGCCGAGCGGCGCGACGTGACGCCATGGCATGGCGTCCGGTCGATGGTCGGTGTAGCCAGCGCTGAATCGCTCGTCGGCGACGACAAGCACTGGGATCTGCGCTCGGTCGAGCCCCAGCCGGTCAACGGCGTCGGGTTCGGTGACCCCATCGACAATGAGCAGCCACAGAGCGCCGAGGTTGCCGACGTGGCGACGCAGGGCGGCTTCGTACTCGTCCGGTGAGGCGTCCGGCACCGCGTGGCCGGCTCTGGTGAGGACGGAGCGGAGGTCTTCGGCATAGCGGCCGGGCTGCCCGACACGGATGGTGGAGACCCGTTCCGGCCCGATTGTCCAGGCGAAGCGTTCCGCGAGCGCGGTCTTGCCGATGCCTTCCAGTCCCCAGATTCCGAACAGTCCGCCGGTGTCTTTGAGTCGGAGTCGGGTCTGCCCAAGCCAGGTGAGATCGGCGTCGCGGCCGAACAGCGGCTTCGGCCCACCGGATGCCCCGGGCTGAGGTGTCGCGGCTGTGTGCCGGGCCTGCCGCCACCACAAGATGGCGGCAATCACCGCTTCGACCTGCGGATCGCGTACTTCCGGCTCGGTCATCTCGTAGTGGGTGTACGCGCCCGGGATGAGCGCCGAGGCTGCTTCCTGACGCTCCTTGACCGGCGCGTTCATCGTGTCGTTGGTCAGGCCGAAAACGCGCCGCAGCACTGCCGGGCCGAGCGCATCAGGGGACGTGCGTCCACCTTGGATTTGCTCGGCGTGGTCGAGCGCCTGAGTCAGGAACGTGCGGATCGCCGTGTAGTCCCGCACCGCCCACCTCGCTGGCGGCTCAGGCGCGTCGGTCGCCAGCTGGTGCAGCAGCGGGTAGCGATCTTGACGGCGGACCAGCACGCGAAACATCCGCTTGCGCCACATCTCAAGCTCGGCCCCGAGAGCGGCACGGTCGACGTCGTCAGCACGGCCAGAGAGCGGTTCGTCGTCGACAAAGGTCTCGGCTGGCACCCGGTCGACTCCTCTCCTCATTCCGTGCACGAACTCCTCGTTCGGTGCTCACTCCGTCCCCATTTTATGTGGTGACCCGGCCCGAATCTGGATCGGTCAACGAGCCCAACCGGGGCTCAACAAACAGGGACGGAGTCTCACCAGTGAGAGCACAACAGCAACAGCAACGAGTCCTCGCTCGGCGTCCGAAGCCGGGCACCATGTCGCGCCCCACACCGAGGCCGAAGGCGAAGGCCATGGGCGCGGCCGCTGTCACCGGAGCGGTGATGGTGCTGGCGGCCTGCGGACAGGCCGGCACCGCAACCGGCGATCTGGCCACGGGCAAGCAGATCGCAGCGACCTGTCACGACAAGCCGGTCGCCGCGATGGTGGCCTTCGACGTGTCGGGATCGATGGCCTCGCCGACGTTCAGCACGCAGCGCGAACGGATGGTGATGGACGCCGCCGAGCAGGTGGCCGTCTGTGGTGGGCACCTGAAGGTGTTGGTGTTCTCCACCTCCAGCGCCCGCACCGGCGTGCTCTACGACGGTCAGCTCACCCCGACCGGAGCGACGGAGAACTCGCGGCTGCGCCGCAGCCTGAAGCAGGCTCGCGACATCGCCAACGAGGTGGAGAAGAACTACGCCGGCACGCCGGGCAAGCTGTCCCCGAACGGGTCGGACATCCTGGGCACCTACCTGCTGGCTGGGCAGTACTTCTCCCAGCTCGGCGACGGGTATGGGTCGAAGGTGTTCCTGCTGGACACCGACGGGTTCGCCACCAGCGGTGTGCAGATCAGCGGTCAGGCGATGGACCCGGCGCAGGCGAAGGCGCTGGCCGCCAAAGCGGACGTGCCGGCCCTGCCCGGTGTCGATGTGACCGTGGCGGGGTTGGGCGAGGAGACGGGCGGAGCGGCGCCCGACACCGCGGTCGTGGCCGGCCTCGCGGCCTTCTACGACGCGGTCTGCGCCAAGACCAAGGCCGCCTCGTGCACCTCGGTCACCGACTACGTCCAGGCCCACCAGTGAGCAGGCTCAACCTGCCCATGCCCCTGCCCAAGGGGCGGGCGCAGGCCAACACCGGGTCTGCGCCAACGGCACCGTCGCGGCGGCGGGGCGGCACCTCGGCCGATCTGGCTGAGGATGTCGAGTCGATCGTCATCCCGGTCGCCGAACAGGTGAACGTGGCGATCCGTCCGGAGCAACTCGGGACGGCCTCGGTCGAGCGAGAACTCGACGCCCGGGGTGACGAGCAGGACGCGGCCTGGCGGGCAGCCCGGGAGGTCGCGGACCGCCCGGCCCGTATCCGCGAGGCCGAACACGAGGCGCGAGCGGACGCGGCGGGGTTCATGGTCCAGGGCGACCGAACCCTGGTGGCCCGCGCCGGTGAGGACTATGTCCACGCCACCACCACCCTGTCGCCGTGGTTGCGGCGCAAGCCGTGGGATCCGGTCCGGTACGTGCTGGTCACGGGTGTGCTGGCGATGGCCGATGCCGGCGCGGTGGCCTCGGCGATGATCTCGATGGGCGATGTGGTCTGGACGGCCACGGTGCTCGGGGTCGGTGTCGGGGTGGCCGCGGTGACCGGCGGTCTGGTCGGCGGTGAGGTGCAGGACATCCGCCAGGCCCGAATCCGTACCCGCGATTCGGACTCGCTGAGTGCGGACGAGCGTCGTTACCAGCAGGTGTTCTCCCCGCCGGAACCTTGGATGCCGGTCACCAAGATCGCGGTCGCCGTAATGTTCACGATCGCGGCGATCCTGGGTGTGGGCATCTTCGCTCTGCGCAGCGATCTGGAAGGCACCCTGGCCGGGACCTGCTTCGCGCTGCTGGCGGTCGCCAGCGCGCTGGGCTCGGCAGTGAACGCCTACATGCACGCCGATCTCGTGGCGGACCTGCTCGGTAACTACAAGAAGGCCTACACGTGGGCGTTGAAGCGACACACCAAACTCTCCGAGGCGTCCGCCCTCGCGACGCACCCGGCCGCCGGTGTCGAGGCCGCCAGTATCGGGCGGGAGCACGACGCGCTCGGTCAGGCTGCTGTCGCCAAGGTCGACAGCATGAAGTGGGGCGTGCTGCGGCGCAACCCGCACGTCTTCGGACATGGCGAGACCGTGCCGAACCTGGGTGCTGTGGGTCGCCGGCCGCGGACGGACATCCACCTGGTGGGTGCCGAGTCTGATCGGGACGCAGCGTGAGTACCCCTCTGCTGCGCGCCGTGGTTCGTGGTGGCTCCTGGGCACCAGCGGCGCCGCTGCTGGCCCCGGGGCTCCGCGAGCCGGGGCTGCGAGAAGCCGGGCTTCAAGGTGCCGGTCTGATGGGCGCGGCCCAGCCCGAGCTGGCGCGACCTGTCAGCTCGCCAGGGCTGCTGGTGGGCAACCTGGGCGCCTGCGGGGCGCCGCGGCTGTACTGCCTGATCTCCGACGATTCGCCGTCGGTGACCGGGGGCGGCGGGAACGATCCGCTGGCGAACCGGTACGTCGAGGCGCAGGCCGCGTTCCGAGCGCTGGCCCGGGCCTGCACCTGCGGTCGGTGTCTGGGTGCGGTGCTGCACTTCGATCTGGTCGGCGGCAGCGGCCCCGTGCCAGTACGGGACCGGCGTCCGTCGCCGATGAGTCGGCGTCGCCGGCTCAACGCCCGGCTGGAGTCAGCCCTCCAGACACCCAGGAACCGGTTGGGGTCGAGTGAGCTCGGCCCGAGCGTCGCGGAGGCGCTCCGTCTAGTCGACGGGTACCCCGATCACGAGGCGGTGCTGATCGTCGCCTCGGACTTCCAGCTCTTCGATGCTGACCCTGCCGGGGTGATCGGGAGGCTGGATCGGTTCGCCGCCGAGCGCGGCAGTGTCCACGCGGTTGTGCTCGGTCGCCCGGTGCCCGGCGGGGTGCTTGCTTCGCCGATCCGTACGCACCTGGTGCGGCCGGGATCAGCTCCGGGGGCTCTGGCTCGGGCGGTCGCTCGTGGCCTAGCCGAGTACCGGTCTGGCGCCGCGATCCTCGACGATCCTGACCCGATCGACTCTGCCGGTGCCGCTTCGGCGATGCCTGGCCGCGCGGCATAGCCGCGATCAGTTGTGGACGATTCCACAACACGAAATACCGCGCGCATGTCTTATCCAGAAATGGATTCCTGACCAGTAGTCGGCGGGTGTTCGTCTCGCTGTCATAGCGGCTATGCCACTCGCACTACCGATCTCTTTTCGCGCTATGCGGATTCACGCATAGTACGGCTCGATCCCGCAGTACCCGGCCGATCGGCGGCTCGCTCTTCGTAAGCGAGCCGCCGCCTGGGTCGATCACGCCCGAAAACACCTAAGAACCCAACGAAAGGAACCACCCGCATGACCGCCAACACGAACCAGACCACCATTACCACCCTGCCGGACCGTCCGCGCCGGTTCCGCACCATCCTGGCCGACCCGCCGTGGGACATCCAGCAGAAGGGCGCGCGTGGGGCCGACCAGCACTACCCGCTGATGGGCCTGGAGCGCATCAAGCGGATGCCGGTCGCCTCGGTGGCCGAGGACGATGCTCACCTGTGGCTGTGGGTCACCAACGCCACCCTTCGGCAGGGCTACGACGTGGCCGAGGCCTGGGGCTTCACCGTGCGCTCGCCGCTGACCTGGATCAAGTTCCGCCTGGGTCTCGGGAACTACCTGCGGAACACCACCGAGCACCTGCTGTTCTGCACCCGTGGCAAGGCACCGGTGAAGTTCCGTTCCCAGCCGACTTGGTTCAACGCACCGGTGCAGGACCACTCCCACAAGCCGGAAGAGCAGTACGCACTGATCGAGCGTGTCTCCGACGGCCCCTACCTGGAGCTCTTTGCTCGTCGCCAGCCGCCGAGCAGCGCCGACTGGTCGGTGTGGGGCAACGAGATCGATTCCGATGTCACCCTGCCGGGCTACCCCGTGCCCAGCGACTACCGGGCCTCTGTCCGGAAGGCGGCCTGAGACGTGTACGGGGACAAGCGAAATGAGTCGGGCAAGAACGAGCTGGAGAAGATGGTGCGGTCTCCGTTCGAGCGGCTGTTCCACGCCGCGCTGCTGGTGCTGGGTGCGGTGATCGCGCTCAACCTGGCGATCGCCTACCTGGGCCCGATCCTGCCCTGGATCATCGGCGGGGTCGTGCTGGCCGTGATCGGCTGGGCGGTTGCGATGTACGTCCGCTGGCGTCGGCAGCAATGGTGAGCCAGTCGGGCCAGGAGGTGACGGGCGCGGTGCATTCCGCGCCCGTCACCGGGCCACACAATGCGCGCACCATAAGCGGCATTACCTCTGATTCTGTCGTTGTGGAATTGACAACCAGTATTGACGTGCTGACGAAAATCAGCGATAAGTACGACAGCGCCGCTGACGCAAATCAGCAGGACCAATCAATTACTAGAAAGGAGGCGTCTGTCGCCATGCCTAAAACTCGAACAAGAAAACAATCATCCACCTACCGCGTCCGCATTCGCGGCGTGCGCCGTGCGCGGCCAGACGCCGCCAAGATCGCCCGAGCCGTCATCGACCTCGCGCTGGCCCAGGCTGCCCGTGAAGCCGAGGCTGCCCGCGAAGTCGGGCTGCTGCGGATCCAGCACACACACGACAAGAAGGTGGCGTAAGTGCCCACCCGCGAGATTGTCTACTCGCGGCTGCACCTGCCTCGGCCCCTGGCGGCCGAGGCGGTGCTGGCACTGCTGCGGCGGATAGCCAGTGACCGCGATGCCCCCCGCCTCGTGTTCGAACTGCGCGCCAGCCAGCAGGGCACCATCCACCTGCTCGGCTGCGCCGCCACCGACGTCCAGCACCTGCGCCACCTACTGGCCGACCACATCCCCGACACCACCCTCACTGGCCTGGATAATCCCAGGGAGGACGTCGAGGTCGCCGGACGACTCCGGCTACACCCGCCGTCGCTCGCCCTGAGCGCTGACGTCGGGTCGGCCGAGGCGATCACCCGAGCGCTGCTGTCCGCCGTGGCCCTGCGGCTGCAGGCCGGCGAGTGCGCCGCGCTGCAGGTCGTCCTCGGACCCCGCGTCGCCCCGCAAACGGTGCCGCACCACATTGCCGACCCCCACGCTGGGTTTGCCCAGGCTCTGCTGCGCGGGGACCAGCGGGCCTCGACCGAGGTACGCGGACAGGTCCGCGACCGCGTCGGCGCGAGCGGCTTCCAGGCGACCATCCGGATCGGCGCCGCCAGTCCCGACCAAGGTCGTCGACGTCGCCTGGTCGTCGGGCTGCTCAGCGCGGTCTCTACGGCGCAAAGTCCGGGCCTGCGCATCGATCTGGCCCGCGAGCACCCCAGCAACCTCAATGAGGCCCGGTTGCCCTGGCGGTGGCCGCTGCGGCTGGCCACGCACGAACTGGTCGGCCTGCTGGGCTGGCCGCTTGGCGACGATGAACTGCCCGGGATGCCGCCCCTACACCCCAAGCGGCTTCGTCCCGCTGCCTCGGTGCACACCAGCGAGCGCGTCTTCGCGACCAGCGCCGCGCCCGGCGACACCCGCCAGGTCGGCATCGCCATCGCCGACCAGATGATGCACGGCATCGCCTACGGCCCAAGCGGTTCGGGCAAGACCACCGCGCTGACGCACCTGATCCTCGCCGACATCGCCGCCGGCCGACCGGTCTGCGTCATCGACCCAAAGTGGCAACTGATCGAAGATCTCCTGGCCCGCATCCCCGGGGACCGGCGGGACGATGTGGTGCTGCTCAACGCCGCCAGTCAGACGCCGGTCGGGTTCAACCCGCTCGACGCCTCCGGACGTGACCCGGACGTCGTCGTCGACGGGGTGATGGCCGTATTCGAAGCTCTGTTCGCGAGCGGGTGGGGGCCACGTACCAGCGACATCTTCTCCTCCGCGCTACGTACGTTGATCCGCACCGCCACCCCCGAGCGGCCTCCCGTGCTGACCGATCTACCCCAGGTGCTGCTCGACCCAGCCTTCCGCCGCCCGCTCGTCGCCCGAGTCCGCAGCGACCTGGGCCTAGCGCAGTTCTGGGACTGGTACGAGGCACTGTCGCCGAACGCGCAGGCCAACGCCATCGCCGCACCGCTGAACAAGCTCCGCGCGCTGCTCAACCGGCCCGGACTGATGCGGCTGCTGTCCCAACGTCGGCCGGGGTTCCGGCTCCGCAACATCTGGCAGGGCACCAAGGTCGTGCTGGTACCGCTCAACGAGGCCATCATCGGGGCAGGGACCGCGCAGTTGCTCGGCTCGCTGATCATCGCCGAGCTGTGGCAGGCCACCCAGGAACGTGGCACCGACCCGCACGCCGCCAAACACCCCGGCGTCGTGTACGTCGACGAAGCGCCGCGCTTTCTCAACCTGCCCGTCTCGCTGTCCGACGCGCTGGCCGTGTCTCGGTCGCTGTCCGTCGGATGGTTCCTGGCCGCCCAGTTCCGAGCCCAGTTCCCACCCGAGCTGCGGACCGCGGTGGATATGAACGCCCGCAACAAGATCGTCTTCGCCACCGAGTACGACGACGCCCGCGACACCGCCAGGCTGTCTCCGGCGCTCACCGCTGAGGACTTCATGGCCCTGCCCAAGCACCACGCCTACGTCAACCTGGTCGCCGGCGGTCATCCGTCCGGCTGGGCCATGGTCGCCACGCTCCCGCCAACGCCGAGCAGCACCAACCCGGCTGCGGTCGCGGCACGCTCCGAGCGCACCTACGCCGCGCAGCCTGACCCAAGTGCCGACACCCAGACCGGGCAGACGATCACCAGGCCATCCGCCATCCCGCAGCCGGAATCCACACCAGCGCCGGCTCCCGGCGAAGCACCGATCGGGCGCGTCCGGAGGCAGCGATGAGCCCCCTGTGCGCCCGCGCCGGGGCGGCCCACCCAGACCCCCGGAACGGGGGTCAGTCCCATCCCTATGGGGGCCACCAGGGGCGGCTGAGCGGGGCAACCAGGGCGTGCTGGGGCAAGCGAGATGTATGCCGAGATGACCAGCAGGACAACGGTTCCGCCAGGGACCAGCGGGCCGATCGGAGCCGGTCGTGAGCCCAGCAATTTCGGCCCGGCTGCTGGACTCCCTCGGCCCCCGCGACCTGGCCATCCTCACCTCGTTGGAGACCTACCGGCTGCTGTCCAGCCCGCAGATCCGCCGTCTGCACTTCGACCCGACCCACACCAGCCAGGCAACCGCGACTCGTTCCACTCACCGCGTCCTGGCCCGGCTGGAAGCCGGCCGGCTGGTGGCCCGGCTCGAGCAGCGGGTCGGCGGCCACGGCGGCGGCTCCTCCAGCCTGATCTGGCAACTCGGACCGACCGGGGCGACGATCCTGCGGCAACGAGCCGGACGACCACGACGCAACCGCTTCATCGAGCCATCGGCGATTTTCACCCGACACACGCTGTCGGTCGCCGAGGTCGCCGTCAGCGTGATCGAAGCGACCAGGGCAGGGGCGGCAGAACTGGTGCGGCTCGACACCGAACCCCGCTGCTGGCGCCGCTACCTCACGGCAACTGGTGTCGCGCAGTGGCTCAAGCCCGATCTGCACGTCATCACCGCCGGGGACGACTTCGAAGACCACGCCTTCATCGAGGTCGACCTCGGCACCGAACACCGACCCCAGCTCCTCGCGAAGGCCCGGGCGTTCCAGCGCTACCGCACCACGCAGGCCTACCAGGACCGGCACGGCGTGTTCCCGCTCGTCATCTGGGCCGTACCGGACACAGCACGCCAGCAGTTCCTCCAAGCGGCATTCGTCGCCGACACGGCACTCGACCCCGGACTGTTTCGGGTCGTCACTGATCACGACACCCTGGCCGCGCTCGGGCTGGAGGCGGCCCCAATGCCGGAGGGCAGCCCATGACCGCTGCCCAGCCGGTCATCGACCACGACCCACTAACCACCTCTCAGGAAGGAGGACCCACCCCATGACCAACCACGAACACCACCCCGACAGCCAGGACCCAAAGCGGCCAGGCCCCGAGCGGGAGTACCTACAGCCAGGCGAGGTCGACTTCACAGGCGCTATTCCGCAGCGCCAAGACATGCTTGATCTCATCGGTGACGCATTCACTGAAGCCAAGGCAAGCGGCGGGGAGATCCCCGACTGGGGTGCCCGCGCCATCGCCCGTATCCTCGCCGACGGCCTCGAACCCGGCTCGGCGCTGCACCAGTTCGCCGTGACCGGACGAGCCGACCCCGGCGCCATCAGCGCCGAGACCATCCCGATCTATGCCGCGCCTGACACGCCGCCCGAGGTCAAGCAGTGGATCGACTACCTGGGCACCTATCTGCTTCACCAGGACGACCAGCCGGAGTCAGCCGCACCTGTGTCGACCACGCATCGACCATCTGACCCTGATATCGCCGTGGGCATCTACAACTTGTCGGACAACGAGTCGGCGAACGCCGCCATCCGCCGCGCCATCGCGCTCGCCAAGGACACCGGCGGCACGATCCACCCTTGGATCGCGTACGCCATCGCTCGGCACTTGGCCGACCAGTTACCGGACCAGGCCTCGGCCCTGTCGACCTTCGCCGACAACAGCACCATCGACGCCCACCGGCTCACCGCCGAAACCCGGGCGATCGCCCACGCCGATACCACCCCCGACGAAGTACGGGAGTGGATCAGCTTCTTCGACGCCTTTGTCGCCAGCAGGACCAGCGCGACATCGGAACCTTCACCCGTGGACGGACGAGGCGAAGCCTCAGCGCCCAGCCCAGCGGAGCGGATCGAGACGGGCATCGCCGAAGCCTCGCAGGCGAACCGCGAGATCGACCAGGACACAGCGATGGCGATCGCCGGTGCCCTGGCCGAACAGTCGGGCGTCGATGGCGCTCTGGCCCGGTTCGCCGATACCGGTGTCGGTGGCTACCTGGCCCTGCGTGAGGAGTACCTCGACCTCTACACCGAACCATCAACCCCGGCCAACGTGAAGCGCTGGATCGACTGGTTTGGCACGTTTCTGGTCCAGCGCGAGAACACAGGCTCCGGCCAGCGCTTCATGAACGAACACCTCGACCCACAGCTCGACCGTGTCCTGGTCACCACCGCCGTGCCGATCTGGGGCCGCGACTGGCCCGTGCACGCACCGGCGACACTAACTGCGCGGGACCTGATCCGCCTCGGCGCTCGCCTGGAGGCCCTGGAGGAGATCCACGAGCCCGCCTTCCGCGCCTTCCTGCAGCTGCCCGATGTCAACGCGGCCGACTCCGGCCTGGTCGACACCTTCCACGAGACCTACGTCGGCACCTACCGGACCATCGATCACGTCATCGATGAGCTGACCGAAATCACCGACTGGCAGACCGCCGTCGACGAGTTATCCACACGGCTGGGCATCGACGGATTGGTGACGATCGACCGTTCCGCGGTGGAGCGGCTTGCCCGCGAGCGGTGGGACATCACAGAGGCGGACGGGGTGCTCCACGTGTTCGAGAAATAGCCACTGCGACGCTCTCGATACCCATTCTTGAATAACAAGTGCAGCAATAGCAAATGTTGCGGAATATACATCAAAGTACTGACTTTTGACAAGAATTGTGGTAATATAGTGAGCGAAAGGGAGAAATACCGAATTATGAAGGAAGAACAAGCACGCCGATTAGGCGAATACATCAAGAAACTACGCACGGAGCGTGGGATGGGTAATCGAGAACTGGCCGAAAAGGCCGGCGTCAACACCGCCTACATCAGCCGTCTGGAGCGAGGCTTCTACAAGTCGCCCCGCCCAGACTCACTGCGCGGCATCGCGAAAGCACTCGGCATTCCACTCGCGGACCTGTTCGCCATGGCCGACTACGTCATGCCGTACGACCTGCCGAACTTCGGCCCGTACCTCCGCGCCAAGTACGGGGACCTTCCCGAGGAAGCCGTCAGCGCGCTGGACGCCTACTTCGACCGCATCACCGCGAACCACGGCATCGAACCCGCTGGGCCAGCGCCCGGCGAGGACGAACGCCCGGTCACCAGGGCGCAGGACATCCCTGCCGAAGACCTGGTCTAGCCAAACCTGGAGCACCAGAAAGAACACCCCATGACCACACCACGCACATCACCACCACTGCGGAGGTCTACCTCTCCGCGCCCTAACGACGAGCCTGTTCCTCCGCCCGTTGCCGAGCTACGTGCCGCCCTCGCACCGCTCCGCGCACTCGTCCCCGATCGGCGCGTCAGCCACGTCGAATCGCTGCGCGTCGCCGAACGACAAGCCCACGCCCTGCGCGAGCTACTCCACATCGAAGGCGACCATATCGACACCGACGCCATCGCCTCGATTGCCCGTATCCAGATCGACCTCGTCGAGGACATCCCGTTGTCCGGAGCCTCGTTCTGGAGCGGGGACAGGTGGCATGTCCATATCCGGGCCGACGAACCCCTCACGCATCGACGCTTCACCGCGTTCCACGAGCTCAAGCACATCCTTGATCACCCAGTCCAGCACCACGTCTATGACGAGCGAGCCTTCGTCTGCTACGGCGAACGCGAACTCATCGCCGACTACTTCGCCGCCTGCGTACTCGTCCCCGAGGACCGACTACGCGCCGCCTACGCCCAGACCCACGACCACCGCGAACTCGCCAAACGGTTCGGCGTCAGCGTCCGCCGCATCCTGCACCGCCTATCCGAACTCGACCTCACCGAGACCATCGACGCCATCCCGGAACGGTCGATCAACCCCGAGGACTACCTCCTCGCGGCCGCATAAACCTCAGCGCCGCAAAGCGCATCGAAAGGAGGAACCCATGACAAACACCCCAACCAGCACCATGCCGAGCACGATCGACGCTCTCGACACGACCCGGCTCATAACCATCGACGAGGCCCGCGATCGGCTGCGCATCAGCCGCTGGAGCATCTACCAGCTCATCAACCAGCGGCAGCTCAAGACAATCACGATCGGCAGCCGCCGACTCATTACCCCACAGGACTTCGAGGCTTTCCTCCAAAGCCGACGCACGTAAGCACGCCCGACCAATAACCACCGAAACGAACACTCTCAAGGAAAGGAGGTGAACCAATGCCGCAGACCCGAACCAACGGAGAAGGCACCATCTACAAGAGGAAGGACGGCCGCTGGGAGGGAGCCGTCTTCCTACCCACGCAGGGCGGCATGCGCAAGCGCTTCCGTGTCTACGCCGCGACCCGACGCGAAGCGCATGAGCGGCTGACACAGCTCATTGACGGTGCTCGCGAGGGCATCCTGCAGCCCGACCGGGTGTGGAGGCTGGACGAATACCTCGACTTCTGGCTCGATCACGAAAAGCGTCGCCCACTGACTCGCCGTAGGCACGAACTCGTCGTACGCCTGCATATCAAGCCCTACATCGGCCGCCAGCGCCTCAATGCCCTGACAGTGCGCAGCGTGCAGGCCTTCCTCGACGAACTGCACACCGACGGCAGGACCATCGCAACCGTCCATCAGGTGCGCAAGGTACTCAGCGCAGCGCTGACCTACGCCATGCGCCAGGAGATGTTGACTCGCAACGTCGCACGCCTGGTTGAGCTCCCGCGCTACAAGGCGAAGGAGGCCGCGCATTGGACGCCAGACGAGACGGCCCGGTTCCTCGATACTGCGAGCACAGACGTCCTCTACCCAGTGTTCTTGCTCCTCGCCCTCTACGGACTCCGAAGGGGCGAGGCCATCGGCATCCGGTGGCGCGATGTTGACTTTGACCAACAAGTCCTACGGATCCGTCAACAGATCCAACGCATCGACGGCCAGCTGCTTCAGGTTGAGCTGAAGACTGACACCAGTGAACGCGACGAGCCTCTTCTTGACCAGGTCCGCGCCGCTCTACTACACCAACATGATGTCCAGGCTCGACAGCGGGCAGCAGCGGGTGACAACTGGCAAGGCACCAGCAATGAAGATGAATTGGTCTTCACCACACGCACCGGCCGACCGCTCGAATCCCACAACCTCGAACGATCGTTCAAGCGGATCTGCAGCCAGACCGACCTCCGCCGGATCACTATCCACGGGCTGCGCCACAGCAACGCGACCACTCAAAAGAGCCTGGATATTCACTCCCGCGACATCCAAGCCATCCTCGGCCACGGCGACATCCGCACCACCGGCATCTACGAGCACGTCGACCTCGCGAGCAAACGCAATGCGCTCCAGCGGGTCGAAAGCCGCTTGTTTGCGACCCCTGTCACAACAGAGGTGCGTTGCCGTCAAACCTGCCGTCAAACCTCACCAAGCAGCTCTACGACGAACGACAGATCTACTGAAACGAAAACACCCACCCCCGATGGGATGGGTGTTTTCGTTGGTGGCTCCTACTGGACTCGAACCAGTGACACGAGGCTCTTCAGAGCGAAAACCGACACCTTACAGGACCGCCTGACCTCTATAAACGCGTACGTACGAACACGAGCAACCGCATGGAAAATCGGCTGCATTGCCGTCAACTTTGCCGTCAGATCGCCCGCCCTTGCGTCCAATCCCGGAGTCGTACAATGACCGGCCACGGCGCCAGGTGCGGGCTCATACATGCCCCAAGACCTGTGTCCCCGACTGGACTCGGCAACACTTCGACTGCCCGGGGACAGGCCCTACGCAGCGTCGAGAACCGCAGCTCTGCGGAGATCTTGTTCCGTAAGGGGTCGGATGTTGCTGAAGATCAGGAGGGCGAGGTCCTCCTTGATCTGATGCGGGCCGTCGTACCGACCGCCCGGAGTCGTCGCGGTGGCGTACAGGTCTTCAGTCGTCCACAGTGGCATCTGACCGTTGATGATCAAGAGCAGAGCGGTGGCGACCACCGCGACACGCTTGTTGCCATCGGCCAGTGGGCGATGCGTGACGATCGACCAGTACAGCAAGGCCGCAGTACGTTCGAGCTGTGGCAACTGCCATCCAGCGTAGCTCCGGAACGCGTTCTCGAGGCAGAACGCCAACTGCTCGCGATCTTCGCCCGTGAGGGTCAATGGATCACTCGCACTCACGCGAGCGTTGACCAGTTCAATCACGTAGTCCAGGTCCTCGACCGTCAGCGGCCTGATCACTTCGACGCCCCCTGCAGCACGTGGCCGTACCGCATCGAAATTATCGCGGCCGCGATACGTAATTCAGGGTTCCGTTCAGATGACCGGATAGCGGATTGTGGCGCGGATTTATGCCTCTGTGATGGCGAAGAATTGTTCATACACATTCACAATACAATCAAAATGAAAGGGATGCAAGTGTCATTGCGCAGATCAGCAAATAATACGTCAGTCAGCTACCCCACCCCTGTAAGTAGGTCGTACCCAAATATCTCATACGAGGCCGGAATTTGGTCCGCTTTTGGGCTGGCTTTCACCGGCCCGCCGAGTAACCATGACCGCACCGCCGGGACCGCCAGGCCTACCAACCCAACCAAATCCTCCGCCACACAACAGCAGGGAGCCCGAGCATGACCGCCGCCAGCGCCTACACAGACGACTTCTTCGACGAGGTCGAGGCCGAGCTCGCTGCCGAGCCCGTCCGAGCCTCACCAGGAGCGGAGCCGGGGACCCGGGCGGTGATCTACCTGCGGGTGTCTAGCACCGGCCAGGTCAACACCGACTACGACCCGGAAGGCAACTCCATCCCCGCCCAGCGGGTCGCCTGCCTGCGCAAGGCCGAACAGCTCGGGCTGACCGTGATCGATGAGTACGTCGAGCCTGGCAAGTCCGCCACCGAGATGACCAAGCGAGTGGCGTTCCAGCAGATGCTCGCCCGGGTCCGGCAGGCCAAGGACGTGGACTACGTCATCGTCTACAAGCTCTCTCGGATGGCCCGCAACCGCTACGACGACGCCGTGGTCATGGCTGACCTTCGCAAACGCGGCACCACTTTGATCTCGGCCACCGAGTCAGTGGACGACACGCCGGTGGGGCAGCTCATGCACGGCATCCTGGCCACCTTCAACGAGTACCAGTCCCGCGAGTCCGGCGCGGATATCGCCTTCAAAATGGGTCAGAAGGCCAAGAACGGCGGCACGCTCGGCAGGGCACCGCTCGGCTACCTCAACGTGTTCGACCGCTCGGACTTCCGAGAGATCCGCACCATCGCCATTGACCCGGAGCGGGCCGAGCTGGTCAAGCTCGCGTTCGAGCTCTACGCCACCGGGGACTACACCCTCGCCGACCTGTCCGACGAGCTGTACGACCGCGGCTTACGTACCCGGGCGACCAAGCGGCACCCGTCCAAGCAGGTCTCGATCAACAAGCTCTCCCAGATGCTCCGCGACCGCTACTACCTCGGCGTCGTCACCTATCAGGGCGAGGAGTTCGAAGGACGCCACGAAGCCCTCATCGACGAGGACCTGTTCGGCCGGGTCCAGGACCTCCTCGAATCCCGCTCCAACGCCAAGGAACGCCGGATCACCCACCACCACTACCTCAAGGGCACCCTGTTCTGCGGACGCTGCGCCGAGGCCGGCATCACCCAGCAGCTGATCGTGCAGCACACGGTCAACTCCCGAGGCAGCGCCTACACCTACTTCTTCTGCCGCAACAAGCAGAACGGCACCTGCCCAACGCCCCACGTGAACGTCATCCGCATCGAAGACGCTGTCGAGGACCACTACGCCACCGTCCGGTTCAGCCCGGAGTTCATCGACGACGTCCGCCGCCACATCACCGAAGCCCTGGCCGACCAGGAAGCCGGCGCACGGCTCCTCAAGCGCCAGCTCACCACCCAGCTGCACGGCCTCGACGCCAAAGAGTCCAACCTGCTCGACCTTGCCGCCGACGCCACCCTGCCGGTGCTGAAGATCAAGCAAAAGCTCCGCGAGATCCAGACCGAACGCAAGCACCTCACAGAGCGGCTTAAGACCACCAACGACGACCTGTCCGATGCCGCCCGGCTCATCGAGGCCTGCCTGACGCTCCTCGCCGAGCCACAAGACCTCTACGGTCGCTGCAGCGACGAACAACGCCGCCTGCTCAACCAGGCCATCTTCACCAAGCTCTACGTCGACCACGACACCATCACCGGCCACGAGCTCGCTGAACCGATCGCCACCCTCCAGGCCGTCCACGACGCTCACCGAGCCGCCAGCGCTGACAAGCCCGACCCCGGGCCGGACGAGACCGTCACCAGCCCCGAGAACAGCCGAAGGGCCACCTCCCAATCAGGAGGTGGCCCTTCGCTTGTGCTGCTCGAAGGCCTACTACCCGGCATAACCGACGCCGGTTGTTCTAGTAAGCCTCCTAGGGTGGAGCTGACGGGACTCGAACCCGTGACCCCCACACTGCCAGTGTGGTGCGCTACCAGCTGCGCCACAGCCCCGCGCCGCGATCTGCATCGCAACCACACCAGCCTAGCAAGACCGGCCGTGCGCGTCCTAATCGCCGCGTTGACTCATCGAAAATGCCCGCGTGGCGCGTGTCGTTGACTCATCCAGAAA
>ERZ778018.249-NODE-249-length-99711-cov-14.511750_pt1 | contig 99711 bp, 88 predicted proteins | sample MGYA00375748_ERZ778018 | MGnify/ENA primary metagenome ERZ778018 (study PRJEB29350, sample SAMN05509839) | bioreactor metagenome | biome: bioreactor; material: wastewater | place: South Africa: University of Cape Town | collected 2014-04-22 ... | reverse complement strand
CACCACCGGTCAGGTCTGCTGGCCGCCAGTGGTCAAGAATTCGTGGCCCTTGACAATCAACCGCATAGGTCTCAGCGACGCCTTCGGCGCGGTGATTGGGGCGACAAAGGAATGGATATTGAATCCACCCCGGCGACCGGATCTCGTCCAAATTTTGGACCAGTCCCTCGCAAACCTGGATGAGCAGTTCCCGGAGTTGCCCTCGCCGAAATTGGTGACAAGCTGAGCCTGCGCGCTGGTGCACTGGGCGGCAAGTTCGGTGCGCGGCGGCGGTACGCGTTGACGACCTGTCACGTCGCGAGCCGCAATCACAAGGCGGGCGCCCCAATGAGCTTCCCTGAAACCTGACTTGGGCCACCAAGGACGAGTTGTTGATCTTGTAGGTTGTTGACCTGCGGGTTTGGTGGTTTCGCGGCGGGAAAGTGCGCACTAGTTTCGCCCCGTAGGGTGCGGTGGTGGCGTACGTGCGCACGGTGAAGACCACCTCCGGGGCGACCGCTGTGCAGATCGTGTGGTCCTCTCGACGCGGGTCGCGGAAGATCGAGCACCTCGGTTCGGCGCACACGGCCGGCCAGGTCGAACTGCTCACTGCTGCTGCCCGGCAGCGGATCGTCGCTGGGCAGGGCGAGCTGGACTTGGGGTTGACCCCGCCCGGGGCGGGTGGGCCGCTGCCGATCACCTCGTCGCGGGCGGCGCTGTTGTGGGACGCGCTGGTGTCGGTGTTCGACCGGCTCGGCTTCACCGACGCCTGCGGCGGGGACGTGGTGTTCTTGCAGCTGGTGGTGGCCCGGATCATCGAGCCGACCAGCAAGCAGGACTCTCTGCGGGTCCTGACCGAGACCCGGTATCGCCCCGGCCTCGTATCGGACCGTCAAGCGGCGACTGCCGTCGTATGCGAAAGACACCTTTCGCCAAGCACTATCGAAGGCGTGCGCGGCCCACGCCGCGCTCGGACCGGGCCGCCTGGTGCTCTACGACGTGTCCACCTTGTACTTCGAGACCGACACCGGCGACGGGTTCCGCGAACCCGGCTTTTCCAAGGAACGCCGCCTGGAACCGCAGATCACCATCGGGCTGCTCACCGACGCCGCCGGGTTCCCACTCGCGGTGCGGGCCTTCGAGGGCAACAAGGCCGAGACCGCGACCATGCTGCCCGTGCTGCACGAGTTCATGACCGCGCACCAGCTGTCCGGCATCACCGTGGTCGCCGACGCCGGAATGATTTCCGAGGCGAACCAGAAGGCCATCCAGGAAGCCGGGTTGACGTTCATCCTGGGCACCAAGATCCCGCACGTGCCCTACCAGGTGCGGGCCTGGCGCCGTTCCCATCCCGGACAAGACCTCCCGGATGGGCAGATCTACACCCAGCCCTGGCCGGCCACCGCCAAGGAGAAGGCCCGCGGCATCCCGGACCGGACCATCCACTACCAGTACCGGACCGACCGGGCCCGCCGCACCCTCCGCGGCATCGACGAACAGGTCGGCAAGGCCCAGAAGGCCGTCGACGGCAAGATCGCCGTCAAACGCAACCGGTTCATCAAGCTCTCCGGCGCCACCAAGAGCGTGAACCGGGAGTTGGAGGCCAAGGCCCGTGGCTTGGCCGGAATCAAGGGCTACACCACCAACCTCACCGACGCCACCCCGGAATTCATCATCGACGCCTACCACCGGCTCTGGCACATCGAGAGCCGCTTTCGCATGTCCAAGCACGACCTACGGGCCCGGCCGATCTACCACCACAAACACGAATCCATCGACGCGCACCTGAACATCGTGTTCGCAGCGCTCGCGGTGTCACACTCGATCGAGAACACCACCGAGTGGAGCATCAAGAAGTTCGTGCGCACCGCCCGCCGCTACCGCACCGTCACCATCCAGGCCGGCGAGCACACCATCACCGCCGCCCAGCCGCCACCCGACGACCTCGCCGAAGCCATCACCAAGATCAACTCCGCCGAGGTTGCGCACTAGTTTGGCCCAAGTCGGGTGGGCGGCAAGTTCGGTGCGCGGCGGCGGTACGCGTTGACGACCTGTCACGTCGCGAGCCGCAATCACAAGGCGGGCGCCCCAATGAGCTTCCCTGAAACTGTCGAGGGTCGCCCGCGATGCGAGCCTGCGCCGGTACCTTGTCGGGCCTGGGTGGCGCCTCTGTACTGACTGCGACACCCGCTCCTGTCCCTGGCAGCGGAACTCAAGAGAACTGCGCAGACCGCGCCTTGTCGTTGAATGCCGCGCCCACGTACGTCGCGCTCACGGCCCACCCCGTGGCGCTCGGATATGCGGTCCCACCAAAGCCCGTTCCCGACCACAGTCGGGTGGCGCAGTTGCCGTAGCTTTGAAAGGACGACACGCGATCCCGCCACGATCCAAGGTCGCTTATCGAATAGTCGATGTTGGACACGCTGGTTGTGCACTGGGCTCCCGCGTATATCGCCCACGACCCAGCACTGCCATCCATGTTCGCGTTGTCGTACAGTATCGCGATCAGAACGGTGCTCGTTTCCGAGAGGTCGGATTCGTTCCAGGCGCGGTTCAATTCGCCCTGACTGGCCGCGCAAATCATCGTTTCTGGCCCGTCTACAGACGAAGCACAATACGGTGTGACGGTGGTCGGTACATTGGCAAGCGGAGCGAGCGCGGCTGCTGCGGTGGCTGTTGTCGCCAATATGACTGACACGATTAGTGCACGCATCGGTTCTCCTTTGTAAGAGTGGAACCCTGGGGTTCGCGGCGGGCGTATGAGCGAGTGCCCGCCCTCATGGCAGCGCCAGCGGGAGGTTGAGACTCGCACATGTGCTTTCATTGCCTGGAAAGACGCCAACCTGTCCTGAGGGAAGCACGCACGCGATCAAGCTCGGGGCGGGTTGGGCAATAGTCTCTGCTTGCGGCGGCCGAACTTTCGGGCTCGTCTTGTTCAGTTGGCCCAGACGCCACTGTTCGTGACAGATGTCAATCGCCTCCTTGGCGACATCCCCAAGACTGGACCCGTCCAGTATGGAAATGTCTGAGTAGTTTCCAGGATCGTGCAGGTCTGGGGTGGCGTAGCAATGGGCTATGTGCCGATCCGTTGGCGCCTGTGCAAATACACCAAGCGCGGCAGCCGTACCCACGCCGGCTGCGCTCAGCCCGAGGACCCCACAAGTCGTCAGGATCGCGATGCGTCTTCGACGGCGACGCCGATCCCTCGAGGCAGCCAGGCACGCAAACATCTCAAGGTGTCGCCTTCTAGTAGGCTCCGAGACGTGCCGTTTCGACAAGTCCCGCATGGCTCTGTCGAAATCGTGGCTCACGACGCGCTGCTCCGATCTGGCGCTGGTTCCCGGGATGAGGTCGCATCGTATGCAAGTCTTGCGCGTCTAAGGGCTCGTGACAGTTGTGACCGGACGGTCCCTGCTGGCGTTCCGTTTGTAGCTACAGCGGAAGGCGGCATGCCTTGGAGCACGCACAACTCAATGATCTCTCGATCCGACTCGTTGAGCGATTTGAGGACGAGTCGTGCACGCCGCAGGGCGTCGCGATCCCATTCGTCTTGGACCACGCTTTCCGCGTGATCCGGTACGACGCGAGGTGGCGGCAGACGGGTAAGCAGCGCACGTACTCGCCGAATACTGCGTTCATGCTCGTGAATAAGATTGTTGGCAGTGGCGATGAGCCAAGGGAGGATGTACGCCTCGTCGAGGCGCCTCAATTTATCGGGGTTTTCGAGGGCCACTACGAAAACAGCGGCCGTAATGTCCTCGGCATCCTCAGGATGAGCGGCTCGGCTGAGGCAATGGCGATAAACACGATCGACGTAATGCAGATAGAACTGCGCGAAAGGCGCCTCAGAACGGATCAGCCCACTCCCCCACCACGAACTGGGTGAAGGGGCCATACGGCTCAGCATGCACCGACGCGGGCGAAGGAGCAAGGATGAGGAGGAGAGAACGGGCCCACATCGGTGAACACGCCACCTATCCGTGGAGGCACCGGCAATCGTTATGAATTTGTGATACAGCACGCTGCAACGACCCGGCCCGGAACGTCATAACCAGATGACGGATCCGCGGGACGGTGTCGCTGATCTGCGACGCGCAGCAGGCGCCGCGCGAAGACGCAGCTACTACCAGCTGGGTGACTCGCCTTCTGCACGACGTACAAGGTCGATCAATCGTTCGAAGGAGCACGTGATGAGTTGGAAGCGGATCGTTGCATTCGGCGGCGCTACAGTCTTGACTTTGTTGACCTTTATTTCATCTCCAGCCATGGCTAGCGAGGCTGCTCGACCGGGCACAACGCCCTTCGCGTCGCGGTTGTCGATCGTGAGTCCAGCCGACGCCATTCCGATGACTTGTAACATCCTCGCGGATACCCCGTACGCGAAGAACGGCATGGTCTGGGTCGGCGGCACATATTCGGGCTGTGTTACCCCATACACGGTCACCATGATGTGGGACCTATTCGGACCGAACCAGATAATGCACCAGAAGACCGACGCCCAAAGTGGATGGCATTACGGTTGGTATTGCACATGGGGAAGCCCGCAGAACCGAGTCCTCTATACGGAAGCGAGAGACTACACTGGAAAATATGACGATTCAACGACGGCTTCATTTACGAGTTCCAGCTCAGACTGCCTATTCTAACGCAATGGTGCTGACTGGAATCTTAGTGAGGATTGGGGGGTGACCGACGCCGTAGCGTTGTGCGAAGTCGTCTCGTTTCAATATGGACGTCGCCCGGTGTTCTCGGAGCTTGATCTGTCGATCGGCGCCGGGATCACCGGGCTTCTCGGGCCAAATGGCGCGGGCAAGTCCACTCTGCTTGGTCTCTTGGGCACTCGTCTCATTCCACGACAAGGTCGGCTGTCGGTGCTCGGTGCAGACTCCGGCACTGTGGCCGGTCGAGAGTCCATCCGGAGACGTATCGGTGTTTTGCCTCAGCGGTATCCGCTCGTCGGATCGATGAAGGTCCTTGACACCGTAGCCTACGCGGCCTGGGCGCAAGGGCTCTCGCGCCCGGAGGCGTACCCCGCCGCCGAGGCGGCGCTGCACGACCTTGATGCTGCCGATCTGGCCGGGCGGCGGGTGCGAACGCTGTCGGGAGGTCAGCGACAACGGGTAGGACTGGCGACAGCGATTGCGCACCGGCCCGACTTGCTGATCCTGGATGAACCCACAGCCGGGCTGGACCCGGAGATTCGCATAGCGCTGCGCCGAACGCTACGGGCGATGTCATCGCGGCGGAGCATCCTGTTGTCCACTCACCTCGTCGATGACGTCCTGGCCATCTGCGATAGCATCATCGTCCTCGATCGCGGCCAGGTCCTGTTTCAGGACAGCCCGAGCGAACTGGCAAAGCTGGCTGCTGACGCAGACTCGGACACGCCAGGCTCGGAGTTGGAGAAGGGCTACGAAGCGCTCCTGGTGCAAAGACGAGCGCATGGCCAAGCGTGAACTGACCCGGCTGACATGGCCGCTGCCGTGGTGGGTGGTCGCCGTGCCCGCCGTGGTGGTCGCCGCCGTCAGCTACCTGTACGTGGGTCAAGCCTCTGGCTGGCCATATGTCGCCGGAGGTCGCCTATCCGGGATGCTACGCGAATCGATCGCCATCACCGGACCAGTAACGTGCATCGCGGCCACCTGGATCGCCGAGCGCTTCGCCAATAGGCGATCCCCGCTTGCGGCGCCGACGCTTCGACGAGCATCCGGCCGACAAGGGATCAGGATCGTCTCCGTCATTGCCGCTGCCTGGTGTCTGGCGCTGGCCGTGGGAGGCTGGACGTCGGTGTTCGTGCAGTTCTCCCATGCAACCGGAGGATCGCTCTACTACATCGAGGCACTGTTGTTCCCGGTGCTGTCGCTGTGCTTCTTCGTGACGTCTGGCTTCCTCATCGGAACCATGGTGGCCAGGTGGCATGCGGTGCTGTGGGCTTGTCTGTGGTGCGTGTGGTGGCTCGGTGCCATCCCGCTGTACTTCACCTCGGTGCTTCCGGACCCGCAAACCAGCACCGAGTTCTTCATGTTCCCGGCCCCTTCGGCGTTGGACCACCGCTCGCTGAACCTCACCCCGATCGTGGTGATCGCCTGCTGGTGGATCTTGTCACTGGCTGCCCTCGTTGCGCTGCTCCTGGTCTGGTACCGGCACCAAGCACGCATTGGCCGGTGGGGGCTGTCCACATCGGTCGGGGCAGTGGCCGTCGCAGCAATGGTAGGGGTCGTCCTGCAGCAGACCCTGCCCACGCCTTTTCCCCGCACACCCCCGGCAGTGCCTATCACCTGCCGAACCCTCGCACCTGTCAAGGTCTGCCTGACCGATGAGCAACAGCCGATGTTCGACCAGATCATGCGCCGCTCGCGGACCGTCATCGAGCGGATGGGGTCGTACTTCCCCCAGCAGATCAAGGTCCTGGCCAGCAACCAGGCCATTCCGTCCCTGCTGGCCCAAAGATATCGAAGGGATCAACTGATCAGTCTGGGGGTCGGGATGAGTGGTGTGCGAACGTTGGAGATGGACATCGGCACTGGCCTTTCCGGCCTGGAAGCATGCGATCCGAACAGCAGCGACCAGCGGGCAATCACCTGGGCGTTCGATCTGGGAACGTGGATCGCCCGAAACCAGGACCCGTCCTGGGCGAACGACCCCCTACGTCGCACGCTGGACAAACTGCCATCCAACGCGGTCCTGACCTGGTACAGCCGGCACGCCACCGAACTCCTGGCATGCCGCTATGTCGGCGCCGGTCCAACGTGACTCGATTGCGGCTTGGGCAGTGGTTTCTCCCGCTTCGGCCACGGGTCCTAAGCCCCGCACTGGGACTAATCGTCCTCACGTTCCCATACGTAAGTCTGTGGCCCAACGCGGTGCTATTCGTAGGTGATCAGAACTACGCACCCCGGCCCCTATCCCCCTTCGAGTACCTCCCGATGGCCCTCATCGCAGCACTCGGACTCGGGCTCGCACCGCGGCTCCCGCAATGGGACCGGTACGGCACCGCCCACACCCGCTGGACCGCGGCACTGTGTGCCCTCGCCACAGTGGTCATACCGATCGGGGTGTTCTTCCTGGCGCTACTGCTCTACCCACCCACAGGCAGTCCACCTGCACACGTGCTGATACCAATCGCGGGCGACATCGCCGTCGCCGGGCTCGGACTGGTTATCCTCCTCGGCACGATCGGGCGACTCGCCGGACTCCTTGGGTGGATTGCGGTTCTCTACGCGACCATGCTCGCACAGTCGACCGCTCCGGCGTGGGGCGAATACTTGCCGTTGTCCATCGCCTACCGGCCCGACCTGGCCATGGACACCGGCGTCCGCTGGTGGTGGATCGCGGTCCTAACCATCCTCGCCGGGGTTGTCGTCTGGGTGCGGCGATCTGTCTCCATCCGAATCTCACTACGGCCGCCAGAGGAGTCGTAGCGATTGGCGCCCAACAGGCCAAACATGAGATGTCGCTGCAGACTGCAGGTCTATGTCGTACTGCTTGCGGCTACGGAGCCCGGACAAGTACGGCGATTGATTACCTGCCAGAAGTGAAACAGACTCCGAGGCTGGGCGGCGGCCCAGCGATCGGCCAGGCCGCCACGGTGTTGGTGTTGGGGTGGCCACGGGCGACGTTGCAGCCCTTCAGCGTTCCATCGGGGCTGGTGAGGATCGCCATGTGGTGCTCGAGGTGGTCGCGGATCCAGGCGCTCATGGCGTCGCCAGGTCCGGCTTGTTGTTGTACCTAGCCGCGCCAGAGCGTGGACAGTCGGGTGCGGGGTGCAGCCACAATTGGGAGCACCGGGCGCGATTTCGGCCGTCGCCGACGGGTTTGCGGTACATCGGCACGAGCCAGCCGTGGACTCAGGCGACCAGATTCGGGAATCTAGTCGCTGGTGCGGGTTGCCCAGCTGCGTAGTCCCATCATGGGAGGGGTTTGCTGGCCAGGCGGTCATGGCCTGATCACTGCCATCGCGGGCTCCTTTTCGGTATGGGGGCTCTGGACGTCGGCGGTTGGGGATCGCGGATGCCGTGGGCGGCTGGCCCGGTCATCCAGGGCTGGGTTCGGCAAAGCGCGGGGCAGGCGCCGACGCCGATGACGATGACGATGACGATGACGATGACGATGACGATGACGATGGTCCGGCCGCGCGACAGCGCGGCGATGTCGGCGATGTCCATGATTCGTTCCCGGGTTCGGACTTGACCCGGTAGCTACGCCTCTGCAGCCGAAGCAATGCGCTAGCCGATGGGACTGAGTCGTTGTGCCGGCTGCGGCGTGGCGGCGGAGGGAACCCTCCGGAAGTGCCCGCACGATCGCGGGTCCGCACCCGATCTCGCCGGCTCATTGCGTTTCGTTTCGTGGCACAGTGGCGGGGTGGGAGCGGATCGTGCGGGCGCGCGCCAGTGGGGGTCGGTGCTCTCCGAGCTGTCCGAGGTACCGGTTGATGTCGGCTACGAGCGCCCATATTGGGTGGGCTCCTGGGTCGACGGGCCCACCATGGCGATGCTCGAGACGCGGACCAGCTTGCTCGACCCGTACGGGGTCGGCGCCCCACTTCGCCCCGACCAGCTGCGGTTTCGTCGCAGGTTCTCGTCGCTGGCCTGGGCGCTGGCCTGGCTGGACCACGGGATGCCACGTGGCGGCAACCCGCTCGCGGCAATGAGCGCCGTCGAGGAACGACTGGAGGCGACAGCGTACCCGCGGCGTCGGCCCCGCACCGCTCTGGCCGCCGCCGATGTGCTCGCGTGCCTAGCCGGCGGCGACGAATACCGCATGGGCGTGATGCTGACCGCGGCCAGACCGAACCCCGCTCCCCCGCCGGAGGGGGAGCCGCCGGTGGACCTGCCTGGCCGGGTACGCGGCCGCGTCACCGCGCGAGTCGGTCTTCCCCTCGAGCTGCTCGGCATCACCGCCCCTGCCGCACCAGCCTCGGCGGACCTGGTGACTGACGGCCCGGCCTGTCAGCCGCCGGGAGCGCCGTCGCCGGCGGCCCGGTCATGCCAGACGTGCGGGCGTCCGATGCAGATCCGAACGACCGGCCGACCCGGCCGATACTGTTCGGCGACCTGCCGTTCGCGGGCCTGGCGACAACGCCACAGTGCCCCAGCCTGACCGGCGCGCTGTCGTGAACAAGCCAGCACCGGCCACCGCCACCGGCGACGACCCCGACGAGGCCCGGCTCGGCGGCAGATATGTCGAGTGCGACAGTGACCAGCGGTACGGTCCGACACTGCGCAGTATCACCGCCGCCGCGGCCGCCGCCGAGCTAGCCGACATCGTCTACCCACCAACGCACCTCGACCGGCCGGTCCTCGATCGCTACCTCGGATTGGCGAACCTCGGGATACCGCCGCCGGCGGACGACAAGATCCCAGGCGCCTCCCAGGCGAGAGTCCTTCACCTGGCCGAACGGCTCAGCACGTTCGGCCGGACGGTCAGGCTCCGACCCGAGCTGTGGCCCGAGGTGAGCCTGACCGGTACCGACCGCATCGACAACGCCCGCAGGGCGCGCGTGGCCCGCGCGCTGGCCCTACCGCCGCCGGTATCGCCCGGAGCGCTGCCGGCTTGGTTGACACCCCGGGTTGCCCGTGGCGCGCGAATCGGGATGCGAGTACTGGCGGCCGTCGGGCCGCTGTACCTCGACGACGTCGCCGACGCAATCGCAAACAGTCACCACATGGCGGTCGACGCCGGAGCCGATCACCTCGCCGCCGCCCTGCTCGTCCTGGGCGCACACTTCGACTCGTCCGACGGACGCTGGCAGCACACGGGCGCCGCAGACCGCCGCGACGCCGCGCTCATCAGCGCCGCCCTAGCCACCGGCCGGCAGCGGCACACCCGCGCACAAGCAGTCGATCTCCTGATGCGGGCCGGCTACCACCCCATCGCGGAGGTCCCAAAGATCCGACACCCACTCGTCCACCGCATCGCCCGTGACCAATATCGGATCCTGGGCGCAGTGTCACCGGTTCACAGCTAGCCGCACAGGTTTAACAGGTCCGCGGTTTTTCTGGCGGCTGAAGGCCGAGGTCCGCTATCTGGTGCAGGTACGTGCGGATGTCCTCGATCAGGTCATCGATGCAACAACGGACCTCGGTCGCTCGGTCGGTACCGCCCCGAGCGGGACCCAGTGGCCCCCAGCCGATCCAGAACGGGGCAACGGCCGCCGGCCCGGTAACGCTGCCCTCAACCTCGTCGCCCGCAGAAGTTGCGGCCCACTCGTGCAGCGCACCGCGCAGGTCTGCAAGCCCGTCCGCGATGGTCGGCGCCTGTCCGACCCGGTTGTCCTCGCCGCACGCAAGTCGCCAGATGTAGCCCGCCATGAGAGCTCTCCCATCAGATCCGCCGCCGCACCGTGCGCCGTCGCACCGGATCGTCGCAGTCAGCGGACGCCTGCATCCCGCGCGCTGCCGGAATGTGCATCCCGACCGGCGATGTGCACAACCCGGAGGTGATCGCCTCGCCCAGCCCGGCTGGCGGCCTACCGACCGGTGGTCACCTTGGGGTTCGTCTGAGCACTCCAAGCCTGCGGGGCCGGGGCCCCGGCCTGTCAAGGGACGCCGCCGACCCGATCGGGCCGACCCCACCCCGCACGCGGGGACCCCGAGGTCGACACCGATCCGGCCAGCGGCTCGAAGCCCTTGACAGTCCACCCACAACCCCACCGCCTCTTCGTGGCTCCGCCGAACGCGCGCAGCCAGAGGGGAACGTCATGTCCACCATCCAGCAACCCGACATCAGCCCGCTGCGCCAACTGGTCCGAATCACCATCCACCTGGCTGGCGAACCCGAGTTCTCCTTCTCCACCCACGGAGACGGCTCGCCCGACTCGCAGATCACCGTCGCCTCCGGCGCCTGCCTGATCTTCCTCAAAGACCGGTTCGCCGCCCGCACCTACGCCGCCGCCTGGCTCACCCGCAACGCCCAACTCCTCGCAGACCGGCTCCCCGCCGAGCGGCGCCTCGCCGACAACACCGACCACGCCGTTGACCCGCCCACCATCGCAATCAGCGCCATCGGCCGCGACACCCCCTTCGTCCGCCCCGGGCCCGGCGGCCTGCACGCCACCATCGGCCGCGTCACCTGGATCTGCCACGACCAGGCCGCCTTCGCCGGCCAACAACGCATCTGGCGCACCGTCCTCGCACTGAGCGAGATCGTCCTACCGGACAACGACTGGTCCCGGCTCAGCCGCCGCTGACGCCGCACCATCCGGGGGCGCCCCACCGCGGGGCGCTCCCGGGCGCGGTCAACTCCCCGCCGAATGCGTCAGATCGAACAGCGGATACAGGTCGGCACGCGGGTCACCGGCAGCGACAACACTGGCAAGCGCCGCCGCTAGGGCTTGCCGCTGCTCGACCCACACCTGACGGACGGCCACCTGGCCCGACACGCCACAGCCGGACCGCGCACGTCCACCATTCCAGGACGGCTGCCCCGCAACCGCCCCCGCGCCGCGGCCTGTGCCACGTTCTCCGCTTGGGTCGCGATTCGCACATGCTGCGCCGATGCGCGGCAACACAACCGCACATCACAGTCGTGCAGCAGCGTCGCCCCGGCCGGGATCTGCCCGTACGCGAGCGTCGCCGCCACCTGCTGGGGCGTCACCATCCGCTCCGTGCCATCCGCACGGCGGACTGAGAACCGTCCGTAGCCGTCCGAGCCGACAGCTCCCATCCAAATCGAGCAGGTGCTGGTCGGCACGATCGCGGACCACCACCGGGCCACATCCGAGGCCGAAAGCACCAACTCGACCCCCGCAGACCGGCTCACGACACGTCCGATTCCGCCGCGCGCGGCTCCGCCGCGGTCGCCAGCTTGACCAGTCGCCGCACCTCGGTGCCGTCCAGCCCGGTTACAGTCGCGAGATCCGCGGCCGCCAAGCCCTCCGCTCGCAACCGGAGCAGCGACGCACCGACGCCCGCCTCCGCAGCCGCCACCGCCCGATCCCGCACCCGCCGCGCATCGCCCAACGTCGCGTCCGCTTGCACGATCGCGTCCTGCGCCACGAACACCTCGGCCGTCGCCTCTTCTACCCGCTTGTCCCGGGCATCCCGATCCGCATCCAGCCGCAGCCTGGCCTGTCGCGCCCGCTCCCGCGCCGCCACCGCACTACCCGCCCGCTTGACCATGAAGCCTCCCTGCCCGGTGCCGCCACGCTAACCAGCGCCCCCGACAGCTGCCCGTCATCCCCGACACACCTCTTGCACTAAGGTAACGATCCGGTAACGGTCAGCCGGTTGGGCGGCGGCAGTTACCTGTGGTGGGCGTGATGGGCCTGCACAAGCTCACCGCCGGGGACGGCTACACATACCTGACCCGGCAGGTCGCCGCGGCCGATTCCACCGAACGCGGCTACGCCTCCCTGGGCGAGTACTACTCGGCCAAGGGCGAGTCCCCCGGGGTATGGATGGGCGCCGGCGCGGGTGTGTTGGGCGTGGCCGGCGCGCAAGTCACCGAGACCCAGATGCGCAACCTCTTCGGGCAGGGCGTGCACCCCGATGCGGACCTGATCCGCGCCGATCGGATGGCGCACGCCTGGTCCGCGCCTGCTGCCGAGGCGGCCACCCTGCTCGGTGCCCGCTACCCGGTCTCTGACGCCGTGCCGCAGTGGCGCACCCGGCTGGCCGACCGCTACGCGGCTTGGAACACCGCCCACAAACTGCCCAGCAACCGGCCCATGCCTTCCGACGTTCGCGCCCGCATCCGCACCGCACTGGCCCGTGAAATGTTCACCGAACAGCACGGTCGGGGACCGCTCGGCCCACGCGAACTTGACGGATTCATCCGCCAGGTGTCCCGCCCCGCGTCGACGGCGGTCGCCGGATACGACCTGACCTTCACCCCGGTCAAGTCCGTCTCCACACTCTGGGCAATCGCCCCCCGCCCGATGGCGGCAGCCATCGAACAGACCCATCACGCGGCGGTCACCGCGACCCTCACCTGGCTGGAGCAGCGCGTCGCCTACACCCGTATCGGCGCCCGCGGCGTTGCCCAGGTGGACACCGACGGGCTGACCGCCGCGGCGTTCACGCACCGGGACTCCCGCGCCGGTGACCCCGACCTGCACACACACGTAGCGGTCTCCAACAAGGTCCGCGTCGCCGGCAGCCAGGACCGCTGGCTCGCCCTGGACGGCCGCATGATTCACCGCTACGCGGTCGCCGCGTCCGAGCTGTACAACACCCTGATCGAGGCCGAAATGACCTCACGGGTGGGTGGCCGCTTCGCCGAACGAGCTGACGGCGACCCCAGCAAGCGACCGGTGCGGGAACTCGTCGGCGTCGACCCGAGACTCAACCAGCGGTGGTCCACCCGCCGCGAGGCGATCACCGACCACCGCCGACTACTGGTCGCGGACTTCCGGGCTGCGCACGGTCGGCTGCCCACCTCGGTGGAGATGCTGGCGCTATCGCAGCAGGCTACTTTGGCCACCCGCGACCCGAAACACGAACCCCGCTCGCTGGCCGAGCAGCGCGCCACCTGGCACGACCAAGCCCTGCAGGTGCTCGGCGGACCGGAATGCCTGGACCGGATGCTCGCCGACGTCGCGGCCGGCTGCGATACTGGCGCCGCCGCCGCGACGGCCGTAGCCGACAGGTCCGCGACGTTGCCCGGTCGCGTCGACTTCGCGCGTCTGGCAGCCGCCACGGTCGCCGCGACCGAGCAGTCCCGTGCCCTGTGGTCCAGACACAACCTCGCCGCCGAAGCCGCCCGCCAACTCCGCGACCGGTGGCGCCTCGCACCGGAACAGGCCGTCGCCGCCATCGAGCAGGTCGCCGCGTTGGCGGCCGGTGACGAGCACAGCATCCCCATCAGCTCCGAGCCCAACATTGATGTCAACGTCGCCGAACCGGCCGCCCTGCGCCGCTCCGACGGCAGCAGCGCTTACCGGATTGCCGGCGGCCAGCGGTACACCTCGCCGGCGATCCTGGCCGCCGAAACCCGCATCGTCGCGGCCGCCGGCGCCGGCGGAGCCCGCCACATCACCACCACCGACGTGAACCTGGCCGCGCTGGAATGGTCGGCCAACCACGACGGCGCCGTCCTGAACACCTCACAGGCCGGACTGGTCACCGCGGTGGCCAGCAGCGACCGACGACTGATGCTCGCGCTGGCCCCCGCCGGCACCGGAAAGACCACCGCGATGGGAGTACTCGCCCGAGCCTGGCAATCCACCGGCGGCACCATCGTCGGCCTGGCACCGCAGGCCTCCGCCGCCGCCGAACTCGGCGCCGCCGTCGCCGGCACTGCCGACACCCTGGACAAACTCGTCCACGACCTGCGCCGCGGCCGCCCCGACGACCTGGCCCACTGGGATGCGCTGATCGGCCCACACACCCTGGTCATCGTCGACGAAGCCGGGCTGGCATCCACCCCCAACCTCGACACGGCTCTTCGCTACACGGTGACGCGCGGCGGGCGGATGCTGCTCGTCGGCGACGATCGGCAACGCACCGCCGCCGGCGCCGGCGGTGTCCTGCGCGACATTGAATCCGCCCACGGTGCGCTCTCGTTGACCGAGGTCATGCGGTTCACCGACCCCACCGAGGCGCACGCGTCCCTCGCGCTACGCGCTGGTGACCCGGCCGCCGCCGCCTACTACGCCGACCGTGATCGGCTGCACCCGGTGGCCGCCGACCACGCAGCCGACCAAGTGTTTCAGGCATGGTCGGCCGACGTCGTCGACGGCGCGGAGTCCATCATGATCGCCCCCACGCTGGAGATGGTCTCCGAACTCAACGCCCGGGCCCGCGCTGCCCGCCTCGCGAGCAACTCCGGGGAATCATCCGTTCGCGCCGGCGGGGCTGAGCTCACGCTGCCCAACGGGGAATCCGTCTCGGCCGGCGACACCATCATCACCAAACGCAACGCCCGCACACTGTCCTTGGGCGGCAACGATTTCGTGCGCAACAACCAGCGCTGGACCGTCCGCCAGGTCAACCCGGACGGCAGCATCACCGCCGACCTGCACGACCGCGGCGTCACCCGCGGTCTACCCGCCTGGTACGTCAACGCAGGCCATGTGCGGCTCGGCTACGCCGCCACTGCCGCCTCCGTACAGGGCCTGACCGTCGGCAAGACCGGTACCCGCCGCGGCACCGCGCACACCATCGTCGCCGACGGCATGACCCGCAACGACCTGTACCCCGCGGCCACCCGCGCCACCGACGGCACCCACATCTACGTGATCTCCACCCGGCACGGCGACCCGCACGACGTGATCCGGCCCGAATCCGTGCAGCCGCCCACCGCCGCCGAAACACTCGCCGCCGTCATCGGCCGCGACGGAACAACAGTCTCGGCCACCTCGGCAGCCCGAAACGCAACCGACCCCGCAGTCCGGCTCGGACCCGCCTGCGACGCCTACACCCACGCCGTGCACACCGCCGCCGCGGACACCCTTGGGCCGCAACGCATGCAACAACTCACCACCGACGCCGAACGAGCCGTGCCCGGCGTCACCGCCGGGAGCGGATGGCACGAGCTACACCACCACCTAGCCGCGCTCACCCTCGCCGGCCGGGACGCCGTCGCAGACCTGACCGCCGCGACAGCGCAACGCGAACTCGGCTCCGCAGCCGATCTGGCAGCCGTACTGGGCTGGCGCCTCGGCCCCGCCGACGACACGCAGCGGCCGCTGCCCTGGCTGCCGCCCATCCACCCACCACTAGCCCAAGACCCCCAGTGGGCCGCCTACCTCACCGGCCGGGCCGTCCTCGTCACCGATCTCGCGAACCAACTCCGAGACCACGTCGGCGGCTGGACGCCCGCCACCGCGCCCGAGTGGGCCGGCCCCTACCTCCACCGCCCCGACCTGGCCGCCGACCTGGCCGTGTGGCGGGCCTCCCGCAGCATCGCCGACACCGACCTGCGACCAGCCGGGCCTCGACCCGAGCGCACCAGCGACCGGGACTGCCACCGCGAACTCACCAACCGAGCACTCGCCGCCGCAAGCGACCCCTCCGTCGCTGCCGAACGCTGGCAGGCCGCTATCGAATCCCTCGGCGCACCCCAGGTCCTCGCCGACGACTACTGGCCCGTCCTGGCCGCCAGACTCGCCCTGGCCGACACCGCCGGCCGCGACGTGCAACACATGCTTGACGCCGCGCTGTTCGCCCGGCCACTACCCGCCGAACAGCCCGCCGCCGCGCTCTGGTGGCGGCTGGCCCCGCACATCGGCGGCATCGACGCCGCCCTGCCCGCCGGCCAACACCAACAACCAACGTGGGCCACCTGCATCACCGCAGCCATCGGTGACGACCTCGCCACGGACATTACCGAAGACCCGCTGTGGCACACCATCATCGCCGCCGTCGACGCCGCCACCCGCAGCGGAATCGACCCCAGCCGGCTCGCCAGTGACGCCGCAGCCCTGCTGGCCACCCACACCGCCGGACTGGCCCGCCACCAAGCCGCGGCCGCGCTGCTATGCACCATCACCGACCTGACCGACCCCGAACCGCTCACCGACCCCGAAACCCTGCCCCCCGATCCCGCCGACGACGACCTCCGCCCGGCCATCGACGCCCACACCGCGCGGCCGGTCGCTGATATCGCCGCACCAGCCACCTGGACCACGAAAGTCCCACACCTGCCCGAGCCGCCGCCCGACCCCGAAGCCCTGCCCCCCGATCCCGCCGACCATCTCGCCGTCGCCGGCGGCGACCGGCCCGAGCATGTCCCCTCCGACAGACTGCTATCCGCAATCTCCGATGCTCACGGCTACTACACCCGGCTCGCCCCACGATCCTGGGTCCCCGACTACATGCACGACCGCGGCCTGCCCGCCGCCAGCGCTGGCTACGCCCCCGCCGGATGGGACCACCTCGTCCGCCACCTGCGCCACCGCGGTTACACCAACGCCGAACTCCTCGCCACCGGCCTAGCCCGAACCTCCACCCGCGGCGGCCTCATCGACGCCTTCCGCGACCGCGCCGTCCTTCCGATCCACAATGCGGACGGCCGCGTCGTCGCCTTCACCGGCCGCGCTAACCCCTACCTGTCGCCGGCACCCGGCGGCTACCTGCCGCCGAAGTACCTCAACTCCCCCACCACCGATGTCTTCCGCAAGGCCGAACTGCCCTACGGACTCACTCCCGCCGCGATACAAGCCCTAGCCGATGGCGCCGACCTCGCCATCTGCGAAGGACCCATGGATGCCGAAGCTATCAACGCCGCCGCCGGAGGCCGCATCGTCGCAGTGGCCCCCCTCGGCACCGCTCTCACTGCCGAACAACTCGACACCCTGAGTCGCATCGCACCACTAGATCAGCGACACGTCATCAGCGCATTCGACAACGACGCCGCCGGCCGCGCCGCGGCCGCCCGCGCCTATCCCCTGCTGGCCGCCGCCGGCGCTGCCAACACGACCACCCTCACCCTGCCGACCGGCACCGACCCCGCCGACGTTCTCCACCGACAAGGCGCAACCGCGCTCACCAGCGCTCTGACAACGCCCGGGCCACCACTGGTCGACCTAGCCGTCGACCACGAGACCAACCTCGACCAGAAGCAGCTACACAGCAGCAGCGAACGCGCCCACGCCGCCGCCACTGCGACACGATGGGTCGCCGACAACATTCCCGACGTCGATCAGGCGCACCGCCAAATCCAGCGTGTCGCCAACACTCTCGACCAAGACCTGATCGAACTCGTCATCCAATACGCCGCCCGTGCAGAACACCACCAGCCACCTACGGGCAGCCCACGGCAACGCCCGATGACGCTCGTAGCGGATGACCCCCTCCGACTACCCCAACCGCCGACCCTGAGCGCCTCTGCCCGTCAGATTCTCGGCGAGCGGACCCATCGACGCCGCGACCTGCCAGCATCACTCGCGTCAATCCAACCGGCCGGACCCGTACTGCGCTAGCTACGCTTGGCACGCATGCCGGCAGGCCACGAGACGCCGTCACGGCCGGGCACGTGCCCCGGCCGCTAGCGGTGCCAAAGTCTTGGAGGCTGTGGTTGGCTCGCTACTGATGGACACGGTGACGATCCGTAAGCGCAAGCGACCTGCCGGGGCTGGGGTCTGGTCGGGCTACCTGGTGGCCGAGGACGCGGCCGGGCTGTGGGTGTACACACCCGCCGGTTCCGCCTACGTGGGCCACGATGGCCACCGCTTCGACAGGTGTGAGGTGGCGCAGGATTCGCAGGGTCATGGCCGCGACAGTGTGGTCCTGCTGCCCCGTGACCGGTGGTTCGTGGCGCATTTCGTGTATGGCGGTGAGCTGCTGGTTCACGTGGACATCTGCACGCCGCCAGTGTGCGTTGACGGTGTTTGGTCGTATGACGACTTGGAACTTGACCCCTATTTGACCGCGAACGGTGTCTTCGGCATCGAGGACGAGGACGAGTTTCTATACGCCTGCCGCGAGGGTCTGGTGCGGCCAGGGGAACGCGACGCCGCCGCCCGCGCAGTCGAGTGGATCACCGTGCAGTTCGGCCGACTGGATGCGCCGCTGATCGTGGCCGGTCAGGACCGGTTGAGCAAGGCGCGAACACTTCAACTCCGCCCCATCCATCCGTCGATGGGGCCCTTCGGACAACACGGTATCGGCGCCCCGGTCGCGGAGTGACCCGCCTGTGTGGGCAATGCCGCACGCCATCGCCGGGCGCGGTGCCAGGCGAGGCCACTGAAGATCGAGAGCCGATGGTCGGCGGGGGTATGCGGCCAGCCTGGGCAGTCGGCGTCGGATGCGGTGCTTGGTGACGGCCAATGGAGTGGTTCGCGGCGAGGGTCGGTAGGCGCGACTGTTGCGGCCCCTTTCATGCGTGCCCGGTTCCGACCAGATTGTTGCGTAGGAATGTGATCCCGGCAGTCGCCTGTGCCCTGCGGGTTGCAACATCAAAGAAGTGACCCGTGCCGGGGATCGGCGTGAAATCGATGACCGCGCCTGCACGCTGGTACGCGGACCGGATCTCTTCGGGCTGATCGATCGGAATACCGGCATCACCGTCTCCGTGAACCACCATCAGCGGGCTTGCCGAAGCAGAGACATGGCTGCTCGTAGCGGAGTCTCTGGCGCTATCGGGGTCATCCTTGGCGCGGTCACCGAGTAGCCAATCGTGCGGGTCGACCCCGAGCCGGTGGAACGGTGACTCGGCCGGTGGCGGTGGAAGCCGGGCGATGTTCACCGGCGCACTCCACGCCACCGCAGCCTGGATCGCGCTGCTTGGCCCCACCAGGCCGACTGTCCCCTCAAACTTGGCCACGGCGCCGGTCACGGCCAGCATCGTGGCCAGATACCCACCGGAGGATGAGCCCCACGCCCCGATCCGTCCGGGGTCGACCCGCAAGAGGCCTGCGTGGTGTCGCAGCCAGCGCACAGCAGCCTTCACGTCATGCACCTGCGCGGGAAAGCTGGCTTCGCGGCTGTGCCGATACTGCGGACGCGCAACCGCAAACCCGTCGGCGAGAAGCTGCTGTGTGAGCTCGGCGCCCAGCTGATCCGTCTTGTGAGAGCCCATGGCGAATCCACCGCCATAGATGATCACGACCACGGGCGTCGCATCGTCCCGAATGGGGACGTACAGATCCATCAGCAACGGCCGGTATCCCATCGGCTGCGCGAAGACGATGTCTTCGTAGCAACGCCCGAGATCAGTGACGCTAGCCGCAGGCGGCGCCGAAGGTGGCAGTTGGTCATCCGCGATGGTCACCGAACCCATGCACGTATGTTGCCAAAGTCGGCGGTCATCACCTCAACAGGGCCGATGTTGCCCAGTCCCACTCAAGGATCGGCTTGTGGTGCTCGAAGGACTACCGGTTGATGGCCGTTAGTCAATTACCGGTCGCCGCTGGATGATTAGCACGGTCATCGCCGAGTCGGCCCACGATGTGTGCTGTTCTCCACGCGCAAAAACGGCTGCCCAGCCTGCCGAAATCGGGCGCTCGACGTCATCATCGCCCGCGCTACGACCGTGCCCGCTGATCACATAGAAAACTTGCTCGCGCCCAGCCGGATGTTTCGGCAAGCTCGACCCGGGTTGAAGGCTCGCGACATCGATCTTTACCCGCTCATCCAACGTGCCAGCGTTGAGCGATGCCATGGCGATGCCGTCCGCTCCGTCGAGGTCCACGTTCGGGATCTGCTCCACGTACATGCCGGAATCATAAGTCAGCATCCAACGACCCACGGGCCGCCGACAGGTCAGGACGCGACAAGACACGTCGACCCCGCGCCGGAAGCGGATCGGCTTGCGGTGACGACTTTGGCTACTCGGCAGGTGATCCACCCCGCGCTCCACCGTGGTCGGTGGCTCGTACGATCTCGGCATGGCGCACCGAAGCTGGCTTGCCCTCGTTGTCATCGATGTTGCCGACCTGGAGCGCGGCGCAGGCTTTTGGGCGGCCGCACTCCGAGGACGAGTTGTGCAGCAGCCGTACGGCCAGGGCATCTATCTGTCGGTCCTGGTACCGACGGGCGCAGGAGACGCGACCTTGCTCGTGCAGAAGGTACCGGAAGCCAAGACTGCGAAGACGCGTGTGCACTTGGACATAGGCACTGACGATGTCGACGCCGAAGTCGCACGACTGGAGGCACTCGGGGCACGCCAGCAGCGGATGGTCGTCGAACGCGGTCTGCGATTTTGCGTGATGGAGGACCCGGACGGCAACGAGTTCTGCGTCGTGCCCGGACAGCGATCCGATGACTGGCCAACTTGGTGATCCATAGGCCGCCGGTCACCAATCCACAACCGGGGCCGTGACGCGTCACTGCGTCGTCCTCACTCTCCAGGACACGCGCGGCAGGTCGGCTGGTCCTGTGCACTCATCACCTGAATTACTCCGTCGATGAACTCGCCAGCCGATCGGGTGCAGGGCCCCAGGTCATTCCCGCGAGTTTGCGCTGTCAATGCTTCCTCTACGACAGGGTCTGGCCCGTGCTGACGGGTCCACCATTGCGCCCCACCTAGCTTGGAGACCAACCGCCCGTCAATCGCGTACGCCTCAGCACGGCAAGCGTTCAAGACGGCGTACCGCTGGTCGGCGTGCACCCGGGCCCACTCAAGTTCGGCCGTCAGGAGGGTCAACAGCATGTTGCGGGGCACTGGACCGATCGTCTCCTTGGGATCCGTGCCGGCGATCGTGATCCCGCTCTGTCGGGTGACGGCGTAGTGCGCGACCAAGTCGGGGTCACCGTCCCCACCGTCCAGCACGACTCGGTCAGGGCTGGCTACGTGAAGCCGGAATGGCCACGGTGGCGCGGGTGCGGCCGCGTCGCATGGGGCCACGATGGAGAGTTCCAACGGGAAGCCGGATGCCTGCGACAAGAGGTCACTGCCCAGCCGGTCACAGTCGGGGGCGCCGTCCCCGACGATCAGCATGTCCAGGTCCGAGGCCGGGGCGAACCCGCCGAGTGCGGCTGACCCGTGCACGTACGCTCCGGCGAGCACGGACAGGTGCACTGAGCAAACGCGCGCGACCTGGTCGGCTTGAGCCCTCCACACTGGCTGGTCTGATGTCACGCCGCCCAGTATCAACCTCGGGAAGTTTGACGGCGGCGGCACAAGGCTCGGATCGCCATCACGCCCCGGGCGGTGAGCACCCTGCAACGGGCGACAGCCGGACCGCGACCAGAGGTGCAGCCCGCCACCGGCTGATCCTGAACCGAATATGGATCCCGTTACGACGGTCTGGGGATCTTGAGCGGTGTCCGATTCGTCCAACCGTTTGCGTCGCCGCGCAGCGTCCCACTGCGGAACCCGTAATCGCGAATCTTGGCTAATGATGCAATCACCAAACCCTCGCAGCCGCTCTCATGCCCGGTCAGCCGGTCCAGCGACAGTTGGGTTTGTGGTCCAGCTCTTCCCTGATAAAAGCCCCGCGGGACTGCCCCGGCGCAGTGAATGCAAGCCAGGTGGCCAGGGGACAAGCTCGGTACTGCCACTCGATACCGTCTGGGAACCGGACGAGGATCGTTTCGGCGTCGGATAGGTAACACTCTGCGACGATGCGGGATGACCCAACGACGGGAGTCCACTCGGGGATGTCAGACACTGTACGTGTTCCTCCAGGCCGCCACGCTCGCGGTCAGGTCAGGCGCGGTCGGCGGCTCCCGCCAGGGAGCGAGAGAGGGGTCGTCGGCCGCGGGCGGTGGGTAGGGCAGGTCGATGAGCACTCGGCCGGGGAGGGCGATGGCCTCGCCGCTGACCACCGCCTCCCCAGTTCGGAGCGAGGCGAGGAGCGCGCTGAGACCGACGACGCTGTCCGGCAGCGCTGCGCGTACGGTCGACTGATCGCTGGCGTTGCTGAGGCGCAGCGCGATCAGAGTGCCGCACTGCGCCAACGCGGTGTGTGGCAGCTCGGATGGCCGCTGCGTGACGAGCATGAGACCCACGCCGTACTTGCGGCCCTCACGTGCGATGCGGTTCGCGGACAAGGCCGCGAGTTCGGTGTAGCCGTCGTGGAGGTAACGGTGGGCCTCCTCCAGCACGACGAGAATAGGCCGCGGCCGGCCGACTCCTGGACCGCCTCCGGGGCTGTGCATCGCGACCTGTAATACCAGATTGAGCACAACTCCGATGGCGAGCTCGGTCGCCACGGCAGGAACGCCGTTGAAGTCCAAAACCGAGATCGGCTGGTCTGCGCCCAACCAGCCGGCGATGACGTCGGGCAGCGGGTCTGGCCTGTTAGGGTCGGCTGCCGGTTCCTGCATGAAGGCCAGCCGCGGGTCGACGAGGCCCAGCCGAAGCAACTCCGGTGTCGTCCCGTACGCGCCGTGCAGGGGCGCTTTGTGGGGTGCCGCCCCGCCCGGGTTGTACGGGGCGAACGCGGTGGGCCGGAGATCCTGCGCATCGCCGGGTCGCGTCACGCGCGCAGTCGCCGGATCCGACTTGTTCTCTCGCGTCTCGTTGTTCTCGTAGTCCAGCGTGTACCAGACCTCGCGCAGATCGAACGGGACCGGCGTGTCAGCGGTGATCGCGGCCTCATCGAGTGTCACCCAGCCGGCGCTTGCGGCGAACGCACGTCGACCCTCAACTACCAGGTCGTTGAACCGGGACAGGGCAGTTGTCCCCGGAGTCGTCCCGGTGAACGCGCGCAGGATATCCGCAGCGGGCAGCGCCCAGTAGGGCACTCGAAGTTTGCCGCTGCCGCGGGTCAGGACGGACTGGACGTTCGCGACGGACCCCAGCGCCGATTGGTACTCCCCGTGCGGGTCGACGATGACGATGTTCGCGGCACCCCAGCCCTGTTGCGCGAACGCCTGCAACAGGGTGGCGACGGCGCTGGTCTTGCCCGATCCGGTGGATCCGACGACCGCGGTGTGCCGCAGCACGAGACGTCCGGCCTCTAGGCATGCCGGAATCTCCTCAGCGGAAGCGATACGCCCAAGTCTCACGTGCTTGTCGTCAGGCGGTGGGAACACGGCGCGCAAATCGTCGGCTGTCGCGAAGTGCACCGGGTCGTCGAGTCCTGGGTAGCTGGCGACGCCGCGGTGGAATCGGCCGGTGCTCCGGTCAACTTCACCTAGTAACTGCACCTGTAGCCAGCGCTCGTCGGCATGGGTGACGTCACCGGGAGGCTGCCCTCCGACGAGCTCGCTGATCCCGACGAGCGTGACCGTGCCGAGCAGGTCGACCAGTCCCTGCGGGATCCGTACAAGCGAGCCGATCTGGCCGATCGGCTGCAGGCGTCCGCGGAAGACGGGGGCGATGCCGGCGAGCTCCTCATCCAAGGCGACCGTGACGGTTCCGCCTAGAACGTGCCGCACCCGACCGACCTGGGTTGGTGCCGACTCAGGCACTGGCGCTCCTGCTAGCGGTGGCGAGCAGGAGCGCCAGCCGCTGTTCGAGGTCGCCCTCGGGCGGCGAGCTCCGGGCGAGGAAGGCAGCGAGGTTAGCGAACGAGCCAAGGCCGAAGCCGCCCGAGTCCCAAAGGTCGGGGGGCGCGTCGGCCGGTGTGGACCAGGGCGACAATTGCCCGCCAAGCACCGCGGACCCCGGTCCGGTCACCTGCAGGTTCGGCGTACGCTGCGCACGCTCTGTCAGCTGATCGGGGGGCTCGTCGTAGCAGAAGGCGACGAACTCCGTGCGCGGTCTGCGTTGGGCGGCGTCGAACAGCACCTCGTTCAGGTGCTCGTCTCCGAATGAGTACCCGGTGATGAGCACGAGCGTCTCAGGGTGGTACAGAGCCCGGCGCAGCCGATCCTGCAGCACGACGAAGGGGACGCGTCGGGACTCCTCGTACTTCGCGTCCGACGGGTATATTGCTGCGGCCGCGCCCGCGGCGACCGCGCTGCCGAGTCGCAGTACTTCTCGGCGCGCTCCGTCGTCCCAGCGCCAGTTGACCGACCCATGCAGCTTCCACAGCCGCACGAGGAAGCTTGGCATCCACGCGTCGCCCTGAGCTGGTTCTGCCTCAACCAGCTCGGTCCGGAAGCGGGCGGCGAGGATCCCGACGAAGCCGTCGAAGTATGGGACACCGAGCTTCTCGAGCGCCTGCTCAACGACGAGGTCGTAGTTGACCGTGAACACCTCAAGCGGCAGGTGGTAGTCCGCCCGTGCCGCCCAGGCAGCGAACCTCAGCGCCGAGGTGATGTCGGCCGCGTCGACGTCGAGCGCCGCGACGATTTCGCGGCACACCGAACCGTCTAGATCCATTGCTTCGGTATGTGTCAAGCCGTCGATGGCGTCGGTACCCTCGACCAGCGCCGCGATACGGCGCACCCGGCTCAGCGCCTGCTCAAGAGTTCGACCGGCGAGCTGCTTGGTGAGCTGCTGTCTTTGCGCCGGGGCCAGCCCGGCCAGCACCAAAGCCTCCAGCGCTGCGACGTCCGGCAGCCCCGCCGCCCTCGAAGCGCCAGCACCGAGGAACACGCACACGTGCCGCGAGCGACTTGCGAGTTTGGCGCTCAGGCTGTGCGCGAAGGACTCGACATCGTGTTGCGCCACGGCAGTACTCTACGTCCTATCTGCCCGAAAGGCGTAATGGTGCGCCGGACCAGGGCACGAGCCGCACCGGGGCAGCTCAGTCCACAGCAATCCCGGATTCACCAACTTACGATCCGGGACTTTTTGCAGGCTCGCGGGCGGGCGTACAGCTCGATTTCAGTATCTAGGCACTCAGGTCGACCGGTCGGCGCCAAAGGAGGGGCATCACGTGGTTACGTAATGAGACTACGAGCGACGGTGTTGCCGCCGCGACGTACGCGAGGGCTTCTTCGGCGATCAACGCCAAGTCCGGGTCGGCGAGGTGTCGCTGCAGTTCCGTCTCCCACCCGAGGTGCATACCGGACTTGGCGACTTTGTATAAGAGATCAGCCGTTGTGTTCAGCGCGTCGTCATCGACGGTTCCGGCATAGCCGAGGATGGTGTCCCAGAAGCTACCCCAGTCTGCAACCGGGTCGTTCGGCAAGGCCTTCGAGGGGTCGCGTTTCACGGTCGCGAGACCGCCAACGGCATTTGGGAGGTCGGCCCGTTCAGCCAACCGACCGATTACTTGTTGGACTTTCTCGGCGCAGTTGCGGGCCGCGCGAGTACTGCCTAACGCGTCGCGGAGGCTGTCGGCGATCAATCCTCGCACGGTCTGGTTAAGGGTCGCCGCGCGCGTCAGCATAACCACGAACAGGTTGAGGTCGTCTGGTCCGGGGCCATGGAGGGCCGTGAGAGCGTAGGCAGCTAATGTGTTGAGCCACTTCGGTATACCTGATGTCATGCCGTCGTCGACTATCTCCAGGGCAATCCTGGGACCCACTGGCAGGATGGCGCCGAGTCGCTCTGGAGCGTCGTCGATGCCGAGCACAAGCTCGACGATCGCTTGGTGCGGGTGTGGTTGGGGCTCGGAAAAGTATCTGCCGCAGCTGAACAGGAACGCGTTGCGCCAGTGCGGTGAAGCGGCGATGCGCCGGAGCCTGGGGACGACCTCGTCGAGTGTGCCCGTGGTGAGCTCCATTGCGGCCATGAGTTCCTGCAGTGATCGAACGTCGAATCCGAATCCGCCACCGGATTGTGGCGCGAGCAGAACCAACCGGTGGGTGGCGGTGGTGACGATGGCCGACAGCAGACTGGCGTCGGTAGTGGAGGGTTGATAGTCGGCGTCGGCGAGCACGCGCCACGCAATGTCGTTGAGCTCGTCCGCGGTCAGCACCGCGTCCGAACCGGTGGCCGTCTCGGCTCGTTGTTGCAGCAGCAGCCCGGCGCGGCGGTGCAGGTCGAGAATCTGCTGAGCGTTGTTGCGCAGCAGATTAGCGGCGAGCGGTTTCGTTTGCTCACGGGACAGAACCGTTTGGTAGTAGCCCCAGAACAGGCCGAACCGGTCGGGGGCGAACTGACGCGCCGTCTCCGCGATGATTGTCATGATGAGAACCTGCAGCGGGGTTCGCATCAGGTGGCGTAGGGGCTCCTGCTGGGCGGCCTGGCTGAGGAGCGTCTCGATTCCAATTCGGCGGGCCTCGTCATCTTGAACACGTACCCGTGTGACCATGCGTCCGTAGGTCAGGGCGTCTTCGATGGTGAGGTCGGCGAGATCCACCCGTTCGAATAGGCTCTCTGGCATGTCCCCGGCGTAGCCATTCGGCCGCGTGGTCACCACGAGGAACATGTCAGCGTCGTTAGCCTCTGCGTCGGACGCGAATGCGGCGATGTCGCTGACGAGGCCCTTGCGGACGTTCGGCTCGGTCACCTCGTCGAGACCGTCCAGGACGAGCATCGACGGCCACGCCTTGAACCAGGGCCACAAAGCCCACTTCGGCACTGCTTTGGTGGCAATCTGCTTTGACAGGGTCTCAGCTATCCACGACAGGAGCGTGTAGTCGCTGTCGGTCGCCTTCGCCAAAGCGAAGCGGGCGAGGTCCACCCGGAGCGGCCACCGACGGTGCGAGGGCACCGACACGCCCATCGCCTCCAGCGCGGATGCCGTGCCCTGCACCGCGGTCTTGTGCTCGTCGCCGAGGTCTGTGTCCTCGCTAAGCCATGCTGCTCGATAGGCGTGCACGAGGAACTTGCTGATGGTCGTCTTGCCGTTTCCGGGCGCTCCGACGACGACCACATGCCGGGGTTTGCTGATGGCGGCAAGCGAAGGACGCATCACGTGGTCCCCGCGCTGCAACGCGTGCCTGATCATCCGATCCGGCGTATCGGATCCGTTCACCAGAACCGGCAAGTCGATGACGACGCGATCCACAGGGAAGCCTTTCGGCTGCGCCCCAGCCTCGTCGAAGTAGATGTTTCGCTCGTTGATTAGGGCCCAACGAGCGTGCGCCTTCAGTGCAGGCGCGAGTTCACTGTCTTCCAGGGTGGCCGACAGCCTTGAGAGGTCTGCCAGTACGTCCCCGGCGGTCAGAAAGCCGTCGAAGGCTCGGCGCACACCCTCGTGGGCATCGAGGAACCCGTCGATCTGATTGCCGTCCCAGATGCGCCAGGACCGCAGCCTGCGCATTCGGTCGCGCCGCGCCTCTCGCTCGCGACGCGCCGAGCCTTTCGCCGACTCATCGAGGTAGCCTTCTGCCGACTCGTCATCGAAATGGTCCAGATACTTCTGAATCCGCTTGGTGACGGTGTCGAAGCCGCCCCGTTCGGCAACTGGTGTGAGCGCAACGTTGGTAACGAACACGAGGTAGTGCGGCACCTGGCCTCGCCCGCCGTCGGGGTCGGACCACTTGTCGAGTTCGTTGCGGATCTGTTCCCACAGCCACGCGGCGTCTGTCGCTGGCCTTTCCAGCGTCGCCTTGTGCTTTACCTGGAAGACGGTGGTCCCGTCCCACGAGTCGGCGCCGTATCGCTCGTCGGCAGACCACAAGAGGACTCCGTTGGCGAGCAGGTCCCGGCCTCCATCGGGTCCCCGGCCCATGGGGTGAACCCTGGCACCCAGGACCTTGACCGCCAATGCGGCGGCGCAGTCCTGGAATCCAAGCGGTCCTAGCCGCTGCAGGTCATAGCGCACCCGTGGCTCCCAACTTTGTGTCCGGATAGTCATCGTCTCGCATAGGGGTGACAGCCGCGCAGTGAGCACCCTCCCTCCCCCCGAGGGCAGGACGCATGAGCCAATCGGTGTTGTGGCGGTGGACTGCCCCTGCGCGCCGGGTTGGCAGTAACACATCACCGCGTTGCGCTGCCTTGGAGCTAGCAGCGGTGCCACTCGGGTAGGTCCGGCCGGAGTTGCGCCCCGGGCGTCGGGATTCGTCGATGGGGGCGGTGACCGCGGTGACGGTGCCGTAGGCGGCGGAAACTTCCCGAAGGTTGTCCTTGCGTCCTGCGCGATGTGTCGGCAATGTCGGATACGGTCAGGAAGCACGGCGTGCGGTACACGAAAGGGCAGAGGTATGGGCAGGAAACGAGGGTTCTTCGCCGAAGTGGCGCATCAGCAGCAACTGGCTAAGAAGCAGCGGGAGCGTGAAGCTGCTGCGGCGCACCGCGCGATGCTCAAGGCGCTGCGCGACCAGGAGCGGGCACGGCAACACGCGGAGCGTGCTCGGCGAGCCGCGGAGGCTGCCGACGCCCGCGAGAAGGCCCGCTTGGAGAAGGAGGCGGCCGCGGCGCACGCCGCCGAGCAGATGGCCAAGGTGGACGCGATGAACGCATCCCTCGAGGCGGCGTACGGCGAGATCGACGGCATCTTGGCTGCGACTCTGACTGTCGATGACCATGTCGATCTGGAGAGTTTGAAGGTCGTGGTTGAGCACCCGCGGTTCAAGCCGGGTGCGGCCGGCATCCCGACCCCGTCGGTGCCCGACCTGGTGTACCCACCAGAGCCCGAATATGTTGAGCCGCCCGCGCCGAAGGGCCTGTTCGGCAAACGCAAGAAGCACGAGACGGCCATCGAGCAGGCCAAGGAGCAGCATCAGGCCGATGTGGCGGCCTGGCGCGCTGCTATCGAACGCGCCGACGCGGAACATGCTGCGGCGACGGCGGCGCGGGAGGCCGCCGAGAAGCAGCGGCTGGTTGATCTTGCCGAGCTGGAAGCGGTGTACCGCACCGAGTGTGAGCAGCGGGAGAAGGATGCGGCGCAGCGGAACGAGGAGTTGGCGAAGCTCATCAATGATTTCGCGTTCGATGTCGAGTCGGCCATCGACGAGTACATCGGTATCGTCCTGTCGAACTCGGTGTATCCGGACGTGTTCCCGGTCGAGCATGACTACCGGTTCGACCTGGCCAGCCGCGAATTGACGATCACCGCGCTCGTCCCGCCGCCCGAGAAGGTGCCCACCATCAAGGCGTACCGGTATGTGAAGTCGAAAGATGAGATCGTCCCGTCGGACCTGTCGGCCAAGGCTCGCAAGGACCGGTACTCCTCGGCGGTCGCGCAGGTGGCGGTGCGCACCCTGCACGAGGTTTTCGAGGCGGACCGGACCGGCAAGGTGCACGCCATTTCGCTCAGGGTCGGCTCGGAGGCTATCGATCCGGCGACCGGCCGACAGGAATTGGTGCCGTTCGTGGTGGTGGCGGCCGACCGTAAGCAGTTCCTCGAGTTCGACCTAGCCAATGTCGTCCCGTCGGCCACGTTGGACCATCTCGGTGCCGCCGTGTCGAAATCGCCGCTGGACCTGGTGCCGGCGGATACCTCCCGCGGCGTGCGGATGCGGGGGCAATGACCATGCGGTTCAACCCGCCGCCGGGTTGGCCCACCCCGCCGCCCGGGTGGCTGCCGCCGGCCGGATGGAACCCGGATCCATCGTGGCCCGATCCGCCGGAACGCTGGCAGCTGTACCTGCCCGACGATGACGACGAGCCCGTCGACGGTCCAAGCGACGGCGATCAGAGCGGCGACGTCGAGACCGCAGGCCCCGACGAGGCTCCACCCCGGACCGGCAAGTCCGCCGCCCCAGCGGCGGGCGGAGCCACCACACCACCGAGTTCAAGTGTCGCGAACGAGCCGGCCGCCGTTGGTGCCGCGCCAGCCGGGACGGCGCAGCTACTCGCCCGTATCGCCGAACTGGAGGAGCGACTCGCCGCCGCCGGCAACGACGTGGTCGAGCTAAACGATCAGCGGGTGTTGCAAAGCGTCGGCATCTACCGCTACCACCACCCGCTCGAGACGGCCGCCGCCTACAAGGAGCGCCTCGCGAGGATCGACCAACAGATCGGCGCGTTCGTCAGCGAGCGACGAGCCGTGCTCGCCGCCGACATGTTCACCTTTGACGGGTCGCTGGCCCGCGGGCGGCGCATGGTCAAAGACCTATCCCGGTTGATGCTGCGTGCCTACAACGCGGAGGCGGACAATTGTGTGCGAACGCTGCGCTCCGGGAACGTCTCGACGGCCCGCAAGCGGCTCGAGTCGGCGATGGCGGCGATCGAGAACCTCGGCGCGGTCATGGAGATGCGCATCAACCCGCAGTATCACGCGGTGAGGGTGATGGAACTCGAACTCGTCGCCGACTACCAGATGAAGCGACAGCAAGAGAAGGAAGAGGCCCGCGAGGAGCGGGCGCGGCTGCGCGAGCAGCGCAAGGTCGAACAGGAACTGGCCCGGGAACGGGAACGGCTCGATAAGGAACGGGCGCACTACGAACATGCGCTCGCGCAGCTGCGCATCAACGGTGACGCGACCGCGATCGGGGAGCTGGAGGGCCGGCTGGCCGATATCGACCAGGCGATCGCCGATAACGACTACCGCGCGGCGAACATTCGCGCCGGGTATGTGTATGTCATCTCGAACATCGGCGCGTTCGGGCCCGGAATCGTCAAGATCGGGATGACGAGGCGCCTCGATCCGATGGACCGGGTCCGTGAGCTCGGCGACGCGTCCGTGCCGTTCCGCTATGATGTCCACGCCCTGCACTTCTCCGATGATGCGGTCACGCTGGAAGGCGACTTACACCGGCATTTCTCTGATCGGCGCGTGAATTTCGTCAATATGCGACGCGAGTTCTTCTTCGCCAGCCCGACGGAGGTGCGCGACGTGCTGCTGGAAAAGGCCGGCGGACTGCTCGAATACACCGAGGCGCCGGAGGCGCCGGAGTATTTCCAAAGTGTCGGTTCGTGGCCGGAAGGTATCGCACCGGCCGCGGGTGAGGGCTAGTGGCGGACGTGGTAGCCGGCTCTACTACCGCCGCGAGCGGCCCGGTGGAACTTCTCAGCTCACTCATGCGCGTTCGGCTTGACGACTTCTCACGCCACGCCCAGTAGCGCACGCCGCCGCGAACCACGACGGCCTCAGCGTCATTTTCGCAGGTTGAAGGGTCTGTCCTACACGGCGAATCCGGCGGCCACCTCAGCAGTTCGTCCCATAGGAGCAACCACAATCGGTACTACTCGGGTGGCTGGCCACGATCACCGCTCAGTCGATCTTGGACGTCCCGCCAATCGGGTCGCGGTCGGTCATGACCGGGGCGACCGGTAGCGGATCCTCCGGCGGTGACGATTCGGTTACGCACGGCGTGATCACGACACTGTCGATTCACGACCCCGCTGCGGACGCTCTGCAGGTCCGTAAGTGGTGTGGTCAGCCCGCCTCCGGGCGCCGCTGGATGATCAAAACCGTCATAAGTGAATCGGCCCACGACGTGTGCTGTTCGCCGCGGTCCCATACTGCAGCCCGGCCTGCCGAGATCGGGTGCTGAACGTCGTCATCGGCAGCGACTCGGCCACTCCCGCTGATCACGTAGAAGACCTGCTCCCGGCCAGCCGGGTGTTTAGGCAGACTCGATCCGGGCTGCATGACGGCAATGTCGATCTTGACCCACTCGGCAGACGTCCCAGCATTGAGCGCAGCCATGGCGATACCACCGACACCGTCCAGATCGACCTGCGTAATCTGCACGATGCGCATTTTCGAACTGTAGACCCGCTCGGGGCCAGCGCGCCACGGCCAGAATCCTCATCGCTAATCCAGGTGCTCTCACCCCAGCAGAAAGTGGTCGAGTCACCGACCACCTGCGACCACTTATCGAGCGGGGCCAAGGTCAACAGCGGTTGGCAGTCGCCTACCCCTGGGCCGTCCGCTGAGGATCCGCTTCCGGAGCCCTGATCGTCGCCTCCATCTGTCCGGTCGACGGGGAGGTTCAAGATCGACTGACCGATGGCAGTGGCCAGCGGCCCGAACAGTACCGCTCATCGTTCGGCTTGCGGAGTCGCACCTATGATTCGGCGCACTGGCGCGCCAGGGTGGCAAGGCTGTTCGCGAGTCGGTCGAGTCGCTGCAAACTGATGGCCTGGTTGAGCTCTTTGGCTGTCTTGGACAGTTCGGAGTGGCCAGGGACGGTGCCGGACGTGGGCGCGCCGAGCAGGGCTGCGACGCCGGAGGCTTCGCTGAGCGCCGGGTCGGCGTCCGGGCCTGGAGTGATGCGCCAGCTGTCGGCCGTGGCGTGGCTGGAGTGCAGGTCCTGGGTCACGGCGCACGCGTAGGCGACCCGGCCGGACGATGACACGTCGGGTTGACCCTGGGGCAGTCCGTGGCTCGCGCATGCCGTCGTGAACTCATCGACCGCCCGGTCCAACAGGGCCGGGTCGACCTGCACGACCCCCATGAGCAGGTCGCTGCCGGCCAGGGACAGGTCGCGGTAGCCGGGTACTTGCACGCCGCTGGCGGCGCCGATCAACCCCGCGGCCGCCACGACTCGATTGATGGGTGTGTCTGCGTCCCCGCCAAGCGGGACGGCCCAGGTGCTAGCACGCTCGCCTGTGCGGATCGGTTGCACGAGTGCGCAGGCGTAGTCCAGCCTGCCAGCCAGCGACACGTTGGGCGATGCGGGCTGTGCGGAGCCCCCGCGGATGATCGACACCCCGAGGGCGGCGCCGCCCACCAGGACGACGACCGCGGCAGCCGCGGCGACCAGCGTGCGGGTGGCGCATCTGCGAGCGCGCCCGGCCAGTCGGAGCTGGGCATCGGCACGGACGTCGGCGAGGTGCGGAAGATCCTCAGTCCGGTCGTTGAACGCCTGTTTCAGGTCGGTGATGTTCATCGCTTCTCCTGACCGCGCCGCCGCCTGCCCCTACCGATCGTCGCGTCCTCATTTGTCGGCCCGTCGGTGTCGGCGATCCGTAAGGTGGCCAGTCCGCGCGAGATGTATGAGCAGGCCGTGCCCGACGTGCAGCCGAGTTCAGCGGCAATGTCGTTGTCGCCAAGGTCGAGGTAGAACCGCAGCACGATCGCGGCACACTGCTGGCGCGGTAGCCGGGCCAGCAGTTGCTGGAGGTGGTCGCGGTCGTCGACGGCTCCGGTCGGGTCAGGCATCGCTTGATCCGGAACCTCGCCGGTAGCGGTCACTGTCACGTTGCGGTTGAACCAGCGACGCCGCTGGCCCAGGAACGTAGTGGTGACGATTCGCCGGACGTATGCCGCTGGGTGGGCCATCGTGTCGATACGCTTCCAATGAAGCTGCGCAGTCATCAGCGCGTCGGCCAGCACATCGTGGGCCTGTTGCCTGTCGCTGGTCAACGCCCGCGCGTACCTGGCCAGGGACAACAGCTCCCCGTCCACGAACTCCTCGAACGTCACCAAACCGAGCCCTTCCGCGCCAGCCCTCACCGACCGTGCTCAACCACTCCCACTATTTCAATGCGGGCCAACGTCGATTTGTTGTGCCACGGAGCGCATCGGCAACTGCCACCAACCCGAGACCCGTGCGCAAGCACGGTCCGACATCCGAAAGCGCGGGCCTCACTAGCCCGGCTGCTCGCGAATCGGTACCGCATGCCCATCGACTTGCGGTGACGATTTTGGCTGTCCGACGCATGATCACGAATTTGTCGCTTCTGGATGGTCCATGGGACTGGGCGGGCGCTGCTGCGGCCACGCTGGGCACAATCGTGATGTGCCTGTCCCTGTGACCGCGGTCGAACTCGCCGCCCACATCCGGCGGCTGCGTAACAGCGTTCTGGGACGCTGCTCGTTGCGATAGATGGCGAGGGCGGCGCCGGTAAGAGCACGCTGGCCAGTTGGCTCGCTGACGCGCTGGGCGGGGCGAGAGTGGTGTGCCTGGACGATTTCGCGTGGCCGGCGGTTTCGGGCTGGGATCGGCAGCGGATGATCTGCCAGGTCTTGGATCCGCTTCGGGCCGGCCGTCCCGGGCGCTATCAGCGTTGGGAGTGGGCAACCGACGTTGGTGCTGAGTGGCACGACGTTCCCACCGGCGGGGTGGTGATCGTCGAGGGAGTCTCGGCCACCCGGCAGGACCTGTCGGATCGGTGGGATCTGACCGTGTGGGTGTCGACACCCCGCGACGTGCGCTTGAAGCGCGGACTGGCCGGTGACGGTGAGGCGATGCGCCAACGGTGGCTGGAAGTCTGGACGCCTGAGGAGGACGCCTTCGTCGCCGACGAACGCCCCGCCGAGCGGGCGAATTTCATCGTCGGCGGTGCGTGAGACCGCTCCTTGCCATGCGCACCGCCCTGCCCTGCCCTGTGCTCCGATTGAGGCTTGGACGCCTCCGACATAGCGTGTTGCGAGTGACGATCGAGACGACCTGGCGCGGCGAGTTCAGCAGCGACGAGGCCGACCGGCTGCACGTCGAAGCCTTCGGTGCGGCCGTGGTCGACGTCGCCGACCGGGACTGGCGCCGTCTGGTTGAGCAGCACAGCCTTGGCTGGGTCACCGCCCGCGAAGCCGCAACCCACGGGGCCGCCGCCGAGCTTGCAGGCTTTGTCAATGTGGTGTGGGACGGCCGGACACACGCTTGGCTTCAGGACGTGATGGTGGCTGCCGACTGCCGGCGTCAAGGGCTCGGCGTTCGGTTGGTGCAAGCGGCAGCCGACGGTGCTCGCGCAGCCGGATGCGAATGGCTTCACGTGGACTTCGAGGCAGACCTCCGCCCCTTCTACCTGAATGCGTGCGGCTTCACGTCAACCAACGCGGGCCTGATGCGCTTGTGATCGACGGCATCGCAAGCGGATCGTTCAGCGGTGACGATTTCGGCTGGGGGCGACAGCGTTATAGGTCGAGGTAGTAGGAGGTGGCGGGAAGCTGGACAAACCGAGATGTCTCACACAGGGGCGAGCGCCGGGGCATAAGCGGGATCGCCTCTGGTCAGCCGGTCTGAGCGGGGGTGTCGCGTTTGCCCAGCCGCAGGTGCTCGGTGTGGTAGACGGCCTGGTCCAGGAGTTCGGCGACGTGGGTGTCGTAGAGGCTGTAGGTGACGCTGCGGCCGCGGCGGTCCCCGTCGACGAGGCCAAGGTGGCGCAGTAGCCGCAATTGGTGCGACACCGCGGACTGTGTCATGTCGGTGGCGGCCACCAGCTCGCCGACGGTCGCCGGACCGCGGCGCAGCCGGCCCAGGATCAATAGCCGGCTGGGGGTGGTCAGGGCCTGCAGTGTCTCGGCGACCGTCTTGGCGGTGGCCGGATCCAGCTCGGCCGGCCGCACCCGGCCCTGCACCCCGTGTCCCACCGCCCCACGGTACCTCATTCCAGGGACGCATGAACATCTGTGCATGTAGGCTGCCCGTGTGCGTCGCGGAGCGGAGCGGCGGGAACTGGTACCGGCGGACGAGAGGGAGCGGTGGGTTGGTGGTGACGAATACCCAGACGCACATCGACCAGACGGACCGGGTGGAGGCCGCCGACGCTGCGATCGAGCCGTGGTGGGCGCGGATCGACCGGAAAGATGTGGCGCGCACCGCGTTCGTGGCGATCCTCGCCGGGGCCGTGGCCGTGCTGGAGGCGACCGGCGCCGCCTGGCCGGCGATCGTCGGGGTGACGGTGATCGGACTGCTGGTGGGGTGTTGGCCGATCCTGGCCGAGGCGTGGGGCGATGTCCGGGCCCGGCGGATGTCCATGGAGCTGTCCATGCTGATCGCGATCGCCGCGGCCGCCGCGATCGGCCAGTGGGTGACCGCACTGGTGATCACCGCCTTCGTGCTGGCCGCGGAGATCCTGGAAGACCTGTCCCTGGACCGTGGCCGGGACGCGTTGTCGGATCTGTTGGCGTTCCTTCCGGCCACGGTGCTGGTCCGCATCGGCGGGGACATGCGAATCGTGCCGCTCTCGCAGGTCACCGTCGGCCAGGTCGTGGTGGTTTCGCCGGGCGGCGGGATCCCGGTGGACGGCGCGGTCGTCGCCGGCGCGTCCAGCGTGGACCAGTCCCGCATCACCGGCGAGCCCATGCCGGTGGATGTCACGGTGGGGGCGTCGGTGTTCGCCGGGTCGGTGAACCGGGTCGGCGCGATCGAGATCCGCGCGGAGCGGGTGGGCGCGGACTCGTCGTACGGGCAGATCATCGAGACCGTCCGGGCGGCGCAGTCCTCGCAGGCCCCGGCGCAGCGGCTGGCGGACCGGCTCGCTGCGTGGCTGGTCTATCTGGCCCTGGCCGCTGCGGCCGTCACCTTCCTTGTCACCAGGGATCTTCCGGCGACGATCTCGGTGGTCGTCGTTGCCGGCGCGTGCGGTATCGCCGCCGGCACCCCGCTGGCCGTGCTGGCCGCGATCGGCCGCGCTGCCCGCGGCGGCGCCTACATCAAGGCCGGCACCCACCTGGAACGGCTGTCCACGATCGACACGGTGGTGTTCGACAAGACCGGCACTCTGACCACCGGCACCCCCGCCGTGGTGGGCATTCGACCAGCCGGCGATGTGAGTGCGGAGCGCATGCTGGTGCTAGCTGCCGCGGCCGAGTCCTACTCCGAGCATCCCCTCGGCCAGGCTATCGTCGAACACGTTCGGGCCGCTGGGTTGCCGATCGGGCCCGCCGACGCCTTCACCTACGCCCCGGGCCGGGGCGTGACCGCCACCGTTGCCGGGCGGACCGTGGCAGCGGGAAACCGCGCCCTGATCTCCGACGCTCCCGAAAGCCTCCCCGGGCAGGGCACGGCCACCGCCGTGCATGTCGCCGTCGACGGCAGCTACGCCGGCACCATCCTGCTAACCGACACGATCCGCGGATCGGCCCGCGGGGCCGTGTCGGACCTGCGCCGGCTCGGCCTGCGGACGGTGATGCTGACCGGCGACCAGCCGGCCGCCGCCCACACCGTGGGCGCCGAACTCGGCATCGACGACGTGCGAGCCGGGCTGCTGCCCGACCAGAAACTCGCCGCCCTCAACACCGAACGCGCGGCCGGGCACCTGCTGGCCATGGTCGGTGACGGTGTCAACGACGCGCCCGCTCTGGCCCGCGCCGACGTCGGCATCGCGATGGGCTCGGGCACCGACATCGCCCGGGAGTCCGCCGATGTCGTGCTGATCAGCTCCGATCTGGGCGACCTGGTCCGCACGGTGCGAGTGGCCTGCCGCGCCCGGCGGATCGTGCTGGCCAACTTCGTCGGGACGATCGCCGTCGACCTGGTCGGCATGACCCTGGCCGCCCTTGGGATCCTCGGCCCTGTGCTGGCCGCGGTCGTGCACGTCGGCAGCGAATCCGCCTTCATCCTCAACTCCGCCCGGCTCATCCCCGGCCGGATCGGCAGCGGCAGGTCCGCGAGGGTGCGCCTTGCCGCGGCGGGAACCGGCACCGGCCGGGACGCGGGGCCGAACCCGGGCGGGGGGTAGGGCCCGCGCAGCGGAGGTCGGTGCGGCCGGGGTGGCTCAATCGCCGGCTCCGATCTCCGAGAGCACATTCATGTGAAGGGCGCCGCGTCGACATCTTGGACCGACCATAGATTCTGGTGCCCTCGGGCGGCGGTTCTGCTCGGCACACCCAGGGCCTTCGACGCGCTGTCGCTGGTGGCGGGGATCGCCGCCCTCGCCTCGGTGACCTACCTGGTCATCCCGGTCCGCCGGAATGCCGTCACCGCCCCGCCTGATCGTCGCCGGCGGCTTGTACATCGCCTTCGCCGCCGCTCTGTTCACCACCGTCGGGTGATTCACGCCGCGCGCCGTGCCGGTGGCGGTGATGCGCATCGGGGTAGTGCGGGTGCGAGTGCGTGATCGGCTCGTGCGTGTGCACATGCTTGTGCCGCGCGCCGGCCGGCACCTCCTGACCCGGTTCGTGGTGGTGCTGGTGGTGCTCGTCATGCACATGCCAATGTTCGTGCGTGATCGGCTCGTGGGTGTGCACATGATCGTGGACCTCCGTCAGGTGCAGCCACACCCCGACGGCCATGAGCGCCGCGGCGACGGCGACGGGCCAGGTCAGCGGCTCGCCCAAGGCGAGCGCGAGCACGGTCCCGAAAAACGGCGCAACCGAGTAGTAGGCGCCGGTGCGCGCGGTGCCGACGTGCGCCATCGCGATGATGAACAGCACCAGGCTGATTCCGTAGGCGACCAGGCCGATCGCTGCCGCTGCCGCGACGTTTCCCGCGGCGGGCAGTCGCGCGCCGACCGCGAATGCTAGGGCCAGGTTGACCGGTCCGGCCACGCCGCCCTTGATCGCCGCCAGCCACGTCGCGTCGGTCAGCGCCACCTTGCGGGTCAGGTTGTTATCCAGCCCCCAACACAGGCAGGCCGCCAGGATCGCCAGCGCGGGCCACGGGCTACCGAAGTTGGCCCCGGACGGCACACTTAGCACGGCGGCGCCGGCCACGATCGCCACCATTCCTATCGCGATGCGCCGGTCGACGTTTTCCCTGAACACCACCCACGCCAGCACCGCGGTGAACACGCCCTCCGCGTTCAAAAGCAGCGACGCCCCGGTGGCCGGCATGTTCGCCAATCCCAGCATCAGCAGGAGGGGCCCGGCCACTCCGCCGAAGAACACTGCGCCGACCAGCCACGGCAGTTCGCTGCGCGCTATCCGTACCCGGCCGGTCCGCCGGACCAGCCGATACACGCCCAGACCGACACCGGATCCGCAATACAGCAACCCCGCCAGCAGCCACGGGCTGACATCCTCGGCGAGCAGCAGCTTGGCCAGCGGGGTGCCAGCGCCGAACAACAGCGCCGAGGCCAGCGCGGCCTGAACACCCCGATTGCGCAGCGCGGCCAGCAATGTCCGCATCACCGACCTGCCCGAGTCGGCCGGCGATGATGATGCGGCGGTGCGTCCAGGGTGTGCTCGATCTGCAACAGCGTCTCGGCCAGCAGCGCGGCAGCATGCTCATCGACCAGCCGATAGAACATCCACGTGCCGTCCGGCCGGGCTGTGACGATCCGCGCCGAACGCAGCTTCGCCAGATGCTGCGACACCGCAGCCGGCGACTTCGCCACCACCCCCGCCAGTTGATTCACCGCGAGCTCCCCGCCGCGCAGCGCCAGGATGATCCGCACCCGCGTTGCGTCGGCGAGCATCGAGAACACCCCGACCGCAAGATTCACCAACGACGAGTCGGAGCCAGCGACGTCTACAGCCCGTCTTCCTGCATTCATGCGCAGATTATTACACATCGTGGCGCCCGGATAGCCCATCAATAGCAACACGACCACGAAAGCGCCATTCCCACAGCACAAACGCCGCCCGCGACGCGGAGGGCGATCAGCACGAGCGTGAGTCTCCGTGAGGTGTTACCGCTTGCGGCTTGCGTCTGTTACTTGGGCAGACCGTCCGGTCGCCGCCGACGTCGACCCGATCGCCGGCCGGCGGGTAGCCGATGGCGACCGCTATCCCCGGTGGGCTGTGTCGGCTGCGGCAACAGGCTGCGTTGCAGCCGTTCGGCGGCGCGGTGCTCGTTGTCCTAACCGCCGGCTCGGCGTAGCGGGTCGGCGGTTAGTCGGCTGGCCGTGGCCAGCCGGCCAGGCACTGCATCACCGCGGCCGCGATGCTGGGTCAGAATCAACGTGACGGCCGGGACGCCGGCCGGCATGAAGTGGCACCGACATGGCACCTAAAGACACGGACACAGCGGCGCCGTTGCCGGCCCGCGGGCTGTTCTCGTGGTCCCTGGTCGGGTGCGGACTATCCGGCCGGGCCGCGTTCCGGCCGTCCGGGCGTGCGCCGGGTGGCGTCAACGACGTCACCGACCAGTGCCTCGATCACGTCCTGCAGCATCAGCACCCCCGCCGACCCGCCGGCGCCTCGCACCCTGGCCATGTGGACCCGGCGGGCGCGCATCAGGTCCAGCGCGGTGCGGAGCGGGGTGGACGGGGCGGTGACGGGAAGCGCCCGGATCGCCGAGGCCGGAAGCGGGCCCTTCCGCCGATCGGGGGCGCTCCGCAGCGCGTCCCGCACGTGCACGAAGCCCACGAAGTCGCCGGGTTCTTCCGCACTGCCGGGTCGGCCGAGCACCGGGAACCGGGAGAAGCCGGAACGGGCGCAGGCCCGTTCCACCTCGGCGGCGGTGGGGTCCGGCCCGACCGTCACCAGCTCCCCGTCTGGCACCAGTACGTCGGACACGGTGCCGGTCTCGAAGTTCAGCGCGGAGCCGATCAGCTGCTCGTCCTCTGGGTCCAGCAGGCCCTCGCGCGCCGACTGCGCCACCAGCGCGGCCACCTCCTCGCGGGTGAACGTGGAGGCCACCTCGTCGCTGGGCTGCATGCCGGCCAGCCGCACCATGCCGTTGGCCAGGTGGTTCAGTCCGCGCACGATGGGGCCCAAGGCGCGGGCGAGCGCGCGCAGGCCGGGGGCCAGCGCCACCGCGACTCGCTCCGGTCCGGCCAGCGCGATGTTCTTGGGCACCATCTCGCCGAACGCCACGTGCGCGGACACCACCAGCAGCAGCGCGATCACCAGCGCGACCGGTTCGACGGCGCCGGTGGGCAGCCCGGCACCCGCGAAGGCGGGTTCCAGCAGGTGCGCGACCGCGGGCTCCCCCACCGCGCCGAGCAGCACGCCGCAGGCGGTGATGCCAAGCTGGGCGGTGGCCATCATCACCGACACGTCTTCCATGGCGGCCAGCGTCGATCGGGCTCGTGCGCTGGTCACGGCCAGCGGCTCGACCTGCGTGCGACGGGCGGCGATCAGCGAGAACTCGGCGGCGACGAACAGGGCGGACGCCGCCAGCAATACCAGCACAATAAGCAGCATCAGCCAGCTCACCGCAGCCGCCCGATGCCTGGATTCTGGTCGTCCCGTTCCGGGTCCGCCCCGGGCCGCACCGACGACAGCCGCACCACGGCCACCCGCCGGCCGTCCAGCCGGTGCGCCGTCAACCGCGCCATCACCGGCCGGGCCAGATCGGACTCCGGGTCCGCTCCCATCGGTTCGTCCCCGGGCAGCGCGCCGAGCGCGGCGTCCGCGGCCAGCAGGGCCGGCACCGCGGCCCCCTCACCGGCGTTGGGGAGTCGGTTCAGCCGGTCGATCAGCAGGCCGGCCACGGTTTCGTAGTCGCTGGACTCGGGCAGCTGTAGCCCGGTGATGTCGGCGATCTCGTCGGGCCGCAGCTGTCCGGGCACCAGCCAGCTGCCGTCGGGCAGCCGCTCCGCGCGGCCGGCACCGGTGTCGTGCTCGTCGGCGATCTCCCCCACCAGTTCCTCGACGACGTCCTCCAGGGTGACGATGCCGGCCGTGCCGCCGTACTCGTCGACCACAACGGCCATCTGCAACCCCCGGCCGCGCAGCAGCTCGAGGATGTCGTCCAGCGGCAGAGAGCCGGGCACCACCGGGGCGGGCACCATCAGCGCCCGCACCAGCAGGTCGGCCCGTTGGTCCGGCGGCACCGTCACCACTCGCTTGAGGTGCACCAGGCCGACCACGTCGTCCGCGTCCTGGCCGATCACCGGGAACCGGGAGTAACCGGATGCCAGGGCGGCATCGATCACCGCGCCGGCCGGGTCGTCGGCGCGCACAAACACCACGTCCACCCGAGGGGTGAGCACGTCGTCCGCGGTCTTGCCGGAGAACGCGATGGACTGCGCCAGCAGCCGCGCGGTGCGCTGCTCCAGGGTGCCCTGCGCCCCGGAGCGGCGGACCAGCGAGAACAGCTCCTGCGCCGACCGGGTGGACCGCAGCTCCTCCTGCGGGGCGATGCCGAGCAGCCGCAGCACGCCGTTGGCGGTGCCGTTGAGCGCCCAGATCAGCGGGCGGGACAGCGTCGTGGTGATGCGCTGCGGCCCGATCACCACGCCGGCGGTGGCCAACGGGCGGGCGATGGCGATGTTCTTGGGCACCAGCTCGCCGAACACCATGGACAGCACGGTGGCCAGGATCAGCGAGACGGTGACGGCCGTCGACGCGGCAGCGACCTCGGACATCCCGGTGGCGGTCAGCGGTCCGGTGAGCAGCACGGCCAACGATGGTTCCATCACGTAGCCCAGGGCAAGGGTGGTGACGGTGATGCCGACCTGCGCCCCGGAGAGCTCGGTGGACAGCCGACGCAACCCCGCCCGCACCGCCCTGGCGCGGCCGCTGCCCTCGGCGACGGCCCGGTCCACGGCCGCACGGTCCACCGTGACCAGCGAGAACTCCGCCGCGACGTAGATCGCGGTGAGCACGATCAGCACCAGCCCGACGGCCAGCAGAATCCATGCCAGCATCTAGCGCTCCACCGCCGGCCGCCCGATCGGGCACCGGCGAGACCGCGGCCACCACCGTGCGCACCCCACAGCGCGGCAGGGCAGCCGCCAGCCCAGCGGTTCCCGTCCGGCGCGGATCGCGTTGCGGGCCACGTCGCAACTGGACATCACGACAGATCCGTCAGGGTACGGTTCGTCGCGATGTCGTAAGGCGAACGGCGGCCCGCCGGCGAGCACCGCCGAAACGGACAGCGGGCTGTCCGGCTCATGATGAGCATGCGCGGCCAGATGCAGCAAACCGCCCGCCGGAAGGCACGCCAGCACGGCCCCGCCTGGGTAGCACTCGATCACCGACCGCACGTCCTGGGCGGCGCGATCAAGCCGGGGCCAGGTGATGGAAACCGCACGCCCGGCGAGAGCGGGCAGTAGCGGCCGGGGCCCCGGGCGAAGCGGGCTGGCGCCGGCCACCAGCATCGGGCCGCCAGAAGGCCGCAGCGGTTGCACCAGCCGGCCGGGCAGCCCGGCCGCCGTGGCGCCGAGCGATCTGGTGGTGACCCTGAGCATCTCCGGCGGCATATGCTCGGATCAGTCCGCGCGAGGCCCGCAACGCGGCGGCGTGCTGTCCGGTCATCCGCATAGCATCGCAGGTCACCGCGGGCATGACCACCGGGACCATGTGACCTCCGCGTCACGTGCACTCGTCCACACATGAACTCATCGCCTGCCTGCGCTCGTGCCCGGCTGCGCATTGTCACCGCCGGCCACTGAATCGACCGATAGGCGACGAGGTTCTCAGTGGTGTCGATCGGTTGGCCTGGTCTCGGTGCGCGCCGGGTGGTGGCGCGGCTGTGTATGAGCCGGGCGGAGTTGACGATGAAGGCGGATGCGCTGCCGACGTGCACGACCGCGGCGAGTACGGGGCCGAGGATCCCGAGGGCGGCCAGGTCGACGGCGATGGTGCCGGCGAAGTTGGCCGGGCGCGGCGGGCGACCTGCACGGTGCGGACCAGGTCGCCCAGGTCGGAGCTGATCAGCACGACGTCGTCGGTTTCCTGGGCGATGTCGGTGCCGGAGCCCATGGCGATGCCGACGTCGGCGCCGCGCCAGGGCGGGTGCCTGGTTGATTCCGTCACCGACCATGGCCAGCCGGTGGGCGGCTGCGCGTTCGGATGTTGGTCGCGGCCAGCTTCTGCCCCTGGTAGCAGGCCGGCCCGCACGTCGTCGATGCCCAGCCGGTCGGCCACCGCGCGGGCGGTGATCTCCTGATCGCCGGTGGTCATCATTGTCCGCAGCCCGAGCTGGTGCAGTCCGGTCACGACTGGGTGGGCGGTATCGCGGATGGTGTCGGCGAGAAGGATGGCTCCGTCGTATTGATCCGGCCGCCAGGACGGTCGCCGAGACGCTGCAGGCGCTGGCCACGCCCAGCCGGCTGCTGATCCCGGGCCGGCCGCGGCACGGTCCGGCCGCGGTCGGCGAGCTGGTGGCGGCTACCGAAATGACGCGATCCGCGGTGTCGCATCAACTCCGGGTGCTGCGACACCCCGGCCTGGTCTACGGGGATCGACACGGCCGCAGTATCACCTACAGCCTGTACGACGACCATGTCGCCGAACTGCCCGACCAGCCCGTCCAGCACACCGAGAATCTCCGTCTGGGCAAGCGCGGCGCCCCCGCCCGGGCAGGCTGACCGGCCGATCGGCGCCGGCGGTACCGGCATTCAATCGACACGGCCGGCCGGCGGCGCTGTTCGGACCATCGGGCGTGCGCTGTTGCGCGCACCGTGCCTACCGGTTGGACGATCCGGGCGGCCCCAGGATCGGTGGCTCGGCTTGAAGCCGGGCGAGGACCTTGGGGTCTTGCATGTTCATCCAGTCCACGACGTCGCGGTAGGTGACGCAGTAGATGCCGGGCTTGCCGCAGTTGTCCAGCAGGAAGTTGCCCAGCGCCTCGGTGTAGGCGTTGTTGTTCCATTCGTTGAAGTGGTTGCCCAGCAGCAGCGGGGCGTGGCTGCCGGCCAGCGCGCCGTCCAGCATGTCCTGGTAGGTGGCCTGCACCTGCTCGGAGTCCGCCTTGGACTTCGCGGCGGACACGTCTTTCATCTGCCCGGTGGACGGGTCGAATTCCTGGGAGTACCAGAAGTTGTAGTCCATGGTGATCTGGAAGTGGTTCGGTCCGTACCCGGGAATGCTGCCGTGCATGGGGAATTCGGCCATGCCCATGTTCCAGATCTTGTGCTTCGGTGACTGGTCGGGCCAGACGATGCCGCGCCGGGTGAACGACTGGTCGTAGTCGATGCCGTGCGCCACCAACGCCGGGTACAGCGCTTCCTGGGTGCCCTCCAGGCACGGGGTGCGTCCCCCGGTCACCTCGTCGGCCGGCACGTCCAGGGTCGGCATGCCCGGTATCTGGTCGATGGACTTGTAGTTCTTCCACACGTCGAAGAACTGGTCCAGGTCGGAGTTCCAGTCGGCGGTGGTCCACACGTCGGCGCCGGGTGGGTTGTCCGAGCAGAAGTGCCCCATGAAGTGGGTGGCAATCTCGTGCCCGTCGGCGTGGGCCTTGTTCAGGTCGAGGATCTCCTGCTTGACCTCCCCGGGGGTATTCCACGACCCTAACGAGCTCGTACCGCGCGCGTGGCCGGGGCCTCTGTAGGTGTTCTTGTGCGCCTCGTCCAGTAGATACAGCCCGGTCAGGTTGGCGGTGAAGTGGAACGGCACCTTCTTGGCGATGCCGAACCAGTACTGCCACTTCTCATGCCAGCCCGCGCCGTCGAAGCTGACCGCGATGAACTGCGGCGGCTTCTCGCCCGGCTTGAGCCTGGTGGGCACGAAGCCGTCCGATTCCGCGTTCGGGCCGGCGCTCGCCGAACCGGTGATACTGCTTGCCGAATCCCCGGCGGTGCTAGGCGACCCACTACCGGTGGAGGGGACGGTAGCCGTCGCATCACCGGCATCTGCGGGCGGCGGAGAATCGGACTGGTCCGGCGGGTTGGGTGCCACCGATGCACCGGCCGACCCTGCCGGAGTTGTCACCGGCGAAGCACCGGGCACGTGAGTGGTCTGCGTGACGACCACGACCGGCGCTGGCCCGCTGCCGGAGCAGGCCGTGACGCCAACGGCGACGGCGGCGGCGATGATCACTACCGTCAAGCGGCGACGGGCGTGCATATGTCCTCCAGCCCTTGTCGCGGACAGTGCGCGGAGAGCCGACGGGACGGACCCTGGTCGGCTCTCACCTGACGATAGACGCCGCGAGTCCGCGGACGTTGCCTGATCTGCGGTGCGTCGACTGCCTCGGCCGGATGGCTCGGGTCGGTTTGCCATCACCGACGGTGGCAAGCGTCGGTGCCCCCTGCATATTCCACTGTTAGCCGGCGGGTGGGCGTCCTGTCAGCAGGCGGCGGCGCGTGTGTTCGTAGAGGCCGTCGAAGAGTTGGCCGGTTATTTGCAGGGTGTGGTGGTCGGTGGGGCTGATCAGCGATAGGCCGCGGATGAGGATGTCCAGGCCGGGGGCGGCGGGGGCGTCGAACAGGTCGTCGCCGAGGTCGGCTTCGTGGACGATGTGGCCGATTTCTTCCAGCGCGGGGTCGCTGGTCAGGTCGAAGTGGATGAGCGCGGTCTCGAAGGTGCACCGGTCCTGGTGGTGACTGAGGGCCACTCCGCGCATGTCGAATGGGGTGGCGTCGTCGGGCACCTGCGTCGGGTCGGTGACGAAGGTGAATTGCGCGTCGTGGTCGATGAAGCGGGTGATCAGCCAGGCGCAGGCGGCCCGGTCGACATGCACGCCGGCGCGGGTGGCCCACTTCATGTGTGCGCGCCGGTGTCGGCTCGCGCGGCGGCCAGGTCCTCGACGGCGCTGCGCGCGGTGTCACGCTCGGGGGGCGGGAAGAAGTCCCGCGCCTCGATGCGCTGCAGCTCGCGTCGGAGGCGCGCCAGTACCCGTCGCCGGGTCGGCGGATCCGCGTCGCGGGTCGCCACCGCCTCATCGGCGACGGCCCGGTACTCCTCGCCGATCGCCTCGCGCATCCGGGCGGTGATCGTGGCCAGGCCGGTGGCGTCGGCGGGTCGGCCCAGCCACACCATGGCCTCGCCGCGGGCCTCGATGACTTCGTCGGCTATCCATTCCAGCGCCTCGCGGGTGCGCGCGTCGGCGGGAACCGCGACCAGGCCGTCGGCCAGCTGCGCGGCGCCCAGGCGCTTGACCTTGCGCCACACGCTGGACCGCGGCGTGGAGGGGACTCGGGGAAGCCGGTAGGCGAGCAGCAGCCACTGCTCGGGCGCGGACGGATCTGGCACACCAGCAGCATAAAAGAAATCGCGACCGCGGTTGCAGTCATGCGACCGTGGTTGCAGTATTCTGTCATGGTGGGGCGGGATGCGGCCGCAGCGGGCGACTCGGTCTGGGTGATCGAGGCGGCAGTCCGCCCGCGCCTGTTGGGCGCCCGGCCGTGGTAGGGCGGGCAGGCTCCCGGGCTGGGTTGAGCCGGGACGCGCGGCTATTGATCATCGGGCAGGCCCTGCGGGCGGTCGGGTACGGGTTTACCGCGGTGTTGTTGGGTGCGCTGTTGGCCGGGCGTGGCTATGGCCCGCTGCGGGCCGGTGTGGTGCTGGCCGCGCTGATCGCCGGCACCGCTGTCGCGTCGCTGCTGGTCGGCGTGCTGGCTGATCGGGTGGGGCGGCGCCGCAGCTATGCCGGCGTGTTCTGCGCGATCGGGGTGGCCGGTGCGGTGGTGGCCGCGGGTGCGCCGTTTTGGCTGTTGCTGGTGGTGGCGTTGGCGGGGGCGCTGTCCACCGATGTGGTCGACAACGGGCCGGCGACCACGCTGGAGCAGGTGATGCTCGCGGAGGAGGACGCGGGCACCTCACGCGTCTACGGCCGGTACAACGCGATCGGCGCGGCCGCGGGGGCGCTCGGGGCCCTGGCGGCGACGTTGCCCGGCGTGGGGGCGGACGGTGCGGTGGTGCACGAGTGGCTATTCGCCGTGCTGGTGCCGATCGGGGCGGCCGGAGCGCTGACAGCGCGCCTGCTCTCGCCGGCCGTGGAGGCACCGGACGGGCGACCGCCCGAGGGCGAAAGGCCTGCCCGGGCGGTGGTTTCCGCCCGGGCGCGGTTGGGCCGGTCGCGTCGGGTGGTGCGCCGGCTGGCGGCGCTGTTCGCCGTCGACGCCGCCGGGGGTGGGCTGGTGACCACCGGATTCTTGTCCTACTTCCTGCTCCAGCGCTACGGCGTGGACATCGCCGAGCTGGGTTGGCTGTTCTTCGCGGTCGCGGTGATCCAGGCCGGCTCGGTGCTGCTGGCGCCGCGGCTGGCCCGCCGGTTCGGGCTGGTCGCGACCATGGTCGGGACCCACCTGCCCAGCAACCTGATGCTGGCCGGGGTGGCGTTCGCGCCCAGCTTCCCGATCGCTGCCGCGCTGCTGCTGGCCCGCACCACCCTCTCGCAGATGGACGTACCGACCCGCCAAGCCCTGGTGATGAGCGTGGTGACCCCGGCCGAGCGGACCCCGGCGGCCGCGGTGACCAACGCGGCCCGCTACACGGTGCGCCCGCTGGGTCCGCTGCTGGCCGGCGCGATCCAACAGGTGGCACTGGGCGCGCCGCTGGTGCTGGCCGGGGGCATCAAGGCCGGCTACGACCTGGCGCTGTGGCACTGGGCCCGGCGCCTGCCCATCGCCGACCGCGGCGACACACCCGCCGCCGCAGCCGCGACCCCAAGGGAGGAGTCAGCGTGATCATCTGTCTGCGCACCGTCACCGTTCCGCCGCAGTGGCGCGAGCGGTACCTGGCCTGGATCACCGCCGGCCGCGCGGTCCGCCAGCAGCACGGCATCCTGGCCGAGCTGGTCTGCGAACCGTCCGAGCCGGACGGGGACACGGTCGTGATCACCGCCTGGCCCAGCCACAAGGTCTTCGACAGCTGGATCGCCACCCCGCACCGGGACGCCCTGACCGCCAGCGAGGTCCACCAGGCAGTCAGCTACCGGCCGATCACCCGTTACGAGGTGGCCGGTGGCTATCTCAACCTGCCCGGCCTGGCCGACCACGACCCGGCACCGCACACCACCGAGGAGACACCATGAAATGGATCACCCGCGCCCGCCCGAAGACCGACCGGATCGCCTGCCCCTGGCTGATCTGCCGGTTCATCGACCCGGACGCCGAGATCGTGTACGTGCCGGCCGACCAGGTCCTGGCCGAAGCCAGCCGGACCGGGGGCCGGTCCTTCGACGCTCCGGGCGCCGACTACACCCACCGCCCCGGCCCCGCCGGCGGGGAATGGTGCACCTTCGAAAGCCTCATCGCCGACCACCAACTGGGAGGCGATCCGGCGCTGGCGCGGCTGGCCACGATCGTGCACGCTGCCGACATCGCCGCCGACCACGACACCGATCCCCTCGGCCCCGGCCTGCTGGCCATCGGCCTGGGCGGCCTGGACGTCGAACCCGACGACCAACGACTCCTGGAACGCGCCGTGTTCGTCTACGACGCGCTATACGCCTGGTGCCACCAACAGGTCAACGGCGCAACGGCGGGAGCAGCGTGACCGAGCCGGTCGGCGGGCAAAGTGCCACAGCACCGGGCCCGGCGCCACTCGACTTCGCCGGCATGCGCGGCCCGGTGGTGCGGCACGTCGGCCAGCTGATGGCCGCCGCCGCGATCACCGCGCCGAAATCCGGCGGACAGCTGCTCGGCGCCGGCGCACCACCATTTCTGGAGGCAGTGCTCGTCGACGACCCGGCGACACTGGGCCGGCTCGCCGACTGGATGCGCGCTCGCGGCAAGGAACGGCGCGAGGCGATCTGGTTCCGCGACGCCGACGCCGCCGACGTCCTGGACGGCGTCCTGTTCGTCGGCCTGACCAAACCGTACCCACCGAACTACGACTGCGGCGCGTGCGGCTACGCCACCTGCGCGGAATTCCTGCACGCCACCAAGCAACTGCGCGCCGCCTCGGCCGAACTGGAGTTCACCGGCCCCATCTGCACCCTGCGCGCGGTCGACCTCGGAGTGGCGGTCGGCTCGGCCGCCCGCACCGCCGCGCTGCACTGCGTGGATTGCCGCTGCCAAACCCGAATCGCCGTCGCCGGCCGCAAACTCGGACTGATCCGAGCCGACCTGGCCATCGCGTTGTCGCTGTCGCTGACGCACAAGGCGGTCACCTTCGACCGGCGCATGCCCGAGGTCGACTACGACGCCCTGGAACTACCGCCCACCGACACGCTGCCGATCGGAGTGCCCGGCGCCACCCGCGCCGGCGGCGCCCGCAACAAACAGCAGCCCCGCCAGCCCACCGCCCGCAGCAGCCGCACCCACACCACCCCGAAACCGGACCGATCATGAGCCTTGCCGCCATGCTCTACGGCGCCGCCCTGTCCGCCACGGCGGCGCTCGTGCTCGCCGCGCTTCTAGGCAAGGACCGCCGCCCCGCAGTGCTCGTCACAGTCGTCCTCGCCGCCTTTCTGATGCCGCTGTGTTGGAACGCGATACTGCGGACCACCGGGGCCACCGCCGCGTTCTCCCACGACCTGCCGTTCCGACCCTTCCCGATCAGCTGGCAGGACACCGGCTCCGGCGTGTTCACCCTGGCCGGCGCCAGCCTCGCTCTGGCGTGGGGCCCCCGGGCCGGTCAACCGGCCCGGCGCACCGCCCGGACCACACTGTTGACCGCGGTGGCCGCCCTGCTCATCGACATCTACGCGTACTGACCGGTGACCAGACGTGTGTAGGTGGGCCAGACCTCAGGCGGTCGATGTCATTTCTCGCGGTGTCGGCTCATCGCCACGACGGCCACGCACACCGCCACAATCAGCGCGGCGACGACCCCCACGACGATCCAAAGCTGCGCGGTCCCCCCGTCAGATTCGACGGGATCCACCGCGGCCCGCGAGGGCGTCGGAGTCACGTTGTCCGCGACCGGCTCCGGGTCGGGCGAGACGGCAGTCGCGACGGTCGAAGAACTGGTCCTGCCCGTCACCGAGGCGGTCGCATCGGTATCTACCGGTGCCGGTAGGGACGACGAGCCGGATGCAGCGGGGGTGCTGCCCTGCGGGGAGGTGCTGCTTGCCGTCGGCGTGGTAGGCGTCGGCCGGTCGCTGGCCACCGGGCCGGCGTAGGTGAACGCGATCTGCCCCTGGATGGGGTGGCCGTCGGCCGACACGACCCGGAACTTGATCTGGTGCACGCCCCGCTCCTGCAAGGACCGGACCTTGATCGACACCTCCCGGTCGTCGACGGCCGGTTCGCCCTGCTGCAAAGCGGTGCCGTCCGGTCCGGTCACCACAAGGGCGACTCCCAGGTCGGTGACCGCCTCATTGAACGTCAGGCTCACCCTCTGCGGGGGTGCGGTGACGGTGGATCCCTCGGCGGGGTCGCTACCGGACAGCGCGGCGTGTGCCGCGGCCGGCAAGGCGCCCGCCACGGCGGCCAGCATGCTCATCGCGAGCACGGCCAATGCCGCGAAGACGTTCCGCCAGAACGGAAACCGGGCGGTGGATGAATGGTGCACGAAATACTCCACAGTGGCCTCGGACCAGCCACTGCTGGCAGCTTGTCGGGGACTGTTGCGCAGGGTTCAGCCGCAGGGCTGTGCCAACGGCCCGGGTCGGTGGGTCAATGGTGATGGCCCGCGGGGGCCGGAGCGACGGTGACCGTTCCCACGCTCGGCAGGCCCGCGCGTACTGCCCGGTCGATGTCGTGTTCCAGATGGTGAAATTCGGAGATCGTGGCGGTGCCTGCCGTATGCACGGTGGTCTGGATGTTCAGCCGGTGCCCGGACCAGCGCAGCCGCAGGTCGGCGACGGAGAGCACACCGGGTATCGACGCGACCGCCGTCTCGGCGCGGTCGGTCAGCGCCGGGTCGACCCCGTCAAGCAGCCGCCGGCCGATGTCGCGGCTGGTACCCCACAACAGCACGAAGATCGCGGCGGAGATAATCAGACCGATGGCCGGGTCGGCCCACGGCAGCCCCGCCCACACCCCGATCACGCCGATCACCACCGCGAGTGAGGTCAGTCCGTCGGTGCGAGCGTGGATGCCGTCGGCGACCAGGGCCGCCGAGCCGATCCGGCGGCCGGTGCGGATCCGATAGATCGCCACCAGTTCGTTGCCGGCGAACCCCACGATGCCGGCGCCCAGCACCCAACCCAGGTGATCCAGGGGCTGCGGGTTGACCAGCCGACGGATCGATTCCACCGCGGCCAGGATCGCCGACAGGGCGATCATCGCCACGATGAACAGTCCGGCCAGATCCTCCACCCGGCCGAAGCCCCAGGTGTACCGCTTGGTCGCCGCCCGCCGGGCCAGGACGAACGCGATCCACAGCGGGATCGCGGTCAACGCGTCGGCGAAGTTGTGAATCGTGTCGGCCAGCAGCGCCACCGACCCACTGAACGCCACGATCACCACCTGCACCACCGCGGTCAGTCCCAGCCCGATCAGGCTGATCTTCAGCGTGCGGATGCCCTGCCGACTGGCCTCCAAGGCGTCGTCGATGGAATCGCTGACGTCATGGCTGTGCGGCACGAACAGCGAGTGCAACAGACCCCTCCACCCAGTCGGGTGCGAGTGCCCATGATCATGCCCATGCGGGTGCGGGTGGCCGTGGCCATGCCCGTGTTCATGGTCGTGCGGATGGGGCTGACCGTGGTCGTGTCCGTGATCGCCTTCATGCCGGTGATCTTGCGGTTGCGCCATGGCATGCTGCAGGCCGGGGTCATCACGGTCGGCGCGCGCGGCATCGCGGCCGGGACCGTCGACACGGTCCGCATCGCGGCCACCGGCTGGAATCTGAGCGTCGGCTGCCGGAGAATTGTCGGGCATCCCGCCCCCTCGTATCGTAGATCGTTGCGTAGCTACGCAGATTATTGCATGTTGGGCGGATGTCCGGGAGGAACTCAAGTGAAGGAGCGGGACGTGGCCGACGGCGAACCCGATCAGGTCGAGTTGGCGGTGGAGGTGTTCCGCATGCTGGCGGACGCCACCCGGGTGCGGCTGATCCTGGCCCTCCGCGACCACGGAGAACTTCCCGTCAACCGGCTGGCCGAACTGGTTGCCAAGCCGGCGCCAGCCGTATCTCAGCATCTGGCAAAGTTGCGCCTGACGCGGCTGGTCGCGACCCGTCAGGACGGCACCAGGGTGTTCTACCGCCTGACGAGCGAGCACGCCGGCCAACTGGTCACCGATGCGATGTACCAGGCCGAGCACACCGTCAGTGAGCATCCCGCGCACCACACCGATCGCGCCCCGCGGGCCTCCGGCGAAAGACGGACGGAATGATCGGCGGATCGCCTCTCGTCCACTGTCAGCTCCGGCGCGGGTCTGGGTGAGCAGCCCGACGAGCCACTTTAGGGAGCGTGGAGTCTCGGGACCATCAGCAGGCCCGAGACAGGGGGGTTGGCAGCCGTGAACACGGTGCACCTGGGGCCGGCCTTGGCCGTCCTGATTGGACTGATGGCCGTGCTGACCGCCGGGGTCGTGTGGATCGGCGGGGTCGGCAAGCCCGGTCAGGTGCTGTACGCGACAGCCAGGGCAGTGCTGCAACTCGCGGCCGTTGCCGCGGCGGTGGGCTTAGTACTGCGATCGCTGATCTTGACGTGTGTGTTCCTGGCCGCGATGGTCGTCATCGCCTCTGGCACAGCAGCCCGACGCATCACCGGCACGCTCCGCCCGCGGGCCTGGTGGGTCGCGGTCCCGATCATGGCGGGCGCCGGCCCGACCATGGGACTGACCCTGGCCAGCACCGTCGTGCCCCTCGAGCCCATCGCGCTGCTGCCCACCCTGAGCATCCTGATCGGCAACGCAATGATCGCGACATCCCTCGCCGGTCGCCGCGTGGTGGACGAACTGCGCACCCGGTGGGGCGAGTTCGAGGCGGCCCTATCCATCGGATTGGAGCGCCGCGACGCGGCGAACATGATCGCCAAACCGGCAGCCGCACTCGGGCTACTCCCCGGACTAGACCAGGCCAGGACGGTCGGCCTGGTCACCCTGCCCGGCGCGTTCGTCGGCGTCCTGCTGGCCGGCGCCTCCCCATGGCAGGCCGCCGCCGCGCAAATTGTCATCCTGATCGGCGTCCTGATGGCGCAGTCGATCGCCGTACCGGCCACCGTGGAACTCATCGCGCGCGGACGCCTGCCCATCGGCGCGGCGACCCTGCCACAATGAGCATGAACCCGACAGCTGTTGCGGACGAGCTCGGACTGCCAAATAGCGGCACTTGCCACAGGCCCGATCTAATGCAAGCCGAGGCACGGTTTGCGAAACCACGAGGAGCAGCCCGTTCGGTAAGTCGGTTCCGATGTCGGAAACGATCGGCGGTCCGAAGGCAATTCGCTGCGATGGGCGACCCGGGAGAGGATGTCGTATAAGGCGGGGGCATCGAAATCGGACCGAGGCCGCCGTCCTCCGGGTCCTCGCAACCGGAACGGACTTGAGGCGGGCCTCCGCGCGGGCCAGCACCTGCCGAGCTATCACCACTGAATCAGCGGGTGTGCCCCCAGCCAAATGATGACCGGAATCAACGAGGACACCGATGCGCGCACGCGCCGAGCCCGACGACCCGCAAAAGGAGCGGCTCCCCATCAAATCCCGTCGTCACCGGTTGCGGAACCACAACCGGGATGGTGCAGGTCAATAGGGTGGAATCACGGCCAGGCGGGCCGGGCGTCCCGTAGAGGCCGTCCGGATTCGTATTTCGGGACGGGGACGTTTTACGGAGCGGCCATGAGGCGTGGCCGGCAGGCTGCCCCGCTTCACCGGCTCCGGTGACACCTTCTGCGGTTCACAGGTGGTCGACGTTGCCACAGGGCACGGCGCCGCGGGTCCACCGTTGCTGGATCGCGTCGGCGTTGAGTTCAGCTTGGTAGCGCATCATCGCGATCTCGTCTCGAAACTGGTCATCCCAGCGGTGTTGCGCTTGTTGGCGCCTCCACCGGTGGACGGCGATCTGGACGACCAGGACAGCGAGAACGGGCAGGATTGTCAGCGGCACGTTGGCGTGCATGGCGGCGGGCACGATGAGCGCTGCGAGCCATAGTGGCCACATGGGCCGTCGGCGTTCCCACCGCGACGGGGGCCGGTAGGTAAGTTCCAACATCGCAGCGTCCTCCTCCTTATTGACGCAGCTGCGCTGCATCGGCGGTCTTGACGTCAGGCTAGAGCCTCGCTCGGACAGCAGGCCGTGGTGCGGCGCCGGCGGCGACTTCTTCCACGGTCGGGTAGTCGCCGTGTGTGAACGTGTTGCGGGGGGCGCCGTCGAGGTTGACCGCGTGGTGCTCCTTGGCGTGCGCGCAGCTGGTCAGGACGCCGCCGATGCCGAGAAGCCGCTGGATCACGCCGGGCAGCCACCGGTCGTGCCAGGCGATCAGGTCGTCGCGGGGGTTGTCGTTGCCGTGGTAGGCAGCCATCCAGGCGGCCCACAGGGCGGAGAGCTCTTCCAGGGCGTCGCTGTGTAGATACCAGCAGGGCGGGAAGTCTCGTAACGCGCGTGGGTAGCGGTCGATGAGCCACCGCACCCAGGGGACCAGCCCGGCCCACTGGGTGCGCGCCCGCGGGTCGGTGAGGTGCGACCACGCCCATACCGACGGCCGGGCCGGTGGGGTCGCTGGCCCACCGGTGTTGGTGATCTGGCCGACCAACTCGACCAGGCTGTGCAGGTTCGTTTCTAGCTCGTCGAGCCTTTCTAGCGCCGACCGCGGATCGTTCACGGGGTGCCTGCCGTGATGTTGCGTTCTTCGCGGACCGCGGCGATATCGGTCCTGATCTGCCGGTGGCTGGTGGAGCGGAACCACGTGGGTAGCGAGACGACGGCGGGTGGCAGCCGCTGGTAGAGCATGAGTGCCTGGCCGTCGCTGATGGTGCGCACGTCACCGACGGTCATGATCCTTTCCAGGTGATCGGCGTGCTGCACAGCGCGGCCGCCGCGGCCAGTGGACACCGATCGCGTGCGGCGGCGGTATTCGCCGGTGAGGCGGGAGACGTCTTCCAGGAAGTCGGATTCCTTGCCGCCGCCCATGACCAGGGCAAGGGTGGCGGAGTTGAAGATTTCCTTGGCGCCGTCCTGGGCCCAGCGGCTGCGCATCTGTCCCCAGCCTTGCGGTAGCAGGCACAGGCTGATCCCTCGGCCGCCGGAGTCGGACATGTAGGTGGGCAGTTTCGGGAGGGCGGCGGTGTTGGCTGGCTCGTCGAGCACGAGTGACAGTGGTGGGTCCAGGCGTTCTGCGGGGCGGTGTTGGGAGGCTCGGCGGGCGGTGTGCACGATCTCGTCGACCAGGGCGGTGACGAAGGGTCCTGCGCTGTTGGCTTCCCCTTCGGTGAGCAGATACAGGCTGTCGGTCGAGGCGAGGAACGCGGCGATGTCGAAACTCTCGCTGGGGGCGGCATGGCAGATCGCGGCGATCCGCGGTGTGTCCAGCGGCGACAGGACTAGCTGCAGGGTGCCGACGATGCCGCCGACCATCTCCCCCGCCGTGTTGGTCGCCAGACCTCGCAGCCGGGCGGCCCAGTCGGGTCGGCGCACGTCCAGCAGTTCGGCCGGGGTCTCGTCGGCCAGATTGTGCAGCCACCGACCGATGGCTTCGATGCGGTGCCCGCCGAGGGCGGCGGCCATCAGCCAGCAGCGCAGCACGTCGTTGGCTTGGCCGGCGAAAAAGTCCGCGTTGCGCACCGCACCGAGTGGGCGGGCGCCGACCAGCGCCGATGCTCGACGGATCGCGGTGGCCGGGTCTGCACATCCCGTGAGGGGATCCCAGCGCAGCGGCAGCCAGCCGGGCGCGAGGGGGTCGGCGATGCCCTCGCCGTCCAGCACCCAGATGCGGCCAAGCTGGGCGCGGCGGCGCACGGTGGCCAGCAGCAGGTCGGCCTTCGTCGAGGTGGTGATGACCGCTCCGGGCGCGTCCAGGACGCGGGGGATGCCGACGGCGGCGGTCTTGTGCCCGCGGGGCGGCGCGATGGCGATGGTCGAGTCCTCCCACTTAGCCCGCAGCGCCACCCGGGACGGGCCGACGAGGGTGCCGATCCGCGACCCGTACTGGTGCAGGCCCAGCCGCCGCGCCGACCAGCCGCCGCGGGGCAGCGCGGTGGCGGGTCGGGTCATCCGTGCGGAGCGGATGATCGCCGCCGTGCGCAGCGTGTGCAGCTGCACAGGTCGGGCGGTGCCGGGCCGATGCCGCCGCTTGGGTAGATGCCGGAATCCGGCGACGGCTGCCCCCAGCAGGAACAGCCAGACCAGCATCGCCAAGGCCAGCGCGACGTCTGGCGCCACGCCGCCGGCGGGCCACGTTGCCGGTGTGCGGGGATGGGTGGCCATGATCCAGGCCAGGGAGGGCCAGCGCCGCGGCGCGGGCATCGACCACAGGCGGACGGTCAGGTTCGCCACGGTGACGCCGATCGCGGCCGACGGCATCGCCAGCAGCACGGCCAGCGTCGTCCAGCACGTCAGCGCTAGCAGCCGCACCGGCCACGACGCTGTGGCGGGGGTGCCGGTGCGGGCGGGCCGGATGCGGCCGCGCGCATCTTTGGTCGGGGCCAACGGGTATCGAGCACCGCCACTGAGCGTCGCCGCCGGATCGGCGGTCGGGTAGACGGCGGGGCCGGTCAGGGTTGCCGGCTGTGTCATCGACGTCTCCTTCACTGTTCTCGCCGATCGACTCGCCACCCGGTGGAGGTGAGCAGCACGGTCACGGTGGCCGCGATCAGCTCCTGCTCGGGTGCGGCGCCCGCGGCGCACCTGGTACGTAGCACCCCGGCGACCTGCACGTGCACGGCGTGGTCGGTGCGGGGCGCCTCCGGCGGGATGACACCGCCGAGATCGATGACGGTCGAGGTGCAGCGGTCGGCGACGAATTCCGCCCAGGCGGCGCCGCCGCTGTGTCCGGCCAAGGCCTGGTTGGTGGCGGCCTGTCGGGCGGTCACGTAGGGCTGCACTCGGGCGATCCACGCGGTCGCAGGTTCGGTCCAACTTGCCTGCCGGTCGGCGGCCAGCCATTGCATGGCCACCTCGATCGGCCCGACGGCGCCGGCATTCCGTGCGGCCGCGGAGGTGCCGTTCAGTTGCGCCGATGACCGTTCGGGCGCTGTGTTGGAAATCGGCTCGGTGGCGGCGGTGGATGTCACCGCGGGTACCGGCGACGGAGCTTCCGGGCCGCCGGCCGGGTGGAGTTGGCCAGCGGTGCCGCATCCGGCCGCCAGCACGGCGAGCAAGAGTGCGCAGCCGGCGCGTAGCCACCCGCTACACATGGGTGCCGCCGGGGCGGACGGCGCCGATGAACTGCGCGGCGCGCCATCCGGTCCAGATGCCGTCGGTGATCTGCACGACCTCGCCAGATTGCGGGGCCTCGACCATGCGGTCGCCGCCGAGGTAGATGCCCACGTGGTGGATGCCGGAGGCGGCGCCGTTAGCCGAATACAGCAGCAGGTCCCCGGGCTGCAGCGCTGATCGGTCGGTGATGTGCGGGTAGGCGGCCCAGATAGCCTGGGTCTGATGCGGCACGGCCACCCCGATGCCGGCGTAGGCGTACACGGCCAGGCCGGAACAGTCGAAGCCGATCTTGTTGTAGTCGCCGTGCGCGTCGGCCACGCCGCCGTCGCTGATGCCGCGGGTGGGCCCGGTGGCGTCGCCGCCGCCCCACGCGTAAGGCACGCCCAGCTGCGACAGCGCCCGCGCCACCACAGTTTGCCCCGCATCATCATGGTTGGTGGTGGGGCAGGCATGGTCGGTGACGTAACCGATGACCGTGCGGGCGGGTTGTTCCCACCTGGCGTACGCGTCGGGTCGGCCGGACTGCTGCACGGCCTGCGCTGCGACGGTGATGGGCAGGCGCTGCCAGGCGACAATGTCCAGCAGCCCGGGCTGCCCGCCGTCGCCGCCGGTGAAAAACATGACGGCCGCTGCGGCCGGGTCCGTGCGCTGGGCCAGCGGCCCCCAGGCGGCGATCTGCTGGAACAGGCCGCGGGAGGTGGACATCCGCCCGTCCGGCATGATGTCGCCGTAGTCGAGGTTGCGCAGCGAGGACTCCTGCATCGCGGTGGCAACGGCGACGACCCAGCCGCGCCGCGGAACCCCTAGCCGGCGGCCCGTTTCGACGATCACCGCGGCGTTGGCCAGTTGCTCCGCATCCCACCCAGGCAGGGAATGACGGTGCAGCGCGGCGGGTTCCGCGCACACCATGCCCACGTCAGCGCCCTGCGCGGCGGCAGGTTCTATGTGTCCGATGGCCGGCGGGGCGGCTACCGCGGTGTCAGCCGCACCCCGCCCGCCGGTGGCCGCCGCCAGCGCCGCGGCGATCGTGATCATTATCACCACTGCCAGGCCGGCTGCTGCCATCGCTGCCCGGCGAATCACGGTGCCGCCACGTCGCTCGCGGGGTGCTCGTCCAGGGTTCGGTATTCGTCGCGCAGCGCCTGATCGGTTTCGATCACGTCCCACTCCGGGCCGGGCCGGGGCACGATGTGGTCGACCAGGTAGGCGGTGTCGCCGACCAGGTGGATGGCGCGGCCGCGGGGCAGCTGCGGCAGGCGCCGCGCCAACACATCGTTGATCGGCACGAATTCTCGGGTCGCGGCGAGCGCGTCGGCGCGTTGCCGGTACAGGATCTTGGTGGAGCAATCCGAGATCAGATCCGACAGGGCCTCCCGGCCCTCCTGTCCGCCCAGCCGGCCGTCGGACATGCGGTGCGTGATCAGCACGACCCCGGCGCCGGACCGGCGGGAGGTGCGCTGTCCGGCGTTGAGGCGTCGCAACAGCGCCGGAAAGCGCATCAGCCGCCACAGCTCGTCGTAGATCTGCCACCATTGCCGCACCCGGTGCGCCATCGCCAGCTCCAGCACGGACTGGGTGCACGAGAGCACCAACGCCAGCGCGGTATCCGATGCCTGCACCCCCGACAGGTCGACCACGGTGGCCATCGCCCGCGGATCGATCTGATTGTTCTGCTCGGTCGAGTCCAGCAACCCTGCCAACGGTCCCCAGGTCAGCTCCCGCAGCGTCAACGCGACCTTGCGCAGCATGGCGCGCAACTCGGCCGGCGGCATGCGCATCTCGGCGGCCATGTCGGCGGTGGGTTCGGCCAGCAGTTCCACCACCGGGTGCAGGCTGATCGGCCGCGGCCGGCCGGTCCCGCCTCGGCCCATGCCGGCCGCCGCGGCCAGGGCCAGCTCCAGGCCGGTGCGTTCCTCCGGCTCCAGCTGCCGGCCGGACGGCATCAGCGTTTGGATCTGCGAGATCAACAGCTGATGCCAGTGTGATGCCACCACCTGCCACCAGGCGGTCTCGTCCACCGCGGGCGGCCGGGGCGGCATGGCTAGGATGTTGAGCCGGTCCGACATGCCGGGCCCCAACCGCAGCACCCGTCCTCCGACGGCCCTCGCCACCGGCACCCACTCGCCGCGGATGTCGCCCGGCACCACGATCGGCCGGCCGAACTCGGTGTGCCGCATCGCAAGCGACTTCGCCCCGGAGGACTTTCCCGACCCGATCACGCCGGTGATCAGCACGCCCGAGTCGTCGACCACGCCGCGGCGCCGCCCGTCCCACGGGTCGACGGACCACAACGCGCCGGAGATGACGTCGCGGCCCCACACCGGCCCGGCGATTGGCTGCGGGCGTCCCACCAGCCACGGATACAGGCCACGCACCGCCGCGGTGGACTCCCAGTGCGGCGGCACCGACACCGGCCAGGCGATGCGGCCGGGCCAGCGGCCCCGCTGGCCCGCCAGCAGGTTCGCGATCGTCGCGGGTAGCACCGGCGTCGCCGCCCGGTTCGCCGCCGCGGTCGCCCGCATCCCGCGCCGCTGGGCGCCGTCGGCGGCATCCCGATCCGGCACCATCCCCCCGCCGGCCGTCGCGTAACCCGCCAGAGGCCGGCGGGTCATCGCAGCCCCCGAGCGAGCGGCAACGCGGCCATGAAGAAGGCCTGATCGGTTTCGGTGTACCAGACCTGGCCCTCCATACATGCCGCGTTCAGCGACGACTCCGCCTGCGCCGAGGTCACTTCCAGCTCGTCCAGGCTGCCGGCGGTCACCGACACCAACACCGCCAGCCGGTAGGAGGCGAACCCATCCACCAGCTCCGACTCCCGCCGGTCGATGTCCGCGCTTTCCCGCTCGTCCGAGCGTCGCCGCCTGCGGCGGATCTTGGCGTCCATTTGCTGTTGCGCCACCTTCGTGGACGTCTGCTGATCGATCACCTGCTGCGCGGCCCGCGGCGAGACCGGCTGCAACACAATCGACACGGTGTGCCGTGCGGGCAGCGACAGCAGCAGCGGAGCCAGAAACCCGACCGGCACGCCGCCGTCGCTGCGCGGCAACTCCGACACCCACCAGGTCCGCGAATAGTGATCGTTGTGCGCCACGTAGGAACGGGCGCGTTGCAGCCGGATCGGTTCGGCCGCGCCCGCAGACACCCCGGACGGCAGACCGGGATCCCCGCCCGAGATATCGCCGCGGCCGCCGCCGCGGCGGGCCAACATCGCATCCGAGGCCGGGTCGAAGGCCGAGCGGACCAAGCCGGAAAGGCCCCGCGGCGACACCCAGCCGATCACCTGCACCCCCGCACCGGCCAGATCCGTGGCCAGCCGGGAAATCGTGTGGAAGATCAGAGCCGCGGCCCCGTCATCGCCGCCGCCGAACTGCCGCACCAGGGATCGCGACCGGTGCGGCGCCACCCGCACCACCACATACGACTCGTGCACCAATCCGCGGCCCTGTAGGCTCGCCAGCAGGTCTTCGTTAATCTGCCGGGCGAACCGTCCTCCGTGCCCGCCCCGCTCCACCAGCACCCGCCAGGCGTCATCGCCCACGTCCGGCCGCACCCGGGACAGCAGCTGGATCGCGACGATCGGCGAATCCGCCCTCGCCAGGCCGTCCAGCAGTTGCCCGAACCCCGAGGCGTACACGTCAGCCTGGGCCTCGTCCTCCAGCAAGAAGTTCGGCCCGGCCACCTGCAGCACCGCCGTCGCGGTGCCGTCCGACCGGTCGAAGATCACCCCGACCCGTCCGGCGTGCTCACCGACCTCGTAGCCGGACAGCTCCAGCCGCGAGAGCGGTCCCGGCAGCCGCCACCCGCCAGGTCCGCCGGGTCGAGGCGCGCCCGGCCGGTACGGGCCGCCGCGGTACTCGGCCTGTCCCGCCGCCTGCAGCAGCGCATCCGCTGCCGCCGACGGCAGCGCGTCGGCCAATGCCCGGCCGTGCAGTCGCGCGAAACCCATCACCGCCAGCGCGGCGCCGATGGCGCCGGGCCACCACACCCCGGCCCTGACCGCCGCCACCAACAGGGCAGCGGCGGCGGTCAGGCACACCAGCTGCGGTCCGGTCCGCCCCCAGAGCACGCCCTTGTCCCGCCGCTTGGAAAACCGCACCCGCAGGCCCGCTGTTTGCTCAGCCATCAGCCGGCTCCTTTCGCTGTCCCGCCGCGGAGGCGGCCGCTTCTGCTTGCCGTGTCCCGGGTTCCGGCTGGGCCGGTCTCGGTCTGTCGGTGTGTGGGGTGGAGTGCCGGTCCGGACCCTCCGGGCTCGGGTTCGGCCCACCGGTCGGACGGGCCGTCGTCCGCGGCGAGGTCCGGTCGGGTCCGCTGTTCGGCGGCGTGGCCTGGGTGGGGCGGCGGGCCAGGCCGCCGCCGGCGGGGCCGCCGTGGGGCCCACCGGTTGGGCCGCCGGGGCTGGGATAGCCGCCCCCGCCGCCGGTGTCCGGCGGCTGTTCGGCCGCGCGGAGCAGATCATCTCGGCTGCCGGGCTGCCGTCCCGCTGGCCCGGTGGTGTGGCGCTGCGGTCGCAGCCGCCCCGCCATGAAGGCCCCGCCCACCAGGGCGGCGCCCATCCCGAAACCTTCCTCGCGCATCAGCGGGAACTGTCGGCCGATCCACCACGGCGCGATCGCCGCCACCGCCAGCAGCAACGAGCCGACGATCAACCCGCGGATGCCGTCGCCCAACGCGGTCACCTTCGCGACATCCGCGACCAGGGCGATCGTGGGCCGCAGCAGCAGAATCGTCCACAAGATCCCGAAGCCGCGGCCGATCCACCGCCGGCCCCAGCCGCTTGTGGCTAACCCGGACGACTGCAGGATCATCAGCGCCACCGCCAGCGGCACGAAGCCCGGCGCCACCGTCAGCACCAGCCAGATGATCGCCCCGGCGATCGTTGCGACACAGGCGAACACGAACGCCAGCAGCCAGCCGCCCGAGACGGATTCGGGCAGCCTGGTGCCGGCGTTCGCCACCGATTTGGCCAGGGTGTCGATCGCATCGTTGGAGTTGCCGCCCACGATGACGTCGGCCACGTTGTCGAACAGCACCCCCAGCGCGGTGAGGATCGCCGATCCCAGTCCGATCGTGATCGCCCACTGCACCAGCCCGACCCCGGCCGGGATGATCGCCCCGATCCGGCCGGTGATCGCCCCGACCGTCAACGTCAGCAAAAACAGCATCAATAGCAAGACGCCGGCCAGGCCCGCGAGCCGGTCGAACAGCGGAGAAAAGTCCGTCAGGTTCACCGTCTGCTGCGTGGATGCGGCCGTCATCACCAGTCCCATCGAGGAGTTCAACGAGTCCACCCCAGCTTGGGCTAGACACTTCGCGAAATCGACTGAGCAGTTGACCACACCCCAGATCGAGGACATCGCCACGCTGCCCACGACGATCACGCCGGCGGCGATCAACAAGCCGGTCAGGCCGCCGGCGATCAGGCCGCCTGCCAGCAGCGCACCGGCCAGGGTCAGCAGCACGATGTGCATCACCTTCATGAAGCGCTTGCCGTCGACGGCCCAGCTGAACCATTGATCCAGCGGTGCCTGCGCGCCCGGAGTGTTGATCCCGGTGAGCAGGTTCGTGCCGCCGCCGGCCGGCTGGCCCTTGAAGGACAGCCACAGCGCCAGCTTCTGGTTGAGCAGCATGACGTTGGCGTTGAAGGTGCGGCAGTTGACGATGCGCTGCTCAGTGAGCGGATCGGTGGAATCGGTGCTCGGACAGTGCAGAAACGACGCTGTCGCGCAGAACGGGTTGGCGTCGTCGGTGCAGTAGCTGCGCACCGCCATGGGCGAGTAGTCCCAGTCGTGCAGCTGGTTGTCCGGTCCCCACTGGGGATCCCAGTACTGCGAGGGGTCGGCCAGCTCGCCGCCGCTGGCCAGGCCGCCGGTGAGGGTGAAGTGTTGCATGTCCACCTGCCGGCGCATGAATTCGACCGAGCCGTCGTCGGGTGCCGGATAGAAGGTGAACCCGAAGGGCGAGGAGGCGTCGGGGCGTGCGAACTGGGCGAAATCGTCGGTGCACGGCCCGAACGGTGACGCGGAGTGGTCGAAGTCCAACAGGTGCCCCGGGCTGGCGAACACCTGCGCGCCCCCGTCGTGGGCGACCAGTTCGAACCGGTCGGAGTCGGCGAACGCATCGGCGTCCCACGGTGTGGTGACGATCGGCGGGCCGCCGTCGTCGATGGCCAGCCACGGCTTGCCGGTGGCCTTGCTCATCGCGTCCAAGATGGATCCGATGTGGGTGAAAAAGTCGTGCGTGTAGGCCCACAGATCGCCGCCATCGTCTTTACACAGTGAGCCGATCGGATCACCGGCCGGATCCACGTAGGCGTCCTGGAACGCCTGCGATCCGGGGATGAACCGGTCCAGCTGCTGGGGCCACTTCGAGTGGTCGATGCTCATCCCGCTTGTCATGCCCTCGCCCGAACCGTCGGGCGGGTCGGCCGCCGCCACACCCCCCGTGGCCAGCAGCAGTGCCGGCACCAGCACCGCCGCCCCGGCCCGCAGCCACCGACGCCGCATCGATCAGCCCAGCCACGTCCCGGCCGGCACCGGGGTGCCCGCCGGCAGCACCGCCTGGCCGCCGAAGCTCGGTGCAGTGGCGATGTCGGCCAGCTTCCAGTCGCTCTCCCAGTGCAGCAGCACTCGCAGCACTGTCACGGTCATCCGCACCCCGCCGCCGCCCGGGCCGAACGTCGCGGCCTCCACGCGCACCGTGCGGAATCCGTGATCGGCGGCGACCTGCTGGTCAGGCAGCTGCACGCCCAGCACGGCGAACCCGCACCCGCAAGGCCGTGCGCTACCCGCCGAAGGGGTGCCCGCGGTGTCCTGCCCGGCCGGCGCGTCCTGCCGTGTTTTCGCGCCGACTAGCGTCGCCTGTGGCGCGGCCAGGAACTCGGTGACGCGCTGCTTGCGGTCGCTGCTTTGCTCCGACGTGGACGCCAAAAACCCCAACTGCTGCCACGGATCGGGCAATGTGTATCTGATCCATCGGCCGGCGACCACCGCGTTGACAGCGGCGGCCTCGGCTCCGGCGTCGGTGTGTGGGTAGCCGTAGGGCACCCCGGCCTCGGTGTGCCCTACGGCCGCCGGTGCCGGCAACGCCCACGCCCCTGACGTGTTCCACCGCACCGGCTGCCCGGCCCGAGGGGGCTGCCAGGGCGGGGCCTCCGACACCCCCGGCGGCGGTGTGGCGTCGGCCGTGGCTGCCGCATGGCGGCCGCCGAGCAGAAACCCTGCGACCGCCGCGCCCGCCACCGCCGCGACCGCGATGACAACCCCCAGCAGACGGCGGCGGCCTCGACTGGGCGCATGCAGATCGGTCACGACAAGACCCACAGCCCGCTAGAACCAGCCGCCGACGGTGCCCACCGCGTCGGTGGACAGCGAGACCACTGCCCCGATCGCTAAGCCGCCGAGAATGCCGCCGACGCCCAGCGCCTTGGCGTGGATGAAGCTCAGCCGCGGGCCGACCGCGGCGATCAACACGCCGAGCACCATCACGATCCCGGCCGCGACCAGCGCGAACCCAGCGATCCAGTCCCCAATGGAACTGACACCCGCTATGCCCGGCCCGGTGAAATCCGGCACGATCTTCGGGATCTTCCAGCTGCCGTCGCTGCCCGGCGGCGTCGGCTTCACCGCCGCACCCAGCATTCCGATCAACCACATCAGCGCACCCCTCCCTTGTCCTGTCCTGCAAGATCCGCGGCTGCGGCCAGCACGGTCACACCCGCCCCGGCCGCGGCCCGGCACAGGCGCACCCACCCAGCGGTCACATCCGACCCGGCGGCCAGCGCCGCCCCGGCCCGGCCCGGGCCGGTCACCACGCCGATCACCGGCGGCAGACACCGCCCCGCCGCGGCCAAATCGCGCAGGCATTCGGCCGACACCCGCAGCTGCCGCGGCTGCGCGCGGCAACACAGCGCCACCACATCGGCGCCGATCGGCGCCGTGGCGGCCAGCCAGCCATCCCCGGCGGGCAGGTCCAGCACGGCCACGGCATGAAGCCGTCGTGCCGCGTCCACGACGGCTCGTACCGCCTGGATCGGAGGGCACGATCCGGCCCGGCCGCCGTCGATCACGACCGCCGGGGCGGCCCGCAGCCTCGCCGCGATCAGACCGGCCACCTGCCGGTCGTCGCGCAGGTCCGGCCACTGGGCCACCCGCGGTGCCCGCAACTCACCCGGCCAGTGCGGGTCGAACGCCCCGGTTGCGTCTGCCAGCACCACCCGCCGCCCGCCGCTGGCCCACCGGCGGGCCAGCGCCCCCGCGGTCGTGCTCGCGCCCACGCCGCCGAACAGCGACATCACCGCCACCACGGGGCTGCCGCCGGGTTCCGCTGCCACCCGATGCCGGCGACGGGGGTCGGACAGGAAGGCCCGCACCGTGTCGCGGCTGCTGCACTGCCGCCGGCGCGGCGCAGCCGGCGGCGGCATCAAAGCACCGTCGGTCGAGTGCAGCGTGGTCGCGATTCGCGGCAGCGCAACCGGCGCGGCGCCCCACCCTACGAGCGGTCCTCGCGGCCCCGGGGGCGCTCCGGCCACGACCGGTGTCTCCTGCTGCCTGCGAATCACCTCAAGCAACTCCGGAACCGTCAACTCGCCCAGCCGGTCCCGCGCCAGTGGCGCCACGGATTGGGAGTCATGGTGCTCGCGTTCCCGCACACTCACCTGGCGCCCCCGCTGCGAAGGCCGGGGCAGCGGCGGACCTTCCACTCCGCCACCCCGTCCAGCAGCACCGCCGGGTCCATCAGCGCGAGCTGTTCCCGCGCCGCGACCGCAGGCTGGACCTGGTCGATCAGATGCCGCAGCCTGGTGATCGTCGCCTGGCTAACCGAGTCGCGGCCGGCGACGATCACATCCAGCTCCACGGCCAGCCGGCCGTTCGCCGCGGCCACCGTCGCAAGCATGTCCGCGACCCGGCCGTCGTCCGCCATCGGCCGCACCGATCCCGTCACCGTGCACCCCCGTTCCTTCCGTCCTGCCGCCGGCACTGACACCAGGTGCCGGTGCGCGGTGAATCGGTCACCGATCACGTCAAAGCCGCCGCCAACAAGGGGGCCGCTCGATGCAGCGCCGCCACCGCGGACGCCCGGCGGCGACCCACCGTGCGGACGCTGCACCCCAGCGCCGACGCCGCTCGCTCCCGACCGCGGCCGCCGTACCCGCCGTGGCGAGTGACCTCCGTCAGCAGCCGCGCATCGTCGGCCGAGACCAGCCGGGCGTCCACCGCGTAGCGCAGCACCTCGCCCAACTCCGGCCCCTGGCCGCCGGACACCGCGGCGGCAGCTGCGTGCTCCCACAGTGCCGTCGCTTGCCCATCCAGCGGATCGATCAACACCTCGGCGCGGCGCCGCGCCGGCCGCAGCTCCGCCAGCAGCGCGCTGCGGGTGTCCCGCAACAGCGACGCCGCGTAGGCCCGGTGCCGCCGATCGATCGGGAACGCGCGTATCTGGCAGCACAACTCCCCCACCGCCAGGTCCACCACGCAGTCGGACAGATCCGCCAGGCGCCGCGCCAACGCCAGCACGCCCCGCGACAGCAGATGCACCACCAGCACCGCGGCGTCCGCATCGCCTCCGCCGGCCACCGCCGCGCGACGCACCAGCGCGCCGATCAGCTCATCGGCCGCCTGCGGGTCGCAGCCCTGCGCCGTCAGCGTCGGCAACTCGCCGACCGAACCGACCCCGTCCAGCGCCGGCTCCAACGAAGCCCACCGCGCGAGCACTCCAGCCCGGTCCAGTCGGTCGGCCAGCGCCGTCCAGCAGCCCACGATCGCGTTGTCTCGGAACACAGCCACCCCGCATGAATCGATGCCGAACCCGACACCGACCACGCTGCGAACCGCTGTCCCACCCCCTGTTAACGCCATGCCAGCAGCTGCCACCCCCAGCCGCAGCGCAGCAGGGGTAACAGCGGCCCCACCTGCACGAACACGCCTGACCTCCGGCCGGCCACCAGCGCCGGCCGATCGGCCCTGTCACCCCGGCCGAATGCCGGCGACCAGGCCGTCAACCCGCTCACACATGATTAGCCGGCCGGCCTTCCCTGCATGCGGCCCGTCCAGATATGCCAGACGCTGTCTGGCATATTCGGATTAGCTGTCCGGATCAGTCGGTCGGGGCCTCCGGCTGGCGCGAGTCCAGCTCACGTCGTGTGCGGGCCAGCTCCAACTCGAGAGCCCTTTCGTTGGGAAGGGCGAGCCGGTACTCGGAGGCGAGGACGGGGTTGGGGAGACCGTCGAGGGCATATCTGGCCTCGTCGGCGCCTTTCTCGGCGCATAAGATGAGCCCGACCGGAGGGTTCTCGCCGGGTTTCATCCAGTTCTCGCGGGCGTAGTTCAGGTACAGGTGCATCTGGCCGGCGTCTTGGTAGGAGAAGCGCCCGATCTTAAGATCGACGAGCAGCAAACAACGCAGCGTCCGGTGGTACAGGACCAAGTCGACCCGGAACCAGGTGTCATCTATCCGCAGCCGGCGCTGCCGGCTGAGGAAGGTGAAATCGTCACCGAGCTCGAGGAGGAACTCCGCCAGGTGATTGATCAGGGCGTCCTCCAGGTCCGACTCGGAGTACTCGTCTTTCAGCCCCAGGAACTCAAGCACCAGCGGATCCTTGATGGCCTCCTCCGGGGTTCCTCGGTCGGCCGGGGTCGCCTTCGCACCGTCGGTGAGCATCGCGGCCTTGTTCGTCGACAAGGCCGTGCGCTCGTAGTACAGGGAGTTGATCTGCCGGCTGAGTTGCTGGACGGTCCATCCGCTGCGCAGCGTTTCGGTTTCGTAGAAGCGGCGGGCGTCGGGGCTCTTGACAGACAACAGCCGTACGTAGGCGGACCACGCCAGCGGGAACGCGGCATCGGATAGGTCCTCTGGGCTGTCCAGTGCCGCGGATGGACCTCCGGCCGGCTCGGCGGCGGGCGCCAGAGAAATGCCAGACGACGTCTGGCGAATCTCCTGCGGCGACCAGGTGAGGTAGAACTGTCGCATCTGCTGAAGGTTCTGACGGCTAAAGCCGCGCCCGAACCTTCGTGTCAGGTCGCCGGCGGGCCGCTTGAGTAGAGCCTCGCCGTACGCCGCTCGAGCCTGACCCGACTGCTCGTCCTCCACGATTCGCCGACCGACCTGCCAGTAGGTCATCGTCATGACAGCGTTGACGCTGCGTGCGGCCGCCGACCGGGCACGCTCGAGCAGCTCGACGACGTCGGACAGGACCTCGTCGTAGCCGTCCACGGGGGCCGGACGATCGTTCACGGTGGCACCTTCCGATGAATACTCAGCCACGTGGTGATCACGTTGGCGGTCGGCCCCACATCATTCGCTGCTCGTGATCACCCGGTACGGCTGGGGCGAGCGTTGGGCCGCCGCCGGCCGCTGGTGGCTCCGCGGTGGGCGCCACCTGCCCGCCGGTGTTGTCGTGGGCAGCGCGAGGCAGACCCCACCCGATCAGAAGGCCGGCGACCACGCCCGCGATGACCAGGGCGGCGGAGGTGATCAGAGCTTCCACCCGCTCACCCTGCCTCACTCCGCGAGGACACGCCACCTTGCCGACTGACTGCCGGCCAGCGCATCTGGAGACTGTCACCGCTCGTCCGCATCGTCCACCCCAGTCGGCGGTAGTAGCCCGTCAGGTGGGCATTGTCGGCGTGCAACACCCCGACCGCGCCCTCGGCCGCCCATCGTTGCTGCATGCTTCGCATCAAAGCCGAGGCCCTCGCGGTGCCGGGGCGAGAGGCGACCAGATCCGTCACCACATAGCCGGTGCGATTCGGCCGGCCAGCCGGCGTGCCTCGGCGGTCAACTCGGCTCCGGTTCGCCATCCGCGGTCCCGCACATACACGGCCAGGACGAGTGCGACGGCACTCATCCACAGCGACGCAAGCATCAGACCGGGCCACCACAGGTCCAGCACCCACCAAAAGCACAGCAGCAGGAACGCCACCTGAGAAACGAACGCGGCGGTCCACACGATCGACGCGCCCCGGGCTCGCTGCCCGGGGTGCCGCGCCGGGGTGGGTCGGACGGTCGCCGACGCCCCGTCCACGATCCAGACGGTGCTGCTGGTGGAGCACACGTTCAGCAGCGACGCCGGCAGCACGCACACCGCCAACCAGACCACCACCAGCCACTGCCAGGACCACCTGGTCGCTGCCGCCCGGGCGGCGGGGGTGGATCGCCGCAGTATCGGGGTGAACGCCCACGCTCGATCCCACCCCACGCGCAGCAGTTCCCAGGTGGTGTTCACCCGGCGGGCCACTGGGGAGTGGTGCACGCCGGCGTCGCGGGATGCGTTCATGGCCGGTTTCGCAGGCGGGGTCAGCTGGCCTCGCGGAGCCAGCCGCGGCGGTGCAGGATCTCGAACGTTCGTGGCGGCAGATCGACCTCCTCGTCGACGTCGTGGTTAGCCATGATCCGCCGCACATAGGCCTCGACTTCCGCGTCCATGCCGCGTGCCTCGCACGCGGCGGCTAGATCAAGCAGTGGGGTGTCTTCGAAACTGCCGGCCAACAAGGCCACCTCGGCTGCTGCGGCGGCGGCCGTCGGGTCGCCGGCTGCAAGGTGATGGGTGGCCACGGTGTGCGCCACATCGACGATCATCGCCGTGTACTGGTGGTCCAGTGCATCCGCGGCGAGCCATCCGTAGCCGGCGGGTCGGCGCCGGTCGAACGGCAGTCCGCGCACCAGCGTCAACGCCGTCTGCAGGTCGGCGATGCCGTCCGCTCCGCGGGCCGTGCCGCGCAATCGCAGCTGCCGGAACAGGTCGGCGTCCACCAGCGCGTCCTCGATGCGATACACGATGCCCGACACGCCCGGGTTCGTCGGCAGGTAGTCCCTGCCGGTGCGCGGGTTTGCTCCCAGCCAACGGCGCACGATGTGCACCGATTGGCGAACCTTGGATTTTCCGACGATATCCGGGTCGTCCGGCCACAGCGCGGTGCCGTACTGCTCGGCGGTGGCGCCCTGGGGCCGGCAGGCCAGGAAGGCCATCACCTCGGTGTTCCACGCCACGCGCGGCTTGTCGGTGGGTAGCTGGCCGCCGGCGTGCACCTGTACCGGGCCGAGCAGCGTGATCTTCGGTCGCGGGCAGTCCGGCTCCCGCCAGTCGGCCAGATCGGCGTCCAGTCCCGACAGCGAGGTCTCCACGTCGCCGCGGCGCCCGTCACCCACCGATGGGGCCAGCGCCTGCACATCCTCGGCGGTGGCAGCCGCCCGGGCGGTGTAGGCGTCGATTGACAAGGGCAACAGCCGCGGCGTGGAGGTGGCCAGCTGGCCCGCCACATGCAGCGGCGGCCGCCCGGTGGCCGCCGCGTCCGGGACCGGCGCGCCGGCGGCATCGGCGAAATCATTCCAGGGCCGGTCTCCCGTCGACGGCGGCGTCGGCACGTCCTGCACGTCGCCGGCCCCGGCCAGCAGCTCGGCCAGCTGCCCCGCCTCCTGCGCCGGCAGCCGTTCGGCGATGACATGGATGCCCAGGTCCGGGATGTGCAGCAGGCCATCCTCGTCCAGTCGTGCCTGCCAGCCGACCTGCACGTCTGCCCGCCCGGTCAAGACCACCGCGGCGGCGAGCCGCGCAGGGTCCGCCTGCACCTGGTCGATCACCTCCGACAGGTCCGCGGTGTCGCCGCCGTCGGCCAGTAGCAGCACCTGAGGCGGCCACACTTCCCGATCGCCGCCCAGGGCCCGCCCGTCCAACACGGACACCCCGGCGTCCCGGTCAGTGCGGACATCTGCGACGTGTCGCCGCAGCTGCGCGGTGGCAGCGGCGGGATCGTCGGTGATGGTCAGCCGGTCCGGGTTCAGTGGCGCCAGCTCGCTGCCCAGGCCGGCCGCGGTGACGGTCAGCATCTCCGACCAGGTGTTGTGCGCCAGCTCCGCGGCCATGAATCGCAGCAGATCCGCGCACCGCGCTGCGGGGCCGGTCAGGCGCAGCGCCCCGATCTGCTCCACATCCAGCAGCCACTGCTCGCCGCTGCTGGTGTGGCCCACGGACACCAGCGCCGGATAGGGGGCCAGGGTGTGCTCCCGTTCGGTGGCGTCGTCGTAGATCAGGAGGGCCTCGGCGGGCAGCAGCCAGTGCAGCCCGTCGGCGTCGGCGCGCCACGGCTCCGGCGCGCTGACATCGGCGCGGGCCAGCAGCAGTTCGATCCCGTCCGGGCCTATCCGGACGGCCACGGCGGCGGGCAGGGCACGCAGGGTCCCGTCGCGCACCGCGGCCGCCAGGCCGCGCAAGGCGTGATCGAGCCGATTGACCGTGCCGGTTGCGCCAGGCCCGGCGGTGAGCAACGCCTGCTCCATCCGGCGCAACCGGGCGGGCGCGCCGGCGATCGCCCTCCCGGGCCGGCGGAACCTGTCCTGTCGGCGGCGATATCGACGTAGCGTCAGGAAGCTCACCCCGGCCAGCAGCGGGATGCCACCACCGACGATTGCCAGCATCGGCCAGCCGATCGGCTCGAACTCGGCCTCGCCGTCGATGCTGGCTTGCCGGGCCGCCGATGCGGCAGGCGTTGGCACAGCCGTGGTCACCGAGCCGGGACGGTGGGCTGGCGGCGCGGTGGCATCGCCCAGATGCAAACCCGCCGTTCCGCTCGGCGCCGGCGGTGTCGTCTGTGCCGGCGACAGTGCGGCGGATTCCGGTGCGCCCCGGGCGGGTTGCGGCGATGTGGATGTCGCGGGCGGCCTGGAGGTTGTCGGCGGTGATGGCGGCGCGGACGGTTCTGCGGGTGCTGCGGAATCGGGCTGGTCGGCGGTCGGCCCCGCGGCGTGGTGGCGGCCGCCAGCCGGGACGGTGTCCACGCCCGCGGGCGGCTGATGGTGTGCAGACGGGATGGTGATGGTCCAGCCCGGCTCGATGTGGTCCGGGTCGGTCAGCGTTTCCTGGTCGGGTTCGGTGCGTCCCTTGTTGGCCTGCCACAGCTGCGGCCAGCTGGTGTCGTGATCGGAGGCGATCTTCGCCAGGCTGTCGCCGGGCTGCACGGTGACATCTAGGCCGGCGGATGCCTGTGCCGGCGCGGGCGGAGTGGGGATGGTGATGGTCCAGCCCGGCTCGATGTGGTCCGGGTCGGTCAGCGTTTCCTGGTCGGGTTCGGTGCGTCCCTTGTTGGCCTGCCACAGCTGCGGCCAGGTGGTGTCATGGTCGGAGGCGATCTTCGCCAGGCTGTCGCCGGGCTGCACAGTCACATCCACGCCGGCGGCCGCGGAGCGTGCCGGCGCTTCGGCCGGCTCGGCCTGCTCGCTGGTCGTGGCGGGGACCAGAACATTCCATCCGTCACGCAACAGCCCCGTTGCGGTGGCACGCGCGCCACCCGGCTGCGGACGGCCCGCGTTCAGTTGCCACAGGGTCGACCAATTCCGGCCGTCCCCGGTGTGGACGGTCGCCAAATCCCACCATGTGTGTGGCCCGTCCGAGGTGATCTGCACTGCCCGGGCCGCTGACCGGACTGCCGCAGAGTCGTCGTGCAGCGCGGGCGACGACAGATCGGCCGACTGCCGGGGCGACGCGGCCGGCGCAGGAACCTGATAGCTGGCTACCGCGGCAGGCGCGGCGGTGGTCAGGGCGGCCACGGCCGGGGACACCGCGGACACCACCGCCGGGGCCAGCATCAACACCGCCGTCACCAACGTGCGGGCCAGGTGCTGCTGCGCGGCAAACACACCGGGGATGCGACGCGGCACCGGAGTGCGGCGGATCCCGGAGGCCAGCTCCACCAGCATCGCCACGGTGAACTGGGCCCACGCGATCCACACGATCACCGCCAGGACCGCCAGCACCACCCGGTCGGAGATGTCCCCCGCCGCCAGAGCCGGCCACTGCTCGGCCGGATTCCCAACGGCGGCAATCAGACCGACCGGTACTCCGACCACAATGGCCACGACCACCAGCGTCGCGGCGAACGACCTCACCACCCGCATCATCGGGTCCCCATTCCTAGTTGCCCGCCGTCACCGGCTGGGCCGTTGCCGTGGCGGTGCCCGACAAGGTGTCCTTACCGACGATCGACAAGATCGCGGTGCGGCGGGTGACCGTCACCGTCACGGTCACCGACGCCGCCGTGGCCGTCACCGCAGCGTCGCCTGGCTGCACGCCCGCCGCGTCCAGCACCGCCCACGCCGCCGTCTCGGCAGCGGCCACACCGACTGCGGGGTCGACGCCCCCGTGCAGCGACCCGGCCGAGACGGCGTCAGCCCCGGACCGGGCGGCCTGCTGCGCGATGGACATGGCCTCGCCTCGGGCGGCGACGGCGCGGCCGCCGTCGAAGACCAACCCGGCGAGCGCAACCAACGCCACGGTGACCAGCACCAGCCAGATCGCCGCGCCCTCGCCCCGCTCGACCCCGCTGCGGCGGGCCGAGCCCAGCCGCCCCGCCAAGGTTTCTATCCGCCGGGCCACGGTCAGTTCCCCCCGGCGGTGCTCAGCTGGCGATACGACTCGATCGGCGCCGTTGCCGTCGCCGACCAGGTGGTGTGCCCGGGCAGCCCCGACAGCGCCACATCAGACAGCGACACCGTGCACGTCACGGACACGGTGACCGCGCCACCCGCCGCGAAGGCGGATACCTGCGGATCAATCTGTGTGTCCTGGCACTGCCCGGCAAGAGCTGCCCCGGCGGCCGCCCGGGCGGCTGCGGCCGCCTCGGCTGGACTGGTCGCCAACGATGCGGCACGGGCCGCCGAGCGCGCCGCGGACACCACCTGATCGTGTGCTGCGACGGTACGGCCCAACCCCACCACCAGCAGGGCCAACGCCATCAGCACGGGCACCACGATCACCATGCCCACTGTGGATGTTCCCCGCTGCCCACGTTCGGCGGCGGCCAGGAGGTGACGGTACCCGCTCATCGGCCGCCCGCCGTTTCGATTGGCGCCGACCCGGACGCCGACACCGCAAGATGCATGAACGGCAAGATCGTGTACGCCTGACCGGTCACGGTGATCGTCACCGCCGCGACGCCGCTGGCCGCCTGCACATCCGCACCGGTGATCAGGCCGCCGGCCGTCTGCTGCAAGAACTCCCGGGCGGCGGCGACGCCCGCACCATCCGGGGCTGTGTATGCCGCGGCGGCGGCCGCACCATCCTGTGCCGCGGCGGCAGCCGCATTGTGCGCCATCCACAGCACCGCCAGCTGCACCACGATCAATGTCATGGTGACGATCACCGGCAGTGTGATCACCGCCTGCACCGTTACCGAGCCGCGGTCTGCGATCGGTCGGCGGCAAGGACACGACACAGCCTGGCGCGGCACCACGCCGCGCCAGCGCCTGGCTGTCACGGATTCGGCGTGTCCAGATCGATGCCGTTGACCTTGTTCATCACCAGCACCGTGATCACCCCTGCCGCGGCGATCGCCAACGCGGCGCCGACGGCGATCCAGATCACCTGCTGTGTGCTGATGTTCCCGCGCTCGGCATCCTCGCCGCGGATCCTGCCGACCCGGCGGGCCATCGCGTCCACCCCGCCGGCCACCTTGGCCACCATCCATGCCTGCCAGCACAGAACCTGCTGCACCATCATGGTTTTCCCCTTTCTACTGCATCCGGATCTGTTAGAAGGACAAAATGTTGACCAGCGCCGGGTACCCGATGAACACCAAAAGCCCCAGGCCCAAAACGATCTGCGCCAGCTGCATCGACTGGTCCTTTCGGCCGGCCTCACCGGTCGCCTCCGCCAACGCCGTGCGGCGCATCGCCGCTGCCCGGGCGGTCAGCGTGGAGCGGACCTGCGCGCCGTCCGCGGCCACCAGATGGATCAGCTGCCCCAGATCCCGCAATTCGGCCACGCCGAGCCGCGAGCCCAGCTCAGCCAGCGCCGTCCACTGATCGGCGCCGGCACGGGCCGCCCGAAACAGCGTGTCCCGAATCAGCGCGAACGGCCAGCCCGACCCCACCCTCGCCGCCGCGGGCAGCGCCTCGGCGGGCGCGGCCCGGCCGGCCATCTCCAGCTGCACCCAATCCAAATACGCCGACAGGGCCTGGCGGAACTCGCTGCGATGCGCCTTCGCCGCCGACCTGACCTGCGCGTCCGGCGCAAAGAACAGCCCCACGCCGGCCGCGGCGGCCACCACCACCACGACCGCCGGGGGAACCGGCACTCCTGCCCCCGCCATCACACCCAACAGCAGCAACCCGCCTACGAACCCGGCCGCGCCGGCCAGCACCTTCGCGCCGATCGTTTCGTCCAACCGCCGGCCCGACACCGCCAGATCTGCCCGCAGCGAGCCGTAACGGATACCGCGGCGCGCCGAGAAACGGTCCGCCCAGCCGCCCAGGCGCGACACCAGCCCCGGCCTGTCACCGGTGCGTTCTGCGGCCAGGGTCCGCTCCCCCACCGCCGCATACAGGGCATCCAGCTGCGCCAACTGCACCACCGGCGATGTCCGGAGCGGCAGCAGGGCGACGATCAAAAGCCACATCACCAGCCCCGCCGCAGCTCCGGCGGCCACCATGCCGATCACCGGGCCGCCCCCCGATCCGTTGCCGGGGCGGATAGCAGTGCCGTCAACATCCGCTGTTCCGCCGGGCTGATGCGCCGATCCGGGTAGGCCAGCACCGCCGGCCGGGGCGGCGGCGTGGACAGCCTGCGCATCCAGAAGAACCCGGCGGCGAAGATGCCCGCGACCACGGCCAGCACCACCTGGCCGCCCACACTGTTGTACGCGGCCACGTACCCGCGGCCGAAAATGGTCAGGAACACCGCCAGCGCCGCCGTGACGACCGCCACGATCTGCACCCCGCGGCGGGTCTCCTCCCGCCCCGCGGTCACCTGGCGGCGCATATCCAGTTCCTCCCGCGCCGACGTGGCCAGGCCGGTGAGCACATCGGTCAGGCGGTCACCGCGCCGCCGCACGTTGAGCACCAGGGCGCCGATCACCAGATCGGCGGACGCGTCGCGAAGTTCGGCGGCCAGCGATGTCAGCGCCTCATCCAGCGGCACCCGGGCCCGGATCTGGCCCACCAGCCGGGCAAGCGCCGGCCGCAGCAGCGCGGTGACGCCCTTCGCCGCCGCGGGCAGCGCCTGCTCCAGGGTGTCCCCCGCGGCCACCGTGTCCCGCAACGATTCGGTGAACGCCACCAAAGCCTCCAGCTGCGCGATGCGCCGCTGCTCGGCCCGTTTACCGCCGAACAGCTTGGGCCACAACGCGATCAACAGCGCCACACCGACAGCCGCCACCGGCCACCGGGTCGCCACCAGCACCGCCGCACCGGCCAGCACCGCCCCGGCGATCGGGACACTCACCGCCGGGGAGCGAACCGCCGAGGCCAGCCGGATCCGCGGCGGCCGCGTCGGATCCCCAGGCACACCGCGGATCTCCCGGACCAGCGCCGCCAGCGCCGCCACCCCGGCGCCGCACACCAGTGCGGCGGTCAAGAACCCGACGGTCGGCAACATCTCATCCCCCTACAGCGGCGGCTCGACGTATCCGGCATCCGCCAGGCGATCGCCGCGGATGATCGGCACGTCCAGCGCCCGGGCCGCGCGGCCATCCACCGGCGACGGCGTGAAAATCCGTGACGTTGTCACCCCGCCCGCCGCGTACTGGCCGATCTCCAGGATTTCGGTGATGTGCCGCTGACCGGCACTGCGAGGGTTCTTGCGGATGAAGACGATGAAATCGATCGCGCCGGAAATCAGCGCCGACGTCACCGGAAAATCCAGCCTGCTGTGCTGCATCGCATAGGTGCACAGCCGGTTGATCGCATCGGCCGCCGAACGGGCATGCACCGTCGATAGCGAGCCGTCGTTGCCCTGCGACATGGCCGAGAGCATGGCCACCACCTCGGGGCCCATCACCTCGCCGACGATCACCCGCGACGGGTTGTGCCGCCGCGACTGGTCCACCAGATCATCGATCGACAGTCCTCCCCTGCCGTCCGGGTCCGGCAGCACCTCCTCCAGCTCGACCGTGTTCGGGTGCGCCGCCGGGTCGTGCCCCACGCCCAGTTCGAGTGCCTTCTCCACGACCAAAAGCCGTTCCGAGGGCGGTATCTCGTTGACTAGGGCGCGCAGCAGTGAGGTCTTACCGGCGCCCGTTGCGCCGGCCACCATGATGTTCAGCCGGACCGTCACCGCCGCCCGCAAGAACGCGGCCAGCTGCTCGTCGATCGTTCCCAGGTCGATCTCCTGGGCCAGATTCATCTGCGGGTATCGGTTGAGTCGGATCGACACCGCCGGCCGCTCGCACGCCGACATTGTCGCCGCGAGCCGGCCGCCGCCTGGTAGCCGCAGATTCAGCGTCGGATGGCTGCGTGTCCACGGCCGGGCATTGACCCCTACGTACGAAGCCAAGTTCTGCACCATCTGGACCAGGTCGTCATCGGAGGCGGCGACCGGGGCGCCCGGCAGGGTTCCGCGTTCGTCGGCGTAGGTGAGCCACACCCGGTCGGAGCCGTTGATGTCGATGTCCTCGATATCCGGGTCATCCAGCAATTCGGAGAGCACGCCGGCGCCGTAGATCGCCGCATCCACCGCCATCACAAGCTGCAGGTCCACCGAGCCGTCCGGCAAATCCTTGCCGGCCGCCACCAGCGAGCGCATGTGCTCGGCCACCACCCGGCCGATCACCGACAGCGCCAGCTGCCGCTCGTCGGAATCCGACAGCGTCGGCTCCCCCGCCGCCTCCCGACGCTGCCGCAGCACCGTCAGCTCCTCGGCCACCCGGCCCTGCAGCCGCTTGACCACCGCGTAATCCACGATCGATGCCGTCACGCCGTCACACCCCGATCCGCCGTCGTGGCCGGCACCCCGCGGTCGGCAACACGACCTGGGGGTGGATCAGCAGGCGGCGGCACGGCCAGATCCGCCGCCACGTCCGGGCGCAGCCGCAGCACCTCGGTAGCCAACTCGCGGACGGCACGCAGCAGCGGTGAGCCCGCTAGCGCGCGGGTGAGCGGCCCCGACCACAGCCCGTCCGCGGCCGCCGGGTCGTGCGGCATCACCCCGACCACCGGGCACGGCAGGCCCGCCGCCGCCAACACCGCCGCCATGTCGCCCCGCCCGCGCCGCCCGGCCCGCACGCGCGGGCCGGCGGGGGCCGCGACGGCCATCACCGCCGGGGCGTGGTTCGGGCCCAACCCGACCACCGGCAACATCGCCGAGCACTGCTCCCGCAGATGAGCAAGCCCGGCCGTGTCCGGCCGGCCGACCACCAGCAGAACCTTCGCCGCGCGGGCCACCGGCAGCGCCGCATGCGCCGGGTGCATCCGGCCCAGGTCCACCACCACCACACCCGGAGCCTGCACCAGGGCGGCCGCGACCTGCGGCCACAGCGGCCGGATCGGGCCGAACCGGTCCGCCGTCAACCCGGCGGGCATCACCGGCACCCCCAGGATGGAATCCTGCGCGAACTCGTACGGGTCAGCACCGCCCAGCCGGGCCGTTGCGGCCAGCGACCCCAACCATCGATCGGGCGTCAGGAATCCACCGGTGAAGGACCGCAACCGGAACGGTGCATCCGCCCCGGACGGGTCGCACTCGGCCAGCATCCGACGCCCCGGCAGCACCAGCGTCAGCGCGGCCGCCAACGTGGACACGCCCGGCGCGCCCTTCCCGGAGCACACCCCGATGATCACGACGGGCCCACCAGCACCAGTGTGGCCAGGCCGGCGCCCCCGGCCGCCACCACCGCCGCCGCATCGCCGGCCGGCACCGTCACCGTGACCAGGAAGCCACCCGCGCGGGCCGGATCGGTGATGGCGGTGGCCACCGTCGCCTTCGCTACCAGCGTCGGTACCGCCGCCGGATCGGCGGCGTTCTTGGCAGGTAACCGCCACACCTGTACCGCATCCCCCGCGAGCAGCCCGCCTGCCGGCAGCGTCCCGGGCGGCAGCTCCAGCCCGACCTGCGCCGAGCCGGCCGGAATCTTCGGCCCCGAGCCGAGCATCGCCTGCTGCAGCACCGTGCCCGGCAACAGCTCCACCACCGCGCGTCGGCCGATCACCGCGCCGAGATTGCCCGCCGCGATGGCGTTCACATCGCCGGCCACCGACGCGGTCGTGACATCCTGTCGGATGATCACCTGACCCGCGGGCACATCCCGCGCCACGATCAGCACCGTCGCCTTGGATCCCGCCGACGTGTAGAGAAACCCGCCGGCCAGGCCTAGCCCGATCACCAACACCACCAGCAGCGCGATATAGCCCGGTCGGCGCTGCCTGGTCGGCAGCCCGCCCGCGCGAACCGACACCTGCGAGCCGTTGACCAGCGGCGTCGTGGCCGCCGCCGCTGCAGGTTTCGTCTTTGCTGCCACCGTGCTCACCTGCCGCCGTCTGTTGTCGGATTAGGCACCAATACCGCGTCGATCTGCTCCACCACGAACGGTGGCGTGGCAGACCAGGTCGTCAGCGTGCCCAGATCGCCGGAGCGGCCGATGTTGCTCGACCAGGTCACGTGCCACGGGATCGATAACCTGGCCGTCACCAGGTCATCGCTGTCGTGGGCCTTGGTGTACTGGTAGCCACAACCGCCGATGCGGGCCGTGTTCGGATCCGGATTCTGATCCGCCGCGCCCGGATCGGGTGCGGTGTAAGGAAGACCCGGCGCGTTCGCGCACTGCACCGGCGCACCGCCGTCACCCGGATCGAACACCAGGGAGGTCGGTTCGGCCGTCACCGTCACCGACACCCCCTGCGAGGTAAGGGTTTGCGTGATCGGCTGCCACACATCGGGGATCGCCCAAAACCACACCCACACATTCACATAGGTGCGGCCCAAACCCAGCCGGGGATCCAGCGCTGTTGCGAAATCCGGGGAGGTTTCCGCTCCCGGCGCCGGGATCGTCGTGCGCATATGCGCCCACACCCGCTGCGCAACCACCTTCGGATCAGGTGGCGGAGGCGGCGGCGCGGGCTCGCCCCTGGCGCCCACGATGTAGTCGGTCGACCACACCGGAGTATCGGTGGCGACACCATCGGTCAACTCGTAGCCCACGATGCATCGCCGCTGGTACAGCACGTTCTTGGCCGGATCCGCGCCACCCCACCGCGAATCCCCTCTCGGAGGCTGCGGGACCATCGGCGTCGCATCGGTACACGACGGCATGAGTTGATCGCTCGCATCCTCGCTTCCGGCGCCGCTCGACTGGCCGGCCGACCCGTCAGACGACGAGCCGCCGCTATCCCCCGACCCACCGCCAGAACTCGTATCCGTCTGAGAACCGATTCCGGTGCCGATCGTTCCGTCACCACCACCGGTGCCGCCCTGGCCTCCGACTGTGATGGTCGGACCGCCGTCCCCCATGCCATCGCCGGCGGCGGCCGGCGTTGCCGGCAGCACCAAAAGCGCTGCCGCTACGACGCATACCAAGGCTGTACCCCACCTACCGACCAGCCGCCCCATCATGACGTGGCTTCCGCCGTGCTGCGCGCAGCCGCTATCGACGACCCCTCCTCGTTGGCCGACAGCTTTTGTCCCGGGCACGGCACGTTCACCAGATAGGTAACGTTGGCAACCTTCCAGCCATCCTTCTCCCGCACCAAGGAGATCAGCGTATTGTCGTGCGGCACGCCGACGGTGAGCTTCTTGCCGGACTTGATATCCATCGATCCGGTGTGGCTATCGTCGATGCAATCACCCAGGTTCGCCGTGATCGCGCCGTTGATCGGCACCTGCCAGTACAGGTGATGCACCGGCTCGCCGTAGTTACCCTTCCCGTCCGCAACGAATTTCTTCAAGCCCTTGAGCACCGTGCTAAGGATCGGTTCGGCGGCGTACTTGCTCAGCGTGGGCTTCCAGGTCCTTGCTGGCTTTTTCCACAGGCTCAGCGCGACCGTGTCGTAGTCGAGCCAGGCCTGCTCGGCCGCCTTACGGTCCACCGCCTCCTTCGCGCGAATGCTCCCCGGAGCCGATGAAGACGGCGGCGAGGACTGCGATGCCCCCGTACTGGCCGTCGTCGAAGCCGGGGCTGACGTCGTCGGGGTCGTCCCCGGCGACGGCGTGGAGGCCGCCGTCGCTGACCCGTCGTCGACGGTCGATCGTGTGGAGATCGGTGAGGCTGCCGACGTAGCCGGGCTGCTCGGATCTTGCAGATTTGGCCCGCTAGTCGACGTGCACCCCGCCGCAGCCAGCGTCACCGCGACCGCGAGAGCGGCGATGACCACACGCCATCGACGGTACGGCGTCATCGATGACCGTCCCCCGGCCGTGCTGCGTCCGCTCATCGAGTGCCCCGTCCGGCAGATCGTGTCAGGCTCCTGCTGGTTACAGGCGATAGCGCCCGGCTGATTCGGTCACTCTTCGACCCGCATTGATGGCTTCATCACCACACCACCAACCCCCGCCGAAGTTCGTCCGATTGAATGCCAGCCTGCCCCTATGCACCGTGGGTGGTCAACTCGCTACGGACAGTTACCGGCGCGAGCGTCACCCGGGGACTAAACCGGTCGTCTCAACGTGTACAAGGAACCGGCATTCCGCACGAACCGCAAGCTATCGCCGTTTTCGACGCCAAGGACATGGCACACGAGCACCATTCACGTCCCCGTCCCAGGCTGCCAGGGCGGCCACCACGCTGCAGGGCCGGAGCCGCTGGCGCGCCCCCGATAGCAGTACGGCTCGCGATTTGCCTTCGGCACAAACCCTCTCTCGACACCCCGCTCAGCTGCTAGGCCCCTCAGACAGCTGAGGTCTTACGGCACGCTCCGGCACCTAGTCAGGCGGGAACTTCCCCCGACGGTTCAAGTCCACTTTGCGGGATCTGCATGCTTCTTACGTTTCTGATGTCCACGTTGGCCCCATAAGGGCGCCTGCGAAAGGAGGACGTGCTTTGCACGAAGGCCCGTTACGCTCTAAGGAGGCGGAAATGAGACAGGCTGCCGAGGACGCAAACCGCCCGGACGCCGACTGGCAGCGGGACCCGCGTCACGTGTTCCTGATCGCCCGCGAAGTGATCGCTCGATACGGGTGGGGCAAGACGAAGGGCTATCAGAACCTGAAGAATCGGGACCTTATCCCACCGCCCGTCATGACACACCCTGATCGCTGGCGCCTAGACCACCTCCTCATTTGGGAGGACCGCCACATCGCGCCCATGGTGGCCGCAGCGGTTGAAGCAGCCAATTCCACCGTGGCATCCTTAGCACTCGAAGCGCGGTTCCCCGCCCCCAAGCGGACACACCCGCGCTCCGCCTAGCCCGTCGGCTGAACACGTGTTCCTGTGTCACACCGAGATACCCTGTCAACCGTGTCGGTGTCGGGCATAACCGCCACGCATCAGATCTGCCCGCCACGAGGAGTCTGGCGGCGGTCCCGCGCGAGTCGGCGTGGTCGATGTACGGGAGCGTTGTCGAGGAGCCACCCGCGACGTTTCGCGGTGTTACTGGCCTGTGGCCAGTAACACCACGCCCCGCCCGATCCGAGAGGGCAACAAGACCGCCGAGTTCGACAGCGGCGAATCGAGTCTGGACGACCATCTGGGAACCCGAGCCCTGAGCAACCACGTAAAGAGGCCCGTCGCGGTGCTACGACACCTGCCGCGATACCCGGGTCGTCGGCTACTACGCCCTCGCTGCCGCCAGCGTGCAGCACGCCGAAGCGCCCGGCCGAGTCCGCCGCCAGCAAGGTGCGCCGCCACGTGCCACCCACCGACGACCATCCACAGGTTTCGATCATTGCTCGCCTCGCGGCCCGGGCGCCCAGAGCCGATGGACTATCGGGCCCGGCCTCGCAGCAGTCGCCCGTTGGCCTCCGCACATGACCTCGTTCGCTGGCACTCACGAGGCGGTCGTGGCTGACTATGAGCGTCCGCGCAATTCAAACGGCTATGGCTGCCAGGCCACCAAGAGAGCTGTTTGCCGTGTTCCACGTATGACAGGGCCCAAATTTTGGCCCGTGCCCACTACGATTCCTGACTATGGCCCACGAAATAAGCCCGCCTGCTGGCGTGAGGTTGTTCGGCACGCCAGAAGAAGCTGCCCTGGCACAATGGGACTCCACGCCAGGCGCTCATGCTCATGTCATTGCGATCGACGCTAGTCCCGACGCGAACTGCGTCTTTGTGACGATTGAGACGGATGCGACATCAACGTGCCTCAATAGAGACATCGCGACGTGTCGCCGAACGTCAGATGGCCGATGGTGGGAGTCAGCCAGCGCGGGCGCTTAAGGCAGTGGCTAGCGAACTTGCTACCCAAGTCAGTTGCGTTCTGCCATTACAATTTGCGGGCACTCAGATGACGGCTTACCTAAGCACGGATTGGTGCCGAATGAGAAATCTGCGATAACCGCAGAGAAGATCTCTCCGAATTCTAGATTTGTAAGCGTAACAGCGTCTCTCATTGATACTGTCGTGTTGTTGGGCATACCGAAGCTCCCGTGCGCCTGATCACCGCCACCCATGTTGTAGGGGTGCGTCCCTCCGTCAGGACCACTGGGCGAGAATGTCCACTTCATACCATCATCGTCAGCATCCACCTCGGTCCAGTCAGATTTTGCCTTCCACCCCCAGGCGAACCTGGTTTCGGTCGAGGTGCACGTCACCTGTATAGTGAATCGCGTCGCGTCGTCGGACTTCTCCCATGTGCCACTGCAGCCCAATGCGACTGTACCGTTCGTTTCAATGTGTGCACTGGCATTTAGTGCGGTGAATATGCTCCCAAAAAGCATGAGAACAACCGACATCGTCACGACAGAAATTCGTCGCCTCACCTGTGCCTCCCAGACCTTTCGGGACCAGCGATGTCGGTCGTGCCATCGCCTGACACTTGGACTACTCCCCAGCGGTCGCCTTGTCAATAGCCTGCGCCTCTGGTGTAACGGGGAAACTTGCCGGATCGGTTACGACACCATCCCAATCATTTCGAAGGGTTCGCGCGCACTGGGAAGACGGTTTCAGTGGAGCAAACGACGCTGGAGCACTATCGGAACGTCATTACCTTTCGTTGTGAAACCTCTGCGTAAGCAGCAGACTGCCGACGGGCAGTTGCTCGCGCAGCCGGCCCATTCAGATGTTGGCGACGATTCACCGGACGCCGGGGCACCCGCAGCGCCCCCACTGCCTTTGCCGGTTGCGGGATCGGCAGCCAGCGGATCGGGCGGCTTTCACTGGTCGGGCTCGCCGATCAAGGGTTGACCGGTCTGTCCATCGGCGGGCCGCCGCGGCTGCACCCACGAGGCGCCGGTTGCTGCGCGTTCGGGCCGCGGGGCGCACCTAGATGCACCGCCGGGGCGGGTGGCGGGCGCGGTGGGCTATTCGCGGTCGGGGCCGGTGTAGGCGATGCGGTTGATGGCGATCTGCACGTCTGCGATCGGCCGGTAGAGCGTGTGCGCGGCGACGCGGGCGCGGCCCAATGCCACCGAGCAGGTGTCGATGGCGGCGGTCGGGTCGGCGAATCCTGCCAAGTCCGCCAATGCGCGGTGGTGGACACCATGTTTCGGCACCCACCGGCCCAGCAACGTTGCACCTTACCGACCACCCCGAGAAACGACACTCCACGCGTCACAACAGCCGTACTGTGATGCGCCTCACAGTACGGTGGTCGGATCGGCGTGATTGCCTCAGAGTCAAATCGCCGTCCGTATCCCAGCGATGCCATCATTTCGCCAGACAATCAATCGAGTGTCGACGAGCTACTACACGCTCCCCGGTATCACGGACCGGCCGAACCTCGCCACCACCGTGCCGGCGTGCGCAATGGAGTCAGCAGCCGACAACACCGTCGCGTCGGCGTTCAGCAGCATGGGCACTCGGGTCAGGCTAACGCCCACCGGATGCGACAGCTCGACTACAGCACTGGCGCCTGGTGGGAACTCCAGGGAGACTGCCCCTGTGGCCATCAATCCAGGCGACACCGAACCCGTCGTCATCCTGATCAACGGAGTACCGAGCAGCGGCAAGACCTGCAATGCCCGCGCGATACAGCACCTCGCCGCGATCCCGCTACTCCGGGTCGGGATCGATGATTTGTTCCCTGCCTGCCCCAAACTCTCAACAGCAGCCTAGCCCGGCCTCCATTCATTCGAAGGCTTCGCAACGAAGAGAACGGCGAGGGTGCGACCCCGGCCGCGCTCGCACCGGTCGGACAGACGATGGCCCGCGCCCACCACCACGATGTCGCGGCCCAAGCGTTTGCTGGGTTCAGCGTCGTCGTGGACGACCTGCTGCTGTCCGCCGCGGACTACTGCGACTGGCTCTCCGCGCCCGCTCGGACACGGCCACTCTGGGTCGGCCTGGCCTTGCTCAGGGAGGCCCTCGAAGAGCACGAACAGAACCGCAGACAGCTCTGCGGCCCCGCCCAGGGACACCTCGAGACCGTTTACGCTGGTGTACGATACGCACCTCACGTTCGGCACCTCAGCACCCTCCGAACGACCGCGCACACGCCATCGTTCATGCCGCGAGCGTGCCATTGGACCTCCCGACGAGACAGGGCCGCATTGGCGTTATCAGGCCGACACCAGGTACTTGTGCGAGAGGTGGGTACCGCGCCGAGCGGGAGCAAACTGCGGCATGATGGGCGGGTGAGCCAACGACAGTGCGCCAGCCTAGTCAGCCTCGGCTATGAGGGTCGCACCGCAGACGAGCTGATCAACCAGATGGTCGACGCGGGCGTGTCTGTGCTGGTCGACGTCAGGCTCACCCCGCTGTCACGTAAGCCTGGGCTGTCCAAGAACCGGCTTAGGGATGCGCTCGCCGACCACGGCATCCAGTACGTACATCTTCCGCAGCTCGGTAACCCAAAGGACAACCGGGAGTCGTTCCGCGCCGGGCGGCAGTCCAGTCGCGACCGCTTCCGGCGCATTTTGCACACGAACGACGGCCGCGAGGCGTTGGCCCACGTCGTTGAACTGCTCGACGGCGAGGTCGTGGCGCTATTGTGCTTCGAGCGAGACCACACGATCTGCCATCGTGACATCGTGACGGAGGAGCTAGTCAAGGACCGTCCGGGGCTCTCGCTTGTCCATCTGTAATGCCGCTCACAACATTGGCGGCGTGGTGTCCAGTTCCCTGTTGGGGTAGTAGACGCCGAGCACGGTGAATGAGGCGCGTCGAACGATGTCCGCCTGGTTTCCCACGAAAATGATCGGGTCGGTGTCGCGGAGGAACATCCGCTGCATGAACATCTTGGTGATGCTGGCTTTTAGGTCGGCTTCGGAGAGTCGCGCGCAGTGGCCCTGCAGCGCTGTCAACTCCCAGTCGATGATCCGAAGGCTGTGTCCGGTGCATCCGGCCTCATGGCACCAGAAGTGCAACCGCACAGCCAGTCGGGGCGGTCGAAGGGTCAGTGGTGGTGCTGGCCCGAAGAGCGTCGCCTGGGAGGCCGCTTCGATCGCTTTGAGTTGCTTTTCCGACCACGGTTCGTGTCGGCTGAAGGTCAGATTGGGATCGATCGTCTTTGGCCGGATCGCGCCGAGCGAGGGTGCATCAACGTTGTCTCTCGCGGCACGTTGCATGGCGCACATGGTGGGCCCAACGAGCGGTTCGACCCAGCGCTTGCGTGCCCGCCAACCGGACAGCTTGCCGTCGACTTGGATCGACGTGGCGTCGATCTTGGCGCTCTCCGGTCGCTGGTCTCGTGTGGACTCATTCAGCTTGACGTTGATGATCTCGTACTTGGAAAACCGCTGTGTCCCTTCGAGATAGCGAAATGGCACAGGGTACAGCCGTATCCACTGCGGATCAGCGGCGTCCATCAATGTGCCCGCCACGCAGACAGTGTCGCCGTACTGACTTGACGGTTGAGGGCTGGCCTTAACGGTAACCAGCACGCGCACGGTCTGGTGCAAGCGCGACATCTGACGGATCGACATCCGAGGCGGAGGGCTGGAAACATCGAGCGAATCGGGCATACATCGCACGCTATCTTGTACCAACGTCAACGCAAAGGAGGCGCAACTTCCCTCACCCGATCGGCACGGGCCCGGATCCTCGCGATGACGTCGCGTGGTGTCGCCCCAATGAGGTGGTGATACAGACCGGTCCCGACCTCAACCAGCCCATACCTGGCGAAGAACCCGCTGCGCGCCGTCATGCCCTCGTCGAAATCCGCAGGGCTTGCGACGATGAACGAGACCCAGGCATCCACAGCCGCCTCGCAATATGCCCGGAGTAGGTCTGTCCCCACCCCCTTGCGACGGCTCGATTCCAGGACCCCGAGCTGACTGAGATATCCGTGCGGCCGAGTTACCTCGGGCGGGAATCGGCACCTGCCATTGAAGTCCGAATCAAAAGTCCCCTCAACTGCACCAACGACGTTCCCTCCGGAAACTGCGACCCAAATGTGATGCCGTTCGGATGGCTGTCGCGGAACGTGCAAGCCGGCAGCCCGGAACACCGCTGCTGTGCCAGCAGGATCGCCATCGTTCGCTTCACGCACGATCACCATGTGCCGATCCAACCAGAGCACGGGCACTTCAGCTGCGACCGTGGTTCGATCACACAGCGCCTGGACGGCGCCTGAGGATCCGTCGAAACCTGAGCCGGCCCGGGCGCGCCCCGCGAGGGTTTGGCGATGCGCATATCTTGTCGGGCCAGTCGCTCCTTCCGAACCCCCGCGCTGAGCGGCGAAGGTTGCATAGCCTGCTCGTAGGCATTTCCAATTACCGCCAGGCCCCCCAGCTCGGCCGTCCCCTCCCGCCGGATGCGCCCCACGGGCTCCCGGTTTTCGGTATTTGATGCGGCCATATATGCTCCGCATTAAAATTAACATTCAGACTACCCGCCAGCCCGAGGCCTCATCCAGCCACAGTAGACAGGCGCTCAAACACCAATGCGCCTCGCTTTCGCAATTCTCGTTCGTCAATGCCATTGACCTCGGCACGAAGCTTGCCATCAGGCGTAAAGTCGTCGACGTCCGAAAAGAGGGACTCAAGTATGTCAAAGATATCAGCGGGCCAATCGGTTGAGTCCTGCTTGTAAAGCGGAAGAAAGACGGACTCAAATTCCTCCCCACACATGCGTCCGTCGATCAGTAGCCGCAGCAAGATTGCGTACGGCACCACCGCGGGCACCCAAGATGACCACCAGCGCTCAGCCACCACCAAGACTTCCTCTCTCGATCACGTTTTGAAGTTGCGCCGGGCTCATGTGCCAACCACTAACGAATGCGCCGTCCGGCGACTGTACGATAACCAAGCTGGACGTCGGATTATAGTTCAAGATTGCAGGACTTTTGTGGTAGGTTCCTGCAACCCGGATAGTCGAAGGGTCGTGAACGAAGGCATCCACGGCTTTCCCGTATGCGTCAAATCCGACAGCACCTCGAGGGTCGACCACTCCAAAGTCTGCAGCATGCTTGTACTTCGCCTCCAACTGTGCCCGAGTCATTGTTAGCTCGGGCAATTGGCTACTTGCGCCCTCCGTTGTGACCTTTTTGCCCGTGTTGATGGCGACTTTCGCTGCGATGCTGGCGGCCTTGGTGACGCCGACGGCTGACACGGCTGCCAGGAGGCAGTCGAAGAGGTGCCCGTGGTAGCAGCTGATGGCGTCGGGGAATGGGGTGAGGTTCCAGATGAAGTTGGCGAGATCACCCACCCCGGTAAGGGCGTCGCCTTGGGGTGCGGGAGGAGCGGGCGCACCAGAAGCTCCAGTGGGAACGGCCTGGACCGGCGTGCCAGGGGGTGCAGATGGATTGTTCGCAGCGCCGGGTGCCTGGGCGACGGTCTGACCGGGCTGGGGCATGAGCAGCGCGCCGGTTGCTTGCGGGGCGGATGTGGCCGGCGCCGCCCAGGTGGCCTGTTGGAATCGCGTCTGGTTGAGGATGTCTTCGCGGCTGCCGCAGGAGTCTAGGCAGAGGCCGATGTGTTGGCCGGTGGGGTCGGTGTTGAATAGTGGGTTGTGGGCGCCGTAGCTGTATCCGTCGTTTTGCCCGGGGTCGTAGGGGGTAAGGATGGGGTCGACTTGCCGGAATCGGCCGAGGGCGGGGTCGTAGGTACGGGGTCCGAGGTCGGATAGGCCGGCGGCGGTTTCGGCTGGTTTGCCGAGGTAGGCGTTGTGGTCGTACCAGGTTCCGGTGGGGGTGCCGATGGGGTTGCCGTAGGCGTCTTGATGGCGGCGGATGGGAGTGCCGAAGCCGCCGGTGATGTTGGGGATGTTGACCAGGTTGGTGCCGTGGATGTCGGTGAATGAGTCGTACCAGAGTGCGCTGACGCGTTCGGCGACGGTGATGCCTGCGTGGGTGTACCAGCGGAACCCGAGCACGGTGCCGGTGTTGGTCTTGGTGACCTGTTCGTTGTCGGGCAGTACGAGCACGGTGACGGTTGGTTCGGTGCGGATCAGGAGGTTGCCGTCGGCGTCGTAGAGGTATTTGGTGGTGCCGGCTGGGGTGACCAGGGTGGCTGGGCGGCCTTCGGCGTCGTAGGTGAAGGTTTGGGTGCCGCCGCCGGCGCCGGTGGTGGTGCGTTTGAGGTTGGAGCCGGTTGTGCTGTAGGTGTAGGCGGCGGTCGCGGTGATCGAGCCGCTGGTGGCGGTGGAGGTCAGCGCGTGTGCGTGGCCGGTGGTGGTGTAGGTGTAGGTGGTGGTGGCGTCGGTGGATCCGATCGTGGTGCCGTGTTGGATTTGTTTGGTGCGATCGCCCGAGGAGTTGATGGACCAGCTGGTCCAGTAGGGCTGGGGTCCGGTGATGGATCCTTTCGCGGGCGAGGTGCACGATGACGCGGTCCAGGCCCGTGTCAGTTGCATGAGTTTGTTGTAGGTGTAGCAGGTGTGTTCGACGGGTGAGGTGTTGCCTTGGGTCTCTTTGGTTTGGGTGATTTCGCCGACCAGGTTGTAGGTGTAGGTGAGGTTCTCGACCTGTGGGCTGGCGGCTTGGACGGTGAGGTTTTGACCGGTGAGTAGGTGGGTGGACGGGTTGCGGGTGTAGGTGAGCCAGCCGGTGTCGTTGTTGGTGCCCAGTTGCATCTGGGTGGGTTCGCCGTAGGGGCTGTAGGTGGTGGTTGCGACGTAGGGGGCTGCGCCGGAGGTGCTGGCCGGGTTGCCGAGCCGGGTGTAGGTCTTGCTGAGGACTTCACCGGCGAGGCTTCCTGCGGCGCTTTGCGTTTCAGTGGATTGGAGGTGTGTTTTGGTCCAGGTGTAGTTGGTGGTGTAGGTGCCGGCGATGCCGGTGCCGGCGGCTGTCGGGATGGTGGTCTTGGTGCCGGTGGAGTTGCCGTAGGCGTCGTAGCCGACGGTGGCCACGACGTAGTTGCCGGCGGTGGTGTAGCGGGTGGAGGAGGTCAGCCGCCCGGCCTGCAGGGTGTCGTACACCCAGCCGGCGAGGTGGGTGGTGCCGTGGTATTCGCCGGTCTTTCGGCTCAGTTTGTCGTAGGTGTAGGTCAGGGTGGTGCCGCGCGCGTCGGTGGTGGAGGTGATGTCGCCGGCGTCGTTGTAGACGGTGGTGGTGGTGCCGGTGTCGGGGTCGAGCTGTTTGGTGATGCGGCCGGCCAGGTCGTAGGTGGTGGCCCAGTGGGCTCCGCCGGGGTCGGTCATGCCGCTTTGCCGGCCGAGGGCGTCGTAGGTGTAGGTGGTGTTGCGGTGGGTGCCGCCGGTGACGACGCTGCCGCTGATGGTGGGTGCGGCGCTGTATTGCCAGATGGCGGTGGTGTTACCGCGGACGTCGGTGAGGGTGGTTTGGGTGGTGCCGCCGGTGGGTGGCACCACGGTGGTGCGGTCACCGCCGTACGCGGTCGTGGTTGTGTCGCCGGACACGGCGGTGCCGTTGTGGACTTCGGCGGACAGGGTCTGGCGGCCGGCACCGTCGTAGGTGATGCGGAAGGACTGGGGGATCTGCGAGGCGGTGGTGGCAACGGCGGTGGTGGCCGGGGTGCCGGTGGTGTACCAGGGGCTGTTGGTGTCCACGACCCAGCCGTGTGAGTCGTAGGTGGTGTCGGTGACGAGCCGGTTCCCGGCGGCGCCTTCGGCGTCGGTCTGGGTTTGGATGACGTCGCCGAATTGGTTGTACAGGCTGATCGATTTAACGTAGGAGTGGCTGGGGCCGATGTCGACGTAGGTTTTGGTGGTGACGGCTGAGGGTCCGGTGCTGCGTAGCAGGTAGGAGTAGGTCTCGGTGGCGGAGTTGGTGCCTTTGACTTGGCCGGGTCGCCATACCGCGGTCAGGCGGCCGAGCGCGTCGTAGGTGGCGTCGGTGCGGTGTCCGGCGATGTCGATGTTGGAGGTGGTGACCCCGCGGCCGGGGTCGGTGTTCGTGGTGGTGTGCTGGCCGACGGGGTTTGTGGTGTAGATCTTGGTCAGGGGGCCGCCGTCGGTGGGGGTGTATGCGGTGGTGCTGGTCCGGCCGGTGGTGTCGGTGGTCGAGGTGAAGACCTTGGTGGTGGTGATCCGGCCGGCCGCGTCGTAGGCGACGGTGGTCTTTGCCCAGGCGCCGGTGGTTGTTTCCACCAGGGTTTGGGTCGCGTTGCCCGTTCCGGTGAGCTGGCCCAGGGTGGTCGAGCCGTCGTAGAACGTGCGGGTGTCGGACATCGGTGTGGTCAGCGCGGTCCCCACGGCGGGGCAGGTTTGGTTGCCGGTGATCGTCTCGGCGATGTGGTCGCGTATCCAGCTGGTGGTGTTGTCGGCGTAGCTGGTCACGGTGCACAGGGTGGCGATGCCGGTGCCGCTGTCGTTCTGTTGGATCAGCCGCCCGGTGTTGTCGTAGGTGTAGGCGCTGGTCTTGGTGGTGGTTCCGCCGGCGGCCAGGGTGGTGACCACGCGGCTGTCGGTGGTCACGGTCATCGTGGCCACCAGTGGCGACAGGGCGGGGGTGCCGCCGGGCCGGGCGCGGCTGGCCGTCGTGGCCAGGGTGTGGTAGCGGTTGATGGTGGTGGACAGTTGGGCGCCGCCGGAGCCGTTGAACGTTTGGACCTCGAAGGCCAGGCCGGCGTCTTCGTCCGGGTCGGCCAGGGTGTCGCCCAAGGTGTCGGTGACGTTTCCGCCTATGCCGCGCAGGTAGCCGGTGCGGACCAGTGTCTGCTTGTCGGCGACGCCGTTGGACGAGTTGCCGGTGTTGCCGGTGCGGACTTCGACCTGCGCGTATCCCCGGAACTGGCCGTAGGTGCGGTAGGCGGGTTTGACCAGCTCGTTGTCGTCCAGGTGCCAGGCGGGGTTGCCGAGGTAGGTGTAGTTGCTCTGCCGGCCGGGTGACAGGCCCAGGCCGTCGCTGGTGGCGACCCGGGTGACCAGGTATTTGTGGAAGAAGTCCAGGCTCGGGCTGGTCTGGCCCGGCTGGGTCCAATACACCGGGAAGCACCGCATGGTGTTCCCGGCGAGGTTGGCCGGGTCGGGCACGCTGGTTGCGGTGCATTGCTTGGCGCTGTAGGTGATCGCGGTGTGTTCGCCGGTTTCGGCGGTGATGCCGGTCAGCCGGAAGTGCGCCATCGACGGTAGCCCGCTGTAGTTCGCCACCCGGTTGTCCAGGGCGGTGTAGGTGAACGCAACGGCGGGCAGTTTGATCGAACTGCCGGTGGAGGTGTAGCCGGTGCGGGTGATCGAGTCCAGTTCCAGTTCCTGATCGCCGGCTGTGTCGCTGGTCGGGAATGACTGCCCCAGGGCGTAGGTGTCGACCTTGGTGTAGCCGGAGCCGTTGTAGTACTGCGTGGTGATGCTGGTGAGCCGTTTACGGGTGAAGAATGTGGGTGAATAGTTGGTGCACGGGGTGGCGGCGCAACTCTGGTCGACTGGGGTGTCGGGCCAGTGGCTGGCGTTGGCGGTGGTGTAGTTCGTGGCGAGGCCGCAGTCGAAACCGCCGGTGCCGGTGGTCGTGATGCACCGCTCGCTGACGGTGAACTTGACCTGTTGCGGGGCGGGCTGGGTGTAGATGGTGCCGTTCTCGTCGCGCAGGCCGTAGTCGATGCGGGACAGGTAGCCGCCGCGGATATACGGCACGGCCGTGGTCTGGCCGTCGGCGCCGTAGTTGTTCGTTTCCCGGGTGTAGTAGTAGGCGGTGGTGTTGCCGTGGGGGTCTTCGACGAAATCGAGGTTCCATCGCCAGGCCTGGGTGCACGACGACGCGGAGAAGGAGGTCGCGGTGTAGCAGGGGTCGCCGGCGTGGGCGCCGTAGACCGGTTCGGTGAACACCGAATTGGTGGTCGGGTTGCCGCTGGCCCAGCCGGGCCCCTGGTTCCGTCCGAAGAAGTACTGCACGCCGGCGGTGGTGGTGATCTTCCAGTACTCGCCCTGATAGCCGCCGCTGGTGGGGGCATTGACCAGCTCAACCCGCTGTCCGTTGTCGTTTTGCACGTGCCAGGTGTGCGTGGCATCGTCCAGGACGAGCGCGGTGGTCGCGCCGCCGAGGTTCATGGTGACCACCTGGCCGGCCCAGCACAAGTCGCCGGTCTTCGAGTCCGTTGTGGCGTTCGGGTCATCGGCGCAGGTTCGGTAGGTGCGCTCGATATAGCCTGGCTGGTAGTCCCAGCCTTCGCCTAGCCAGCTGGACTGATTGTTCGTCGTGGTGACCTGGCCGTCCACCGCGGCCGAGTTGTACGACAGCGACACCGTCGGCGCCACATCGCTTCCGGTGGCCGCTGGCGGAACGGTCAGCGGGTAGGACCAGCCCATGCCGCCGGATCCGCCCGAAACCGTCCAGGAGCCGGACGGCGCCAGCGAGGACACCCGGAAGTCGCCGTTGGAGCCGGATGCGCCGGCCACGACGCCTAGGACGCTGACGCCGCCGTCTCCGGCTAGCGTGGTGGGCAGGGCGGCGGTGAGGGTCTGCGCGGCGGTGTCGTTGGTCGACGTCAGCGGCGTCTGTTCCCGACACGGCGCCGCCTGCGGTGTGGTCAGGGCGCAGGCCGGCAGCGCAACCAGGTGTAGCCGGGAGGCGTAGTTCGAACCTGCGTGAGCGAATGCCGAGTAGTCGACCGACACCCTGCCGTCGGAAATACCGGCGACCGAGAAGACGACACCGTTGACGCCAGCGTTCGCGCTGGCGGTCCGGCTGGCAAGGCCCACGGTTGCTCTGGCGGGCCGTCCGCTGCTGTACAGGGTGATCGGCGTCCCCGCCGCGTAGGCCCCGCCGGCTGCGCTTCCCGCGGCCATGGTGCCTGCCACCCGGCCGGCCGCGGGCACCGTCACGGTGGTCGACACGGCCGGCGGCCACGAGACCCGCGCCGGAGCCGGGGACGGGCGCTGCGCTGGCGGCGTTTGCGGGGCGGGCAAGGCCACAGGATGGCTGGTCGCCAGCGTCGTTTTCTGATCGGGCGGCCGCTGGCTGGGCAGCGTCGCACCCGCCGCAGTCATCGGAGCTGCCCCTTTGGGGGAGGCGGCCAACGCTGGAGCGGCGACCGCGACCGAGGCAACCAGACACGCGGCCACCGATATCGTCACCATTCTGCGGCGCTGCGGATTCCGGGAAAATTGCTCACGTCCAACCCGCATAGGGCACCTCGCCGTCCCGAAGCCGATCCGCGTGTCGCGGTTCGGCGACAGTAACCCCGATCGATCCGTAAATGGAATAGCTAAGCAAGGGTAATTTCTTTCTCTAGCGCGGCGAGGGTCGGAGGACTACCGTCCAGAAGATCCCGCCTACCAGCCGCCGCCCAAAGGACGCCTCATGAGCCGCAACCGCCACATCGAAACCCAGACAGCACGTCCCGCCGTCGCCGCCGCGGTTGCTGCGACGCTCCTTGCGGCGCTGCTGATCTCGACCGGGCGATCTGCTCACGCAGCAACCGTCACCGCGGCAACCGACATCGCCTCGCCTGAGGATTCCGCGTCGACACTCGCTCAGGAGACCGGCACGCCGGTCGTGGTCGACGAGGACACGACCGAGACAACCGAAACGACCGCGCTGCCCGACGGGCTGTTTCAACTTGAGTCGACCGTCAGGCCGGTCCGGGTGCGCCGCGGCGACGGCTGGGTTCCCGTCGACACCACCTTGACCGTCGCCGAGGACGGGACCATCACCCCGGCCGCGTCAACGATGGACATGCATTTCTCACCCGGGGGAAGCGGGCCCCTGGTCACCGTTGCGACCGACACCGGGGCCAGTCTGTCCTACCAATGGCCGGGCGCCCTGCCCGCGCCGACCCTGTCGGGCAGCTCCGCGATCTACCCTGACGTCCTTCCCGGTGTCGACCTCGAAATCACCGCTGGCCCGGACAACTACTCCGAGGTCCTCATCGTTAAGAACGCGCAGGCGGCCGCTAACCCCGCCTTGACCGACATTGAATTCACCCTCACCGCGTCGGGCCTGACCGTCACGAGCGACGAAGACGGCATCAGCGCGCTGGGACCCGACGGTCAGGAACTGCTGCACGGGTCCATCCCGCAAATGTGGGACTCGAACGAGACTCCCGCGATGGGACCGTCCCCCACCGCGACCGACCCTGGAAGCGGGCAGCTCACCCCGCTGGCGGTGAGCGTGCAATCGGGCCCACAAACCTCCCTCAGCAGCAGCGACGGGACTGCGCCGGCACCCACCTCCACCCTGACCCTGGTCCTCGCTCCCCCGGACGACGCGCTCACCGGCCCGGACGTCATCTACCCCGTGTATATCGACCCGTCCATGAGCGTCGCCACGACCAACTGGGCCGACGTGCAAAGCAACGGGATCACCGGATACAACGACCCCACCGGATTCACCGACCTCAAGGTCGGACTGTGCGACTTCGCCGGCTGCAACGGCCCCTGGGTATCCCGGGCGTACTTCACGTTCAACACCACCCACATCACCAGGCAGACCTCCGCGCAAACCACTACTGCCAAGATTTACACCGCCGGCGTATACGCCACCGAGATCCACGAAGCCATCAGCTGTACCCTCTACCCCGTCAAGCTCTACAAGTCCGGCGCCATCTCCGCCTCCACCCAATGGCCCGGCCCGCTGACCACCAACCTCCAACAGGTCAACAGCAGCAGCGGCACCGGCTGCTCGACCACACCGAAAAGCAACGTCGTGTTCAACAACTCCAACGTGGTCAGCTACCTGCAAAGCATCGCCACCGCCAACACCAAATCAGCCGCGTTCGCGCTCGTGGCCGGAAGCGAAACCAACGACTACAACTGGAAACGATTCAGCCTCAATCCGAAACTGGTCGTGACATACAACTTCCCACCCTCGATACCCGTCAACAACTCATCCGACACCGGAGTCAACCCAACCGGCCGCGTCGCCTGCAACGGAACAACCTACGTCACCACCAGCCACCCAAGCCTGCGCGCCAAAGACCACGACAACAACAGCCCAGCGCTGCAGGTCAAAATCACCCTCAAGATCTACCACCACGGCAGCAGCACCGTGCTATGGACTTCGCCCGCCGGCACCGTCAACTCCGACGCCGTCTACACCAACGCCTCCAGCACACTCGGCGACGGCACCTACGACTACACCGCCACCGCACAAAACGTCACCACTGATGGGACCGCCGTCCAGAGCGCGGCGGCTCCCTCCGGTCGCGTCACCTTCACCGTCGACACCACCCCGCCCGCCAACAAACCAACCGTCAGCTCACTAGGATTCCCCAGCAACTACTGGGGCAAGCCGTCCGGAACCGGCGTGATCCGCGTCTACGACGGAGCGACCACCGACGCCGTCGGCTTCGCCTACGGCTGGGACACCGCCAGCAACATCCCCGCGCTGGCCAACACGCTATGCACCTACCACCAGTCCTCCAGCACCGGCGGTCTAGCACCCGACGCCAACGGCTACGCCGACATCACCCCACCGGCCCTGTCGACCGGCCCGCACACCCTGTACGTCCGAAGCTTCGACGCCGCCCACAACGTATCCGCGACCACATCGTTCAAGATCTACGTCTCACCGAACTTCGGAATCACCGACACCCGCCCCGAAGCAGAATCGCTGAGTACTTCCGCCCCATCGTTCAACCCACCCGCTCCCGCCGGAACCTCAGCAGACCACTGCGGCGGCACCGGAACCGTCGGCAGCGCAACCACCACCCAAACCAACACCGCCGCCAGCGGCAACCAAGTCCAATACCTGCACTCAACCTGCGCCGACCCCACCTACGGACCCACCTACTCCATCACCCTGCCCACCGTCACCCTCAACGCGGACTACGCCTTCGGCGTCGGCATCCTCAAACAAGCCGACTACGGCACCTACCAAATCGGGCTCAGCCACAACGGAACAGTGCAGTACTTCCAAACCAGCAGCGGCACGCGGAAAAAGATCGACGGCTACGACACCAGCACCACCGGCGTCCGAGAATTCATACCCCTCGGAGCCATGCACCTGCAGACCGGAACCACCTACAATCTCGTGCTCCAAGCAACCGGCAAGAACACCGCATCCACCGGCTACTCACTCGCCGTCGACTACCTGAACATCACACCAATCAACAACGTCACCACCGCAAGCTTCAAAGCCGCCATGAACAACAACGGCATCACCAGCGACGGAACAGCCGGCAACATCGAACCAGGACCAACGAAACGGGCCTACTCCGCCCAACAAATGGCAGACAAAGGACTCGCACCCGGCCAGACAAAGACAATCAACGGCGTGACGTTCACCATGCCGACAGCCAACTCAAACGGCTACGACAACGTCGTCGCCATGGGCCAAACCATCCCCGTCCCATGGACGCCCACCGCCGGGATTACCAACATCGACCTCCTCGTCGCCACCACCTGCTACTACAACAACGACACCAACTCCGGCACAATCCTCAGCGCCAGCAACACCAACACCTCCATCACCCTCAACTACCAAAACACGGTCCCCTCCACCGACCCCGGATACCTCTCCCCAACCTTCAACCAACTCCCAGCCGTACCCGACTGGATATCCGGAAACACCACCGGACTCACCCCAGTCCTCTCCGGCGGCATAGACCAGAACGGCGATCCAACGTACGACACCATCACCCGAGCCGTCACCATGACCTACACGGACAACGGAACCACCAAAAACACCACAGAACAACCCTCCCTCTACCACATCAAACTGCCCGTCTACTGGTCATCCGGAAAAGTACAAGGCATCACGCTCCCAATGCTCGGATCCGACCTCACAGTCAACTGCAAACCCTCACTACACATATTCGCCATCGCACACAGCTGACCCACGGGCGGGGACCGCGTTCGCATCCGATTCATCGTCTACCAAAACCGACTCCGCACTTCCAGCTCCTCGATCCGCCCGGAGGAACAGATAGATGCCTACAACAAGCGGACGGCGTGGTGCACCAGCCGCCCGGTCCGTCATGCCGGCAGCCGAATTCAGAGCCAAAGCCGGCCGCGGAGGGTGCGGAACGAAGTAAAGACAGCGAGGGGGGTTCTGGCTCCTCCGATTGGGACGCAGCGAATGAAATTTCCCGCCGGAGCGCAACGGACGAGAAGGTTCAGCCGATCAGACGGACAAGGTCATCGGCCCTCGGGTCACTGGAACGCGGGCGGCAACGGCGGCGTCGACGGGCAGGGTCCACGGCGGTGTGACCGCACGCAGCTGTGCGACCAGCCGGTGCAGCACGCCGGCGGGAACGTCGGGCACCGGCAGTCCACTCGCGGCCGCGAACAGGCCGCTGAACTCCTCGTCCGACGTGCCCGCGTCGCCGGAACGCGCGAACACCGGGGCCATGGCAGCCACGTGCGCATCGGTCGCGGGCATGCCACGTGACGATGCCAGCGCCGCAGGCTCGACCAGGACGAGCGAGCGCAACAGTTCTGGGTGCCGTTGCGCGAGCAGCAACGCGATGAGCCCGCCGTAGGAATGACCAACGACGTCGCATCTGGCCAATCCCAAGGAGGCAATGTGGTCGATCACCGAGTCCGGTGGATCGCCCGGCGCGACTCGCTCCAGGAAGCGACAGTCCCGGTGCGATCCGAGCGCGAGTTGGTTTGGCCACGCGTGGCGTCCAGAGGTTCCGGATCCGTGGATGAATACCGCGCTCACATCGGCCATGGACATCACGGTAGGCGAACCTGCGTGCCGTCGACGATGAACATCTTGGCCGCTGCGGTGTAGGTCCAGTCGCGGTCGACGATGAGTTGGGCCAGCCGCAAACGGGCGCGTGGGGTCAGGGCAGCGTTAGCGTGGGACACGAGGGCCTCCGGTCGGGTGAAGCGGTTCCTAGACAGCTCCACTTCACAACCGGAGGCCTTCGCCTGTCAGACAGGCTCACCGATGCCGGGCGGTACAACCTCCCTGGACATCACACCTAGGGACCTCGATCTCGACGGGGCCGATCTCGGTGAGCACGGTCTTCGTCCGGGTCCCGTTGCGCATGTTCTCACCCAGCGGAGTTCCGCCGTGGTCGTGACCGAGACGCTCAGTCAGCTCGGCGTTCAACGCGGTCTCCAGGACGTTCTTCGTGAGCTGGCTCAGCAGCCCTCCTGGCCCGGTCAGGCTCACGCCCTGCTCCCGCCTGCGCCAGCAGGCGCTCGGCGAGGTCCTTCTGATCGATGATCTCTCTCGTCACGGGATCGATCATCGCGTCGTCCAACAGTTCGGTCGTGTCAGACACGGCCATCTCCTTTCGGATCAGGCCGGACCCCACCCACCGTTATTCAGACAGT